>QQTW01000922.1_pt1 | contig 19809 bp, 16 predicted proteins | sample 1904831 | NCBI WGS metagenome assembly QQTW01 (sample SAMN09435610, study PRJNA476489) | Subsurface metagenome, whole genome shotgun sequencing project. | reverse complement strand
TCATCGCCATGTCCCCGTCGCTGCCTCCGTCCAATCGCTTTCGCGCCGTTCGTTCAACCTGCTCGCGAATGTTCGGCGAACATCGTTGCCACAGCTCGTTCAGGACATCCCCACTGATCATCAAACACTCGACTTCTGCCACCGATCGTACGGTGGCGGTCCGTCGAGGCGCCAACGACAGACTGGCCACTTCGCCAAAATACTGCCCGGGTCTCAATCGTGCCTTGACCTTGGCTGCTGGTTCAGGGCGAGGGCCGTTGCCGTTGGTGAGGTGTCCTCCGTCGATGCTTCCTCGTTCGTCGACGACTTCGACTTCGCCCGACACAATGAAGTAGATGTCTCTCCCAACGGACGCCTGTCGGATGATGTTGGTGAATGGCGGGTAGCTCTTCGGCTGCGCGCTCAATCCGAGAAAGTGAAGGATGTCGGGCGGCAGGCTGGAGAAGAGGGGCAGCTCCTTCAATAGCTGTCGGACATTGACCAATCCGCTGCCTAGCGCACCAGAAGTGGTTCGACCCTCGCCCGTGCCCGGGCTGGGCGACTTCCGTTTGCGGGAGTTGATGACGACCCCATCTCTCGTCACGCTCCCTACCTCTCCCATGGTCACATCGCCGGCCGTTCGTGGTGTCTCGCGTGGTCGGGCTTGCGAGGTCCGCGACGCCGGTGCCGGCGCCACTTTGGCATTCTCACGCTTTTTCCGATTTAAGATCGTCAGTCGTTCTTGCGCTTCTTCGCGAATCGTCTGCTCCACTTCGGGGAACCGCGGTAGCTCTTTCCGCAGGTCCTCCTTCTTCAACACCACCAGCAGACACTTGGTCCGGGCCACGATCGTGGCCGTCCGCGGGATGTCCATCAGGATCCCAATCTCTCCGAAAAAGGCTCCCGGTTTGAGCTCGGCGTAAGTGGATTCGCCGTCGCGCGAGGTGACGGCGACGGCCCCTCGCACCAGCCAATACATCGCCATCGCCTCATCCCCTTCCGTCACGATGTAGTCGTGCGTCGAGTGCATTTGCGGTCGCAGATGCGTTCCAATGGCGGCCAGAAAGGCCTCCGGGGCCGACATGAACAGCGGAAAAGATCGGATGCGATCGAGCAGGTCCAGAGGCATCCCCGGGATCGGGGATGCCGTCAGCGGCGATGGGCGCACCGGTTTCGAGGGATTGGTGTCCGACTCGAAGGTCCGCAACAGCGTCAGGGACTCCGGGATGCGAGGACCATTCTGCTTGGCCATGGCATTGGCCCCTCCACCGCCACTGCTCGAGCGGTAGTGGCGCCGCATCTTGGGTCGGCGACGGCCTGGTCGACCCTTGTCGCTCTTGTTCGTTCGATCGGCCAGCGCTACCGATTCGAGCCTCACTCAGCTCGGGGCAATGATCCGACTAAAGATATTCCGAGTGGTTGAACGAACGGCGCGAAAGCGATTGGACGGAGGCAGCGACGGGGACATGGCGATGACGGATGCGGCGGTGGACCCGACTACGCCGGCCATCAGCGACTTGGAGATTGCGGACCGCGCTCCTCCGTCTACGCCCAAACGACACGTCCTCCCCGCCGTGACGTTTAGTTTCTCCGGCAAAGAGAGTCCGTCCAAAACAAACCGAATCGAGGAAGGACGCAGCAGCATCGAGCCATATGATCCAGACCCCTTCCTCAACCCAGACCTGGACAATCTTCGATCGCGATCGAGACGAAGTTCTCTGGCGCCACCACCGCCCGAGGGACCATCTCAGCCAGCCCGGTCCGAACCGCAGAGCGTCGCCACTTCGGGCTTGATTCGATCGCGATCATTCGGTCCCTCCCCCTTTACGGCGAAGCACCCGACGACGCCACCGGAGCAGCAGATCCTAGCCAAGCGACCGAGACGAGTGCAGCGAACGGCGAGTCAGTTCAGCAAGGGGGCGTTACCAGATCACTTGCTGGTGCGGGTGTTTCGACAGTTGAAGATCCGCGAGCTGATGCGCCTTCGACGGGTGTCGGTGCATTGGTCACGGATCTTGAGCAGCTCGCCGGATCTTTTGAGAGTCTTGGACCTCCGTGAATACAACCGACAAATCACGGACAAGTTGCTGGTCGACACCATCTGTCCCTTTGTCGGGGCGAGGCCGGTGGTGATTGACATCAGCAACTGTTTCCATGTGACGGACGAGGGGTTTATAGCGCTGGCGACGACCTGTGGAGCCAACGTGCGGGTCTGGCGAATGCGGAGCGTATGGGATATCACCCCGCAGGCGGTTTTGGAAATGGCGAATCGCGCCAAGGAACTCGAAGAGGTCGATCTCAGCAATTGTCGGAAAGTCAGCGATAACTTGTTGGCGAGAGTGGTTGGATGGGTCGTGCCGGAATCTCCGATCAGTCCTCCGCATCCGCATCAACAGACTCAGATGATGAACGGTCGTCATCGAGCGAGTAGCATGCGAAGCAACTATCCTCCACCTCAGCAGCAGCAACAACAACAACAACAACAACAAGCGGTCGTTCAACAAACACCGCCCGGGACGGTCATCGGCTGTCCGAAGTTGAAACGGATAACATTGTCTTACTGCAAACACGTCACGGACCGCTCCATGGCTCATCTCGCCGTCCATGCCGCCTCACGACTCGAATCGATCGATCTCACCCGCTGCACGACCATCACCGATAACGGATTCCAGCATTGGAGTATCTACCAATTCTCGCGATTACAGAGATTATGTCTAGCCGATTGTACCTATCTCACCGATAATGCTATCGTGTATTTAACCAATGCTGCGAAATGTTTAAAGGAACTCGATCTGGTGAGTGCCATTCATCCACCTGTCCCTATCCTTATTCTACCACCACCTAACAACCATACCCTCAACAACCTACTAAATCGCTATGCTAATGATTGGTATTTAATGAATATACAGTCCTTCTGCTGCGCCCTTTCCGACACCGCCACCGAAGTTCTTTCCCTGGGGTGTCCGCAATTAGTTTCCTTGAAGTTATCTTTCTGCGGAAGTGCCGTCTCCGACTCCTCGTTACGAAGCATCGGTTTGCATCTTTTGGATCTTCAAGAACTGTCAGTACGGGGCTGCGTGCGAGTCACAGGCGTCGGCGTCGAAGCTGTCGTCGAAGGCTGCCATCGATTGACCATGTTCGACGTATCGCAGTGTAAGAATCTCCAGAGATGGTTAGATGCAGGAGGGATTCAGAGATGTCGGAAGGTGTGGAAGAGGAATGTCAGGTTTGAGGTCGTGGCTGGTGATGGTGGGATGGGAGTCGATCATGGGGGGGATGTTGTTGTTGGTGGCAGTGGTGGGCGCAAGAGTGTCGGTGCTGTAGGAGGAGGAGTAGTAGGAGGAGGAGGTGGAAGAGCAAAGGGAGATGGAGTGGGAATGGGAATAGGAGGGAGTAGTCTCCTTGCTGCGGCTGCGGCGTTTCGAGGAGCTCGATCCCAGACGTTTTAGGAGAGGAGTGTGTTATGTCTCTTGTACATTCCCTTTCCGTTTTGAATCTCTTGGATACTCAATCTTCGTCCATTTCGATGATCTTGGATACTCGATCTTCATCCCTGAGATCTCGACACATCGAGTGCTACACTCTTCTCCCCTGTTGGTTCATCTTTTATCGGCGGTTATTTGTTTCCTACGTATGTCTCGATGTATTATGGTTTGTATCTCGTATGTAAGGTGAGGTAAGGTGGGCGGATCTTTGCGTACATATCATATCACCGGATTTCATCTTGTGTTTCCATCTATCATTGAATGTACGGTATTTCTTCGATTGTAAATTGATGGATGTAGATATGGCCTGATCTACTGTATATCGAATATCGATACATCTTGGATGAACTATGATAGCTGTATCTATTCGTCAAAGCTGCCGGAATGGAGTGCCGAAGAGTCGGCGGGCTAAGGGTAAGGGTTGAAAGATAAGTAGTTCTATGTTTATATAACCCATATGCCATGCCCCATATCCGTTTTCTTCAACACCATAACGAAGGCCGAGTGGGGATGACGGTATTAGGAACCGTGCCCGATAGTTAGTATCATCGACCTCTGGGGATGATCTCGAGATTGGTGGGCTATGTACTTTCGTACTTCCTTCCGTTGCGACGAGGGCGACGAAATAACAACGGAGGATAGATGGGAAATCGTCAAGATGACAACGAGGCGATAGTTGGGAGTCTGTGTTCCTGATGATGATGAAAGGCAAGCCTCGCAATGCTCACGAAGGGGGGCATTAGACAGCGTCAAGATGATGATGATGAAAGGCAAGCCTCGCAATGCTCACGAAGGGGGGCAGTAGACAGCGTCGGGATGATGATGATGAAGATGGAGGCTTGGACACCGCTGTCACGATAATGACGATGGTGCTCAAGCTCACTGTCGTAATGGCAATGGAGAGTTATCTCAATATACTTTCTCACTCCTGGAGCATGCTAAGGAAGGAAGGGGGTCCATTGTAGTGCTCGGTATATCTACCTACGATGGAGTTATATAAACTTGTGGCAATACTGACGAAGGAGTATGGATAACGTACATCGTCTTGGGGATTACTTGCTTGAATATATCTATCTATTCTTGATAGATTTCATGTAGAGTACAGATCTCGGTGGAAGATAGACAGACTCGTGATAGGTGCTCGCAGCAGTTATAACAGACGAGACTATATCCAACGTGACCTCGTCACCTTGCTAGGTGATTGAATGAACCTTGAAACGACATCGGCATAAGACTATGAAAGTGACAGCGAATACCGTCTAGCCTTTCCCAGTTCGAGATGCCCAGCGTACATAGAGTCACATGCTCGATCATCCCATCTATCATCTGTCATCGAATCCATGAGATAGCACGACGAAGTCTCACAATCACAATCGCAATGGAACAAGGCACAAGGCACAAGTAGGCTCGGGTTAAACGTATTTTTTGTGGTGGTACAGGTAATTTTTTTTTGGTGAACTGGATCCGTGATGTGGATCAGTCTGGCAAGGAAAGACAACGTTACGAACATAAGAAATTGGGTATCACACAATCATCAAGCAAGAAAAGAAAGACAGAGAGAAAGAAAGCGAGGAGATGAGTAACGGGGGGAGAACACTGACGTGCTCGTTCGAACCAAGGAAAGGTGATCATCGTGGGAAGTGAAACTGGGGGAAGAACACCATGATTGGTGAGGAACCGTGAAGAGTAGTGACCGACTAGGAAGGAAATAGAGACGAACGACGATGACCGTGAAGATGGAGAACACAGTCGATCTGGTCCGAATCCATCAAACCCCCTCGGATGATCACCTTCTTCCGCTGCACGAAATTCAACTGCCCCGATTGACCTTTGCGAACCCTAGCACCTGGATGACCTCATGAAGACAGGTGGCCAGACACCATGTTCACTCGGGTTTGGTGAAGAATTCGTACATGAAAGAAGATTTGGCTTTCATCTCTTCCGCCGTTGGGCCTTGAACAGGCATGAGCTGCGTTGCTTGATTTGATTGCGGAACTGGCATATGTCCCTGTGTAGGCGCTTGTGTAGGGACTGCCGGTGGACCCATTGGTCGTGCAGGAGTGGGCTGAACGTTGGTAGACTGAGCCGGCTCGGATCGTGCATGCACCTGTGCAGTGGCTCCGGGTAGGCCCATGGGCGTTCCGGGAGCATGCGGGGTGAATCCGGGCACTTGCGTCATCCGAGGGGCCTGTGCCTCTGAGGGCCTCTGCGCAGCTGCTCCTAGTTGACCCATTGATGGTACTCGGGCAGGCTGGGCATGGGCTGGCAGCTGAGGTACCACAGCTCGCCGAAGCCGTTCGAGTTGCTCCGCCGTTAATCCTAGATGACCCGTTTGCTCTCTGTAAGTAGGCGGCTGCGGAGTAAACACTCGCTGGCCGACAGATGATGGAAGCAGGCTTGGAGCGATCTGCGATGTGTCTGGCTGTCTGTGCCCTGGCACTGGTGGCGCGGGCATGACCTGACTGTCAGACTGCGCAAGTAGTACTGGGTCAATCTGCGATCGGTCGATCTGCCGAGAGCTTGGCATGCGGTTCGCTGACTGATCGACAGACCGACCGAGGAGTACCGGGTCAATCTGGGAGTTGTCTATCTGCGAAGATCTTGACGGTTCGTAGGCTCGCGCCACTGGATGGTGATCTTGCATCGTGTTTTCTTGAAGTTGTCCCGCCGGACTTTCCAGAGATCCGGATGGCTGCATACCGCCTTGCACCCAATCGGTGGACTGATGCTGGTTACAATGGCTCCATTCCAAGTCATTGAACACCTCGCCGCTGTATTCCCAGGGCTGTGTGGGGGCAGTGTACGCCGAACCGTTGAGCTGATATGATGGGAACGGCATTGCGAACGCCATGGTCGTCGGTAGGCCCCTCATCGAGGCTTCGTGCACGGCGCGAGGGTCAGGATAAGTATGGGGGATTCCGAATAGATCGTAGCTTGCCGCCTCCGTGATTGAGGTGTGATCGATTGGGCCATATGTCGGCTCCGGAGGAGTCGTGGCTTGTGAGTCGCCGGATGCTCGCCGTGATGGTGCTTGGCTTTGATGCGATTTACGCCGTGAGCCTTGCGTTCGTGGTGATCGTCGCTTTGTCACTCGACGCGTCGGGTATGGCTCCCCGGGAGGCGTGTGGACGCCCGATGACCGTCGCGTTCCTGAGCCGGGTGAAGACAACGGATTCGAAGTCTTCCTTTCATCCCCCGAGTTTCCGGCCTGACCCTGAAAGCCAGCAGGGTTCGGGCTCAAAGACTTGCTGGTCTGCCTCGACTCCATATTTCGTAGTGCGTCTTCGAAGAACGGCTCGATCCTTTCACGCAGCCGATCACCGCCTCCTATTGTTCTCGTTAGCACGTTGCCTACCATGGGATCGTGACGCGAGGGAAGAGACGCATGCATACCCATCAAGCGACTCATGCGATCGATCAATCCCAGCCAACGTTCGACGTCCCTTCGCAGCGGCTTCAACTTGGTCACCGTCAGGGGTCCGTACCACTGGCAGTAGATCTGAGTGGCTGCTGCGCTGATGATTCCTGCCGCACTGGACCACGCCGTGTCGAGTCTTCCAAGCTGGTCGATTTTCTCCGACTGCGTGAGCATCACTTTGGCTGCGCCGATGCATTCCCGGAAATTGTCGCGTATGATCCGATTCTCGTTGGTCACCGCCGTGGCGGGATGACGCAGTAGCAGAATGAACTCATGCTGCAAGATCAAGAGATGAGCTAGCGCTGCCTGTCCGGCGTTATCCTCCGCCATGGGACGCTGAACCAGTTCGGGCCACGCTGCTCTCCATCCCTCAAGTTGTCGGCCGAGGCGCACCACCGTCTCGCCGTAGAAGGCGGGCTCCGGGTTCCGGAGCGGCGTGTACATAGTCGCAAAGAGATCGATCCAGAGCGGAACGAGCTTGAAGATCTCCAACGCGACACCGAACGCACAGGTGCCGGCCTGAGAGGTGTCGATGCCATTGGCGGACAGCTGTTGATCGTCCACTGCGAGGGGTAACTCTGCCGCGATATCGGCGCGTCGCAAAGGCATTGGTAGGCCGATGCGACTGGACAGGCGAACGTCCAAGGCCAAGACGGTCCAGAAGACCCGCTTGCGCATTTCGAGTTCAAGGACACCAAGGTGGGCATCCTGTCGATTCGACGACCGATGATAGTCGAGAGCGATTGCGCGCTGCAGTACCACGCGAGTGACACGCGACGCGAGGTGTGGATTCGCTGCGTTGTTGAGGTAGATGCAGATGAGCGCCATCACCTGGAGAGCAGGCAGGCTCGAGGACATCTCCAGTTGATGCCAGTATGCCAGTGCAAGATGGTAGTGCGCCGTTGACATGCTTCGTAGCCATTCCACCTCCACCTCCGGGACTTGCGGGTTCCGCGCCTGACGATCAAACGACCATAAGGCAGTCACGAGGTGCAAGATGATCTGATTGAGAAGCGAGGTCCCTTGCGCGCCGCTGTACAGCCGATTCACCTGAGGCACGACCAGACCAGTCAGCTCTTCATTGTCAACACCCTGTGAGAACTCCTTGTGCGCCAGACAGTGGCACCCAGCTCGGGCGGGCACGACGGCGTAGCCAATCAGTATGTATGAGGGACTCGTACATTTTGCACAGTCTGAGACGAAGCAGGGAGGGAAACGGGGTAACATGGACGCTTACCGAGTCGAGAAGTGTGGGGCCATGGAGCACCGGGTAATATGGATGAATATTGTCCAGATACCAGTGCGCCCACTCTTGGTCACCGTCGTCCTGCCCAGGGAATTGAGCATCAACCGACCCGTTCAAGTGCGCGATCGACCGCAGATAGCTGCCGGCCGAGAGATTGTACACCGGTGTCGACTGGGCAGACATGCCCTCGTCGGCGGGCTCGTCATGGATCGGCGACGAGAACAGCTGAGCGAGGTCGATGTTTTCACCGAGAACGGACAGGGACATGCCCGACAGCGGCGGGAGCGTGGCACCGGGTGACGGATTGACGAAATGGGCCTCGGTGTAATTGATTTCGATCGAGGCCAGGGGCCCCACATCCGGATTAGACGTGCTTGTGCTCTGCACGGGTGCGATCGGCGTTGGTGTGGATGGGGCAACGGGCATATCCACTGGCTGGTCGCTCACGAAACCCACGAGGTCCTTGGGATTGAGTCCCGCGGCTCCCATCAGATCTTCATACTTTTTGATGATGTCTGTCTGCTGTTCGACCCGTCTTTCCATTTTTTCAACGTAACCGCGTCGCCGTGACTGACCGGTGTTACGGTCGAGCTCGCTACACTCGACGCCCGCTTTCTTACAATTTTCGCACGTTTCTAGCTGGCTGTCACATTTCATCTTCCGTGACTGCACGCGAAAACTGGTCAGCATCGGGCACACATTCTGTCTGAGAATTTTTGTTCGTGCGGGTGGCTCTGATGGCGTACCTTACAGCGATCGCAGGCTTGTCCCGTACGATGAGATTGCGCTTGTCGTTGTGCGAGGCGCGCCGAATACTCGGCCGTCTGTATCTTGCGCTGTCTCGGGGCCATCTTGTCTTCTTCTCCCTACCGATCTCATTGCTGGTCAGCGCCATGTTGAGACTGGCCGTATACTCTCCAGAGTGATACTCTGGAGGCACCACAACACCAGGGACCAGGGGGACAAGGTACTTACCGATGCGATAACACGAGATCGAATTGCGGCTCTGCGGGTAAGCACGCGAGCGGGACGGTTTCTTCCGCGCGGGAGCTAATTAGGCGAGCTCGGTTCACCTGCAGGCGTCCCACCGTGCCGGGACTGCAATCTTGAGCCGGACGGCTTGACGTGACTCGCCTTGCGCTGAACGTGTTTCGGTGTGCGCTGGTGTTTGGAGATGTGTAAATGGCTGATCGAGAATGGTGACGGGAGAGATGACGTCTGATGGTCGAGGAGAAAGTTGACGTCGCGACTGTTTGGAGTGAAATCCGGAGAGAAGGTTGATGATGGACGGAGAAGGTACGCTCGGTATGGCGGGCCGAGTGCACAAGATGCGCGTGGAGAGGATGGATGACGGAGTGAGAGAGAGAGAGAGAGAGAGAGAAAAAGTAACCTCGGTATGACCTCCGAGGCGATGAAAGAGAGTGAGTGAAGGAGTGGAGGAGAGGAGTAGAGACGGAGAGGATGTTTGAGGAGACCCGGTGTGTCTGGCCGGGGTTGAGAGAAGAGGAGTCGATGTGAGAAGTATGTGTCTGTGGGCGTCTGTGTCAACTCAGAAGATCATCAAGGAGGATAAGAACGAGAAGTGGTGCGTCAGGGAAGAGGGGACAGGCCAAGAGGGGAAAGGTGATGGGAGAGAGTCGAAGTGGGTTGAAGAAGGATGAGTGGAGAGGAGAAGAAGACGACGACGAGGGACCGAGAAGATATCAGTTCTCGACTGGTGGGAACAGTGTGAAAGGTGGATGTGTGATGTGTGATGTGTGATTCTTGTTGTGGCAGATCTGAAGAGGATGAGGGAGGTGAGGGGGAATGAGAGGGCGTATGAGAGGCCGAACGAGCGACAGAGGGAGAGCGAGCGTTGCAGATAGCAAGGGGAGTAGTACTAACCTGGAGAGATGGCCTTGAGAGCGTGTACGATCGATGATGAGGTCCTCGAGTAGTGCCTTCTGTTGGTGGAGTCGGATTCGTGCTTGAATGACTGCTTCAACAGGGTGTGGAGAGGATGAAGAAGGAAGAGAAGAGGAGAGAGAGAGACGGAGTGGACGAGAGGATAGATATAGTCGGCTCACGGGCAAGCTCCTGTGATGTGAACTTGTTGATCGACGCGCCCTGGCGGAGCGTCCCCGTGTCAACATGTTTTGATATCACACCGCAAGGCAGACGCCGTGCCGGCCATGCTCTCACGGGTAAGTGATTGAGAAGTCATCTCTCCCCAGGCTCGTGACCCTCCGTCGATGGATGAGGACCGCATCCTCGATGACTGTGGTACCGTAGCCGGCCAGCCACGACACCGCCTGGCCACGACAGCTCCTGGCCGCCCGATGGCTCTGATCTCTCAAGCAGCCGTCATTGTCTTGCTCGTTGCCATCATCCTCCCTGGTCGGGGTTGACTGGAACCCGGTAAAGAATCACCTCACCGACCAGGGAATCCGAAGTGCCTGCCAGTCCGACCAGACGCCCCAGAAGATGAGCCACCCGTACGAGGAGACATTGGCCAAGAATCCCCCGGGGGCGTCATCCTGGGAAGTAGGACCAGCTGACGGAGCCGAGCAGAGCAAGCCAGACCTTCTCCACGAACCGAAACGGAGCCCGAGTCCGGCCAGGTGAACCAGGCCGGATGGCCGGATGGTCAAGACGCTCCCCGAAGGGCCATCAAGCCGAGTACGACCAGTTCGAGTTCCCGCCGCTCTGCAGCTCCGTCGCCGATGACGCCCTTACCGTAGCTCTGGCACACCCGGGCGACGTCCGTCAAGCCGGCCAGCTGCTCATCCGAGACGTCGACCGCAGTCCCGACGATGATGGTGTCCAGATGTCGCTGCACCAATTCCCGGGTGGTACTGGGCTCCATGGCCGCCTTGACGACGACGAGCGACCGGGTCCCGTCGTCGATGCCAAAGCGGCGAAACGACTCGGCGATCTACCGCACGCTTCCACCATCAGCATGTCGATCATCCATCGGGGAGGGGGGGACGTCCGCACGCCAGCACGTACATTCTTCGTCCGACCGAGGGCGTAGACCATCTCGGCGTGGACATTGGTCGCTCGTCGTCGACCCTGCAGATGATCGTGAAGGGCTCGGTGGGCCGCGGCCAGGACGTGCCGCACCGAGAGAATCTATGTGACGAACGTCCACTTTCGTCAGCGAGAAGCCAGCATATTTTCTGCGGCGGCGGCACGAGCACGGTCGATGGTCGTCCCGTCAACCAATGACGACCACCACCACCATCAATAGTCGCTTCAATATACACAATTTATACACGCAATTGAACGCACACGCACACACGCACTCACCCCCTCTGCATCGATCAACGCATACTCGTATTCCGGCCGGCCCGCCAACAGCGCCTGCCGCAACGTCGCTGCGTTCTCGACGTCACGATACAGTGCCACATGGACGACCAGGTCTGGCGGCAAGTGCGGCAATTGGAACGTCTGCACCGACATCGTCTCGATCCCGCGTCGACCTAGATGGGATGACAAAGGACGAGAGCGGAGCAGAGCCGACGCAACAACAACCTCAACAAGGCCGACTTTGACACTGTGCGTGGGCTATGCCACTCGTGACCATCCGCGGTGGTAGGAGTCCCAAGTGATAACAATCTGGCGAGATCCTCAGGGGCGAACTCCTAGGCGATGAACATCAGCCGAAGGGGGTTGAAGATGATGAACACCGATGTCAGAAGCTTTGGTCGTCTGTGTCGGACGTTTGAGCGAACGGAAGTTCGCCAAGAACACCATCCGACCTGGTCCCGGGCGCCCTCCCACCCTCCCGAGCCCGTGACCAAGAAACGACGAATCGAGGTAGGACAGCGTCAAACGTCTTGGATCCCGTCGCCGGCAAAGGTTCCCAAAGCTGACGGGATCATGCAGCTGGTGAAGTCGGTGGGACCGGCTCCAACGCAGCTGGCAGCCGCCGTCGAGATGCCGCCGCCGCCGCCGCCGCCAAAATCGAAGCCGGGCAGGAAGAAGGCCAGGACGATTACGGAACAGGCCACGGCGCCATATGCGATGCAGCAGCAGCCGACATCGCTGGAATTGCCGCCGTTAGATGGCTGTGAAGGTCCGATTGAGAAAGAGGAGCAGAGTGGCGTGCATCCAGCGCCAAAAAAACCCCGGAAGGCTCGCGCCGGCCGTGCCAATCGCCCCGATGCTCCTCGTCGCACGCGAGGGACGACCAAGCGAAAATCCAAGAAGGATGAGACGGCCACGACCGCGGTGCTGTTGTCCCCTCGCGCGGCCTTGGAGCACATCGAGATGCAGAGTGTCGCGTTCGCCACCTCGAGTCAGCTGGCGAGGGAACCGACATCTCCGGCGGATCGTCAAGATCTCGCGAGAGCCGATGCCTGCATCGACCAGGGCGACCAGCTTACGAGGAGTACAGTGGTGGCGCAACGCGTGCTGGTGAGTGACAACGCGCTCGGTCGATGGTCGACCGCCTCGACCAGCAGAAGTCTCTGGTCAGCCGCGGCCCGGGATGACCAGGGGCGGTTGGCCGAGTCGAGTGTGGACGAGGTGAAGGAAGCTCCGTCGAGAGGACGAGATGCTTCCAAGCAACTCGAACCTCGTAAGACGTTCCAGCCGGTGACGGATGTCCAGCACCCTCGAGTCACCATGCCCGAGAATGAAGGCTGGCAGCGACTCGACGACCTTGACTCCATCAAAATCTCGTCGAAGAGCCTCGGTCCAGCGACCCGACAAGACCACCAGCGATTGTTGGCGGAGAACAATGCGGGTGAGGTGACGAAAGCTGCTTCGACGGAAGGGAATGGGTTCGAGAGGCTGGAGCCTCGTAACAATTCGCCGGAGAGTAAAGATGTCCAGCATCTTCACGCTACCACGCGGGATGGTGAAGAGTGGTTGCGGCTAGAGGACGATGGCCCAGTGGAGGTTCTGCCGGGAAGTCATGCCCAAGGACCGAAAGATGAGCAATGGCAGCGGCCAAAGAATGACCACCTCATCGAGGTTTCGAATCTGAAAAGCTCTCGGCAACGAGGTGCAGATGAGCAGTGGCAGCGACTGGACGACCGGAACCCTGCCACTGTAATACCCAGGAGTGGTGGACGGCGATCGAAAGGTATGCAGTGGCAATTACCAACCGATGATGAGCCCATCAAGGAGATACCAGAGCCTCATTGTCGACAATCGGATGTTGAGCTCGGGCAGCGATTAGTAGGGGATGGCCTCATCATGGCTCAATTGGGAAGTGACGTGAAGCGATCGGAAGATGAGCCATGTCGACGAGTAGACGCTAGTGGATCGATTGAGGTTCCGTTGAGGAGGTCGTGTCCGAGTTTGAAAGATGGGCCAAGGCAGCGGCAAGACGGTATTGATCCGGTCGATGATCGAGGACTAAAAGATGAGCTATGTCCGAGGCTAGACGATATTGATCCGGTCAATGCTCAGTCGAAGAGTCGTGGTCGAAGATTGCAGCATGAGGCCCGGCGGCGGCCAGATGACCTCGAGCCAGCTAAGGTGCTGTTGAAGAGTCGCGGTCAACGGTCGAGAGTGGAGTCAGCGCGGCGACCCGACGACGAGAAGCCTGTCGACGATCTGCCGAAGAGTCATCAGCCATCGAAAGATGACCAGGGGCAGGGACCAGACAACCTTGATCCGGTCAAGGTTCGGTCAAACACTGCTGGTGAACAATTGAAAGAAGATGAGCGGTGGCGACAGCTAGATGACCCTGATCCAGCCGAGGGCTCGTCGAGGAGTCGTGGTCAAAGATTGAGAGCGAAGGAATGGCAGCTCGACGACGTTGATCTCGTCAAGGCTTTGCCGAAGAGTCGTGACGAACGGTTGAAAGAAGATGAGAACTGGCAGTCGTTAGAAGATCTTGAGTCGGTCGAGGTTCGACTGAATGGTCAAGGTCATAGATTAAAAGAAGGTGAGCAGTGGCCGCTGTCAGATTACCTTGGTCCTGCCAATAGTCCACCAAGAGAAGGCATTCGACGAGTGGAAGATGAGAGAAGCCAATTCGGCGGCATAGACCTTGTCAAGGCTTTGCCGAGCAATAGTGGTGAATGGTTAAAAGAAGACGAGAACTGGCGGTCGGTAGACGACCTTGAAGCGGTTGGGGCTGTAGTGAATGGTTGTGGTCAAAGCTCGAAGGAAGGTGAGCAGTGGCCGCGGGCAGACGACATTGGTCCTGCCAATAGGCCGCTGAGGGATGGTGGTCAACGAATGAATGGTGTGGAACGCCAGTTCGACAAGGTTGATCTTGTTAAGGCTGCTGGAAAACCGAACAGTCGGGCTCAAGAGTTGGAAGATGAGCAATGGCAGCGACGCGAGGGCGACGGCCGAAAGGATGTTCTATCCAAGAGCTGTCGAGGGTCGGCTGTAGATGACGTTGAGCCTGTTAGTGGTTCTCGGGAAAAGCGTGCTCGACGGTTGAAAGATGAGGAGTGGCCTCTCGCCAAGGTTGACCTCGTCAGTGGTTCCGAAGTGCCGAAGAGTCGAGGTCAAAGGTCGAAAGACAAGAACCGGCGGCTTGATCCAGTCAAGGTTCTGCCAAAGGGTCATGGTCAGCAATTGAAAGAGGAGGAATGGCAGCACCTCGAGCAGTTTGATCCCATGGATATTCTGCCTAAAGGTCCTTGCTCACCATCGAGAGATGAGCCCATGCTCGTCTTATCCTCAGATGAAGAAACGAAGCCTGCCTCGAGCACGGTCAAGAAGTTGCGTCGAAAACGACTCCTGGAAACGGTTGTTGCGGAGACGGACCCGCCGTCAATGCTTGCTCAGCCGAGAAGCCCGGTTGAAAGATTGACGAGTGAAAGACCGCTTGTTCCATCGTCTGATGATGAAATGAAATCTCTCTCGAACACGATCAAGAAGCTACGGCGAAAACGGATTACGGAAGGTGTTGTTACGGAGACCGATCCACTGCCAGTCGATGTTCCGTTGAAGAGCTATGGTCAACGATTGAAGACCAAGCAACTGCTCAATCCATTGTCTGACGAGGAGAAAGACCAGTTGTCGGGTCCGAGCAAGAAGCTACGTCTCGTGGCAGCTGCCGGTGCTGAGACGGATTCACCGTCTATCAGGCTGCCGCCGAAACGCCCTATTCAACAACCAAAAAGCGAGCAATTGTCAATGTCATCGTCTGATGAGGAACTAACCCTTCCTTCGAGCACGGTGAAGAGGTCACGCCGGAAAGCACTTTTGGAAAGTATTGTTGCGGAGACGGATCCAAAGCCAGTTGCCATCACACCGAAACGATCTATTCAACGGTTGAACGTTAAGCAATCGCTCGTTGCATCCTCCGATGAAGAGTCAAAACTCCCTTCGAGCACGACCAAGAAGTCACGCCGGAAACGACTTCTGGAAACCGTTGCTGTTGAGAAGGACGCTGTATTAAGACCACCGCCGACAATAGCTTCAGCTGCTGCTATTGTCGAGAAACGGGCGCTGCCTTCGATCTGTCAAGCTCCACCGAAGCCAGACTTTGAGGGATATCCGACCACGAAGCTCAGCTCGACGCTTGCGTCGTACGGCTTCAAACCGGTCAAGTCTCGAAAGCGGATGATTACCCTCTTGGAGAAATGTTGGGAAGGACAGCATAGGGTTGCTCTCCAAGCTCTGGAAACCAACACGCAACAGGCGCCACCGGATTCTCTTCCACCCGCTCGACGACGGCGGGTTGAAGTGACGTCGAAGATCTCTGATGCCCGAACTGCAGACGCACGGCCATCGAATGGTGAAGCTGGTCATTCTGCAGCCAACACCACCACAACCATCCCCGTTGTCGATATCAGCACGACCTCGCTGAAGAAGCCTCGCGGTCGACCCAAGAAGAGCACCACAGCCGCGTCGCCAGCACCCGTCAGCAGTCGAGACACCCAGAGATCACGCAGCAACAAGGACTATGTATCCGAATCCGAGCCGCCATCGCCGGCACCGTTGCCTGCCGTCTTGCAACCGTCTCGAGCGGGAGAAAGCTCTGGCTCCGCCGTAACAAACATGCTACCGAATCCCGCTCTCGAGGACGTAGCTCCCGCTCCTGCCAACGCAGATGGGGCTGAACAGCAAGCGTCTCGCTTCGCCAGCATCACGCAGGCGGTTCACCATCAACGGCCGTCGGCCTCGGCTGACGCTCCAACCTGGCATGAGCGGATTCTGATGTACGACCCAGTGGTCCTCGAAGACCTGGCAGTCTGGCTCAACACCGGTGGCTTTGGCGCCGTCGGGGTCGACTTCGAGGTGGGCCCAGCTGAGGTGAAGGCCTGGTGCCAGTCGAAAGGAGTCTGTTGTCTCTGGCGGGAGAACCTCCGTGGAGGGTCCAGGCGTCGACGGTAATGATGGCATAATTGTTTTGTGTTCTATGGAAGCGTTCTTTGGAAGCGTTCTCTTATTACTCGGAGCATTTTGTCATTGGCATCGCATTGGAAAGTTTAGCTACATGTTTACTCAATCTCTATTATTGGCAGCTGGTGGAGGTAGATCTTCGCTTGCATGTTGGAGACTCCATCACTGCCTCAACCGGGCTTACCGCTGATTTTAGAGTCACAACTGCTTCAATGCTTTTCAAATCCCCATGCAGTTACGGAGATGCTCGCCAATTAGAACTTAATCACGAATATGTCACTTTCGCCCAAGAGCGCCGAAAGACAGTCCTGTGAAGAACAGTTATGATCATCTTCGAGATTGAAGTGCTGCATCAGAGCGATTAGACATCTTATTCTTCAGATGCCTGTAGAAGGATGTAGCTCTAGAAAGGTCAAGATCATCCGCGGCTAAGCACGATAGGCTTCCAATTTTCGTCATTGCTTGTAGCCCTCTGTAAGCGAAGAATAAAATAACAGGAAATGCTACAATGTCTTCACATGGTTTTGAATTCATAGCAAGTAGCAATGGAGTATTTGAGAAACGCCCGGTCAGTGCTAGTAATGTAAGTAGTATCGGTGGCATCTTAGGTCGTGGTTGAATTTAATTATTTATTCGAATATTTCGATCTTATTTTGAAGGCCAAGTAGACGGGCCGATATACTGTAGTTGTCAATGGAAACCTTGGTCTCCATGTCCTTAATCCATTCCTCACACATCATATCAATCAATTATTAGAAGCCTTCAAATATAAATTTCTCCCAAAGGCCTTCATGAGCTATGGGATAGCATTATCTTCGATAACGCATTGGCGATCTTGGAGTTGCGGCTCAACACTGCTTACATAAGATCGCTGAGTCATGTCATGGTCCACGTGATCCTCGGACTTAAGCCCCGCAACCTCCACTATGACGAAGGTCCTTGCTGGTAACAACTGCACGCTCCACTGGATGGGCTTGAACATCATCAGACATGGAGGTTACTCACTACACCACGGTTGGTGAGCGTACACCCTTGATTCAAGTGGTTCAGGTTGCGCCTCCACGTCGACGGTATCCGTATCACTGGCTCCGTCGGGTCTGCACGCTGACACTTGGCTCGCTTCTGATCGTGGTGACCATCTTGTTCCTGCTTCCCGAAACGCAGCTGCGTCGTCTCCATGGCGTGCTCCGGAAGGGATGGCGTGGTCATCAGACATATGGCGAAGAGGACCTACAAGCATTGTTGTTGTCGACACCCCTCGAGGATCGGCTAAGGAACTGGAGCGCCTATTATACATCTGGACCTCACTTGGCAGGGAAAAACTACAGTCAGGCTCTCTGGACGCAAAATCGATGGAAAGAGTTTGGCATCGACGATACATCCATCGCCAGCTATGACGTGTATTTGAATTATCCAGCTGGACACCGATTGGCGCTTCTTGAGAAAAAAGGATCTAGAAAACGTGCTTGGGAAATCAAGTACGAGGCGCGTCTGGAAGAAGATGTCCTCAAGGAAGATGAGACAAGCGGCCTGAGTGATCGAGTCCCTACCTTCCACGGATACTCGGCCAATGGAAATGTAACGGCGTCGTACGTGTTTGCCAACTATGGCACGTACCGGGACTTCCGTGATCTACAAGACGCCAACGTCAACTTGACGGGCAAAATTGCCCTTGTTAAATACGGTCATGTGTTTCGAGGCCTGAAGGTCAAGCGGGCACAGGATCTAGGCATGGTCGGCGTGATCATGTACAGCGATCCCGGAGATGATGGGAATACCACTATTGAGAATGGCATCGCCCCATATCCCAAGGGACCGGCAAGGCAGCCGAGCAGCGTCCAACGAGGGAGTGTGCAATTCATGAGTATGTCTGATTGATTGAACTGAATTTCTTTATCTGCCGTCAAACTACATATTGATCAAGTACCCTTCAGGTGTAGCCCCAGGTGACCCGACCACTCCTGGATATCCATCGAAACCAGGGGTGCCTCGAGTTTTGCCCGAGGTTGCAATCCCGTCCATTCCATCCCTCCCGATATCATATGAGGATGCTCTACCTTTATTGCGTACTCTTAATGGACACGGTCCTCGTGCGTCCTCCTTCAATGAGTTCTGGCAAGGCGGTGGACTTCATTATCGAGGGGTCGACTATAACATTGGACCGTCTCCCCGTACGCTGGCGGTCAATCTGGTCAATAAGCAAGAATATGTCACGACCCCCATCTGGAACGTGGTGGGCGTCATCAACGGCTCGTTGTCGAACGAGGTGGTCATTCTCGGCAATCACCGCGACGCATGGATCGCAGGCGGCGCAGGTGATCCCAACAGCGGCTCTGCGGCGTTGAACGAACTTGTCTGGGCTTTCGGCGAAGCATATCGCCGTGGCTGGAGACCGATGCGAACGATGGTATTCTGCAGCTGGGACGCCGAAGAGATTGGCTTGGTGGGCTCGACGGAATGGGTTGAGGAGTTTCTACCGTGGCTCTCAGGGTCCGCCGTCGCGTACGTCAACGTCGATATCGGCGTGGCTGGCCCTCGATTCACCGCCGCGGCGAGCCCATTGCTCCATGCCGTCTTGGAGGAGGTTACCGCAATGGTTCCCTCGCCCAATCAGACCATCGAAGGTCAGACGGTGCGCGACCTCTGGGACGAGCCGATCCGCACCATGGGCAGCGGCAGCGACTTTACCGCCTTCCAGGACTTTGCCGGGATTCCCTCGTTGGACATGGGCTTCAAGCCCGGTGCGGGTGATCCCGTCTATCACTACCACTCGAATTACGATAGCTTCGACTGGATGGACCGATTCGGAGATCCCGGCTGGCATTATCATGCGACCATGGCACACATCTTTGGACTGGTGGCGGCCAAGCTGGCCATGAAACCCGTCATTCCCTTCCGAGCTGCCAACTACTCGGATGCGCTCATTCATTATCTGGACCGCTCCAAGAGCATGCTTCATGACCAGCTTCAACCATCAAACGGAGATGACCGCGAAGCTCATCATGTGTCATTCCGGCCTCTCGATAAGGCTCTTCGGAAGATGAACGATGTGGCGATTCGGTTCGACGAATCGGCTTCGATTCTGGAGGCTCAGTCACGCCAAGGCGTTCCCTGGTGGAAGTGGTGGACGAGCATGCGACTGGTCCGTGAGATCCTGAAGGCCAATCGCAAGTACAAGCTCCTGGAGCGACACTTTCTCCATCACGAGGGCCTTGACGGTCGCTCGTGGTTCAAACATGTTGTCTTTGCTCCCGGTCAGCATGTCCTGTCTCTTTCTGACACGCACACTCTCTGCCTTCAGGGATGTTAGGGACATACCTCAGCATTAGTCCAGTTTCGACTCTGAATGCTTTCCACCAGGCCCGGATAGGTGGCCCCAG
>QQTW01000921.1_pt1 | contig 19817 bp, 15 predicted proteins | sample 1904831 | NCBI WGS metagenome assembly QQTW01 (sample SAMN09435610, study PRJNA476489) | Subsurface metagenome, whole genome shotgun sequencing project. | reverse complement strand
AAACTTGCCTACAAGCGACTGAGAAGAGTGGAAATCATAGCAATTGGCTCAACCTCGGACCTCGCCTTGTCCGACCTCACGAAATCGTCCGTCTTTAGCCCGGACCACACGGTTAGCTTGGCGAGGCTGTCAACGTCGGGTCTCTTTAACTGCGCCATTCTTGTAAGTGTAGACGGACTTATACCCGCCTCGTGGGCGACGACTCTCCAAGATATTTTTCGTGACTGCCTAGTCGCGTCTAAGGCTTGGTAAAAGCCTTCGACGTCGAACCCGGTGTTATTCTTCATACGAACTCCTGTTGCACAACTCGAACTTGACAACGTTTGTCAAACACCCTAAGCTGTTTGAGGTGTAAAACAAAACCGCTTGAATCAAACACTACACCACAGCGTCAAAGCTGTACAGAGGAGAACATAATGGATACCCAGACAAAGACCGCAAAAGAGGGAAAAGCTTTCGAAATCATCGTGAATGCGCAGCCTAAGCAGGTAACTGGCAAAGAGGCGACTTTTGAGGAGATAATCGCCTTAGCTTTCAGCAACCCTCCGTCCGGCGCGAATGTAATCTTCACCGTTACCTACCGGAGGGGCGAAGGTAACAAGCCCGAAGGCAGCCTTGTCGCAGGAGGAACCGTTAAGCTCAAAGACGGGATGATTTTCAATGTCACACCAACTGATAAGTCGTAGCCCCGACCTCAAGCGGCTGCGGGATGAAGGCTACGACGTGGAGGTCAAAGCTAACCACCTGATCATTCGCGGCGTCCCTTATGTCAACTCCGGCAGAGAGGTTAAACGTGGCAGTCTTGTTTCAACGTTGACTTTGGCCGGAGACGTGACCACTAGGCCCGACACCCACGTAATCTACTTCGCGGGGGAATACCCTTGCCACAAAGACGGATCGGAAATCGAACAGATTCGGTTTGGCAGTGGGCGGACGTCACTCGGCTCGGAGCTCGAAGTCGACCACGCGTTCTCAAACAAACCCGCGGAGGGCTACAAAGACTTTTACGAAAAGCTGAGCACCTACGCCAGTATCATCTCTGGCCCTGCTGAGGCACTAGACCCGACCGCCACGGCCAAAACATTCCCGGTGATCGAGGCTCGGCAAGAAGAGACGGTTTTCAACTACGTTGACACCGCCTCGAGTCGAGCGGGAATCGGCATGGTCACGGAGAAGCTCAACCTCGCGAAGATAGGGATTGTCGGCTTGGGCGGTACAGGCTCATACGTGTTGGACCTAGTGGCTAAAACGCCTGTCCAGGAAATTCATCTGTTTGATGGAGACAGGTTTTCGCAACATAACGCGTTCAGGTCCCCTGGAGCCGCAACGGTCGAGGAGCTCAGGCAAGAGCCCAAGAAGACCGCTTACTTCCAAAGCCGGTACGCTCCAATGAGGCGCAATATCGTCGCGCACGACTGCTTTGTCGAAGAGTCGAACGTCGAGCAACTGTGCGGCATGGATTTCGTGTTCCTCTGCCTCGACAGCGGGGAAGCGAAAAAGTTGATCTTGGAAAGTCTGGAAGGGAGCCGCGTCCCCTTCGTTGACGTAGGCATGGGGCTGTACCTCGCGCAAGGCTCGGTAGGCGGGATACTAAGAACCACTAGCAGCACTCACGAGTCACAGGAGCCCGTGAGTCGTAAGAACAAAATTTCTTTCTCGGACGGCGACGCGAATAACGAATATAACCAGAACATCCAGATCGCCGATCTAAATGCCCTGAACGCCGCTTTGGCAGTCATAAAATGGAAAAAGATGTGCGGCTTCTACCTTGATTTCGAGAACGAGTACCACAGCACGTACACCATTGACGGAAACAAAATAGACAACGAAAATCCCACGTGAGTCGAGGATTCACCTTCCGTCACCAGTTTGTCGAATGTATACCGGATGAGCTGGAGGACAGGACAATTTATGTCTCCATCCCTTTCGCTACGGCGGCGCACAAGTGCTGCTGCGGCTGTGGCAGCGTGGTCATCACCCCAATTACTCCTACCGACTGGGCACTTCTTTTCGACGGCGAGACGGTATCGCTCAGCCCGTCGATAGGGAACTGGAGTTTTGAATGCCGCTCTCACTACTGGATAGAGCGCAATAAAGTTAAGTGGTCCGAAGAGTGGTCTCAAGCAGAGGTTGAGACGGGTAGATCTCGTGATGTGGACAACAAAAAGAAATATTACGACGCTGTTTCGAACTCGGCTCACGACCATTCAGACAAAAAATTTGAAGAACCGCGTGTAGGGAAGCCGCGAAAAAACCTTTGGCAGAGGCTGACAGGCTGGTTTAGATAGCAGTATGGCGGTAGAATCTATGGCTGAACGCGCTTCCTAGTAGCACTTAAAACACTACCGTACTATCCAACACCCATGCACCCTTAGCACCTCTTCAATGCTCAAGAGGTGTCAAACCCCGCGGGCCTCCCGCGCCCGGTAGTGCTCGTAAAGCATATGCGCCCGCTGCGACGAGAACAAAATATTGTCGGGGGAGGTTGTCGGCTTTGTGCGCGTTGTCGTAGTGGACGACATCGCCCGGCTTCAGGGTCCTACCGAGCTTCCACTCCGCGACCGCATGGTGCTCATAGCAGGTCTTCTGTTCTCGAGTCCTAGCGGCGCACGTAGGGGTTGGAAACGGCCATAAGGCAGTTTAGCGGCTGGTGGTAGCTAAGTCTTCGGGCAGAAGGTAGACCACACGGTCGGGTTCGGTCTGCTCATGGGCGTTGCTGAGCCGCCCAGAACACCCGCCGCAGCGGTTGTGGAGCAGCGAGCCTACAACACGGTTCGGATAGACCTCAACGGTGTGCTCGAGCCCCGCCGGAACCTCCGATACGTCATGAAGAAAAAGGGCGGCGACCGGTTTGCGGCAGTGTTCGCAGCGCCGGACGACGACCCCGAAGGCTAGGGCGTGTTCCATGCCGACGCCGTGCGCTGTGAGGTAGCGCCGGGCGAACGTTGCGGCGAGCCGGACGCGCTCGGGGTCTTGGTTGAGACGTTCGGCTTTGCGCCGCAGGAGCGTCAGGCGTAGGTCGGCGCTCGAGGCGGCGCGGGCGTGTCCGGCCTCGAGACGCTGTTGTCGACGCTCGCGTAACTGCTCGGCTTGGGCCTGCTCTTGGGCTTCGAGGTCGCGTGAGATGGCTTCACGCCGTTCTCTGGCTGCCGTTCCGCCTGCACGAGCCGTGCAGTGCAGGCGTCGCAGAGCTTGCCGTTTCTGCGCCTCCACCACACCGCCGGTTTGTGGGAAATTTTGCCGGGGCGCAGCTCGAGCACCTCCGCCGCCCCTAGAAGCTTCGGCTCACTCCCGAAGACGAGTTGCATCAGCGGCACGCCCGCTTTGAAAAGCGTGAGCGACGGCTCCTTACAACCGACCTTGTCAAACTCGGGGGGCGGCTCTCTGAAGACGTGTCTACAGTTCTCCCCGCTGCACCGCCGGTGGATGCGTACCGCCTCGGGTACCCGCTCGAGCTGCTTAAAAACCTCCCACATACCCGCCCACACCCACGCGCGGCGGGCGTCGCACGCTTTGCTGGGGCGGTGCAAGAAGTGGATGTTCGGGCCTACCCGGGTCGCCGTGACCGGTTCTTTGCACACCACGCACGTAAAGACCATGCCGATGCGGTCGCGCTGCCCGAAGATGAGGTTGCCGCCCTTACGGGCGACCTGCACGATGCGGGCGTTGTACGCCTCGCGCTCAGCTTCCTGCTCGTCTGCCCTTTTCTGGGCTTCACGGCGGGCAGCTTCTGCCGCCTCCCGTCTGCTCCGCTCGGCGAGAGCCGCGGCGTCACGCGCCACGCACCTTTCGCACTGGTGGGGTCCGAAACCGCTCGTAATGACCTGCCAGGGCTGCGGCTGTCCGAGCACCGCTTCCGCGTGTACCTCCGCCCACGGCAACCCGGAGGCGGTTAACGCCGCGCACTTGGCCGGGTCGACGAGGTGGCTCTGGTAGACCTCGAGTCCGAGCACAACCCGCCCCCCCGAGCTGGCCGCGGCGTCCAGGCGGTAAGGGCCGAACGCGACCTCGACGCCCGCGGTGTCGAAGTCGGGGATCGGTAGCAACCTCTCTACCTGTGCGCTGTCCGGGCAGGCTCGGGCGTCTTTGAAGGCGTCGGTGTGGCCCCGGCAGGCGAGCAGCAGTTCGAGCGAACGTGCTCCGTCTAGAAGCAGCGCCGCAAGTTTGCGTTTGGCGGCCTCGTGGGCGATGGTCTCGGCGTTGCAGGGGTGGGGCCGCTCGGTGTAATGGGCAAATAGGGCTTGCGGACCTCTCCCCTACGGACGTGAACGTGTTCGCCGCAGTCGAAACAGCGGTAGGCGCGCTCAAGCTTGAGCGCGCTTTTGGGGTCGGCCACCGAGTTGTCGGGTGCCAGGGCGTAGCGGACGCCGGACTCTTCCACGTCCCAACGATAGAACTAATTAGCATCTGTGACGGGCGAAATAGCTCTCTTTAACTTTTCAACCGCGGATCGAACAGAAACGATTCCGCCTCGCCGATGGCAAGCTGTCCGAAGTCGAGATGCCGCGGGTTCAGCAGGTAGTTAGACTCTTCCGGAATGACGACCGACGGAAGGCGCAAGAGAAGCGTCTCCCCCGCCTCGAGCCACCTGTCCCCTACCGCTCTCGTCTCGTCCAGCGCTCTCCCCCGCCGCCAGTTCGCGGGAAGCGCGCCTACGTCGCTCGTTAAACCGTCAGGAACCTCCAAGCGAATCTTGACGTAGCCCTCGAGCTCTCGTTGGCTCTTGACGTGCACGAGGATTTCGAGCGCCGCGAGCGCCAAGCTGCCCGCCAGGTAGACCGCTGCCCGACCGGGCGAGTTCCAGCGGCCCCCGTAGAGGCGGGCACCCTCGCCGTCGAAGGCCGTAGTGGCGTAGCGGGCCTTGGTGAGCCGCCATAGCGTTAGCACCCAACTTACTTAAGGGAAGACGCCGTGCTCGAGCTGGCCGAGAAGCTGCAAAACCTCCTGCGCGCCGACCTCGGTGTCGAGCAGTGACAGCGGCGTCTCGCCGTCCAGGGCCATTTCAGGAGCTCCCAGCCACGCCCGCGCCGCGGCGGGCTCACTAAAGAACCCAAACGTCCGGCTCACGACCCGCGCCACCCGCACGAGGTCGTCGGACTCCTCGGTCGAAAAGCGCCCTTCGTGCTTGCGCTTGTTAAGGGTCCGCACCGGCAGGCCGATGAGCCCGGCCAGCGTCTGCGCGCTCGTGCCCAGAGCGTCCTGAAGGCGCTCGAAGGTGCCGTAGGGCAGCCCGCGCCTCACGGCTCCAATAAGTGCGGGGGTGTCATAAAACTCAATCCCCAGAAAGTCGCTGAGGTTGTCGGGTCGGTAGCTGGTAACGGTCGCGGTCATGACGCCTCCTTAATGGCATCTAAGCAATACTACTATAGCGCTTTTGCCACTTCATTTCTTCGCCTTGTCTTACCACCGTGCTTTACACTCCCCAACTGCTCTAGCTTGCACTACCAAGTAGGGCGAAATGAGAACGGCAGCAAGTCGATCAGGGTGCCGCTGACGAGCATCTCGGCGGTGTCCGCAACGACCGAGCGGCGGGGGTCGTGCTCGAGCGCTTCGCCAACGAACCTTACGGGGGCGTGAGAGACCTCTACGAGCGGGTCCGGGTGGACAAGGACGCCTTGGATGCACTCGCCCAAGCCGGCGCTGTTCGACGGCCTGCAGGAGAGGCGCGACGCCCTCCGACCTGGCCGAGCTGTTGTGGGCGCGTGGCAGCGTTGCGCCCTCCGGCATCAACGCCTGAGCCGAGTCCCCTCGCTTAGGTGTAGGTTCGAGGCTTTTTCGCGAAAGGGCAAAAAAAGAACGCCGCCTCCGACGCTTTGATTTTTCTAGTCTAACCCCGTATGCAGCATCCGGTTGTAGTATGCCGCTCGAGCCCCTCGAGGCCCGGCGAAACCCTTCTATGGCAGCGACTCGCACACGTACCCATCGCCGTCGCTGTCCAAACGGTGCGGGTCGCTCGAACCCGCCGCCTCGTAGAACCTTTGCGCCTCGGACTGCGATGCAAAGTCGCCGCAGTCCTTATCGGGTCCGGACGGGTCGTATGAGGGGCTCGTGCCGGTCGTGTCGGCGGGTTCGTCCTCGACACCCGGTACGGGCGCAACGAGTCGCGGGTCGCTCGGGCTGGCGTTTACAGCGTAGTCGCCGGTGGCGTTTGCGGTGACGACGACCGTCCCGCTCAAATCGGTGCGGTAGACCGTCGCCCCAACGCCTTCGTAGAGCGCGAGCGCCTCGGCGGACGGGTGCCCGTAGTCGTTGTCCGCCCCGACCGAGACGACGACCGCTTCGGGACGAAACGCCGCCATACTCTTGGGGCTGTCGCCGTTCGGGGAGCCGTGGTGTGCGGCCTTGTACACCTCGACCTCTCGCAACAGCTCGGGAACGTTTTGCTGCCACCAATTGAACTCCGGCTGCTCGGCGTCGCCGGTCAGCGCCGCGTCGAACGCGCCGTACGAGACGATCATGCCTACGCTGTTGTCGTTGTTGCCCAAAGACTCGTCGCCCGGCGGGGGGATGACCTGCAACGAAGCGTCGCCCAGGCCGATGCGCCTGTCGGTCGGCGGGATGAGCTGGCTACCCGCCGTTTGGACGGCTTCGAGCAGCCCGAAGTAGGTCTGGGTCGTGTAGGGAATGCCGTTGTCCATAAAGAAGCGGGGCTTGTAGTACCTCACCACTTCCTCCAGGCCGCCGATGTGGTCGGCGTCGGCGTGCGAGGCGATCACCAGATCCAGGCTCTCCACCCCGACCGAGCGCAAGTAGGCCAAAACGTCGTCGTCGCGCCTGCCGCCGTCGACGAGGACGTTCTGGCCCGACGGAGAATGGATCAGCACGGCGTCGCCCTGGCCTACGTCGATGAAGTGCAACTCTAAGCCTTGCCCGTCGACGACACCGGCACAGGCTGTGAACGCGAGGGCGGCGAGCAGGGCAAGAAAGGGGCGCTTCACAGCTCTATGTCCCCCTCCGGCGCTCGGGGGAGCGAGGCCCGCCGTTCGCCGACCTCCCGCCTGCGCCGCTCGGTCGCCTCGAAATCCACGGCGTAGCGCACCTCACCGTCGATGACGCTCGCGTCCAGCTCGAGCAGCACGTCGCCCTCACGCGCCTCGGGCGGGACTCGGGCGCGGGACACGACGACCGGATCGCCGTCGTCGGTCTCCAGGACGGCAAGGCCGTTGTCCTCGAAGCGGTCGAGGGTGAAGCGCATAGCCAAGTGTAGCCGCCTCGCCGCTTAAGCGTTCTGTAAAGCCCGGCTCGCGCGGTAGCGGCTCGGCTTCGTGCTCATCCTCGTTGGCCTAGATACGCGCGTCGGAGGATAATGAGGTGTGCGTAAAATCCTCCACGCCGACCTCGACGCGTACTACGCGCAGATCGAGCAGCGCGACGACCCCAGGCTCAGGGGCAAGCCCGTCGCGGTGGGCAAGGACGGCACCCGCGGTGTCGTAACCACGGCTTCATACGAAGCGAGGCGCTTCGGGGTGGGCAGCGCCATGCCCGTAGCAACGGCTAAGCGCCTGTGCCCGCAGCTCATCGTCGTGCCCATCCGGATGGACGTCTACCGGCAGGAGTCCCAGAAGATACACGAGGTTTTCGCCCGCTACACCGACCTGATCGAGCCGCTCTCGCTCGACGAAGCGTACCTGGACGTGACCGAAGCCAAACAGGGGCCGCCCTCGGGAACACTCCTGGCTCAGCGCATCCGGGCCGACCTCAGGGAAGCGGTGGGACTCACCGCCTCCGTGGGCGTTTCGTACTGCAAATTCTTGGCGAAACTCGGTTCCGGCATGAACAAGCCGGACGGGCAGACGGTGATCACGCCGGACGACGCCCAGCGGCTCATCCCGACCCTTCCAGTAGGTGCTTTCTTCGGCGTCGGACCCAAGACAGCGGTGCGCCTGAACGAGTTAGACATTCACACGGGAAAAGAGCTGCAGGCGCAGACGCTCGACTTTCTTGCGGAGCGCTTCGGCAAGCACGGCGCGTACCTGTTCGACATTGCCAGAGGGATCGACGAAAGACCCGTCGACCCCAACCGGCTGCGTAAGAGCATCGGTGCCAAAACAACCTTCGAGCGTGACATCACCTCACACGACGCTCTCTTGGCCGAGTTGCCCCCTATCGCCGAGATGCTGGCGGATCGGCTCTCTAAGGCTGGTGTGCAGGCGGGCAACGTCATCGTCAAGGTGAAAACGACGTCGTTCGATATGATCACCCGCAGGACGCCGTTAACACGACCGACGGGCGACGCGGCACTACTGAGCCGTGTCGCCGCCTGCATCATCGAGACCAAGCTCGACCCGTCGAAAGGAGCCAGGCTGTTGGGATTACAGACCGACCAGCTGATCCCTGTCGGGACAGAGCGGGTCTACGCCGTGCCGCTATTCGCCGATCTGGACTAGCGCCTCTTAGCCTTCGGCAGTTTCAGGGGGCGAGTCCGCGTCGGTCTCGTCGCCGGAAACATCATTAGGTCGCTCGACCAGCTTAAATGACGCGATGGCCGCGAGTTGCGCCTCGAGCCGGTAATTGCCTTCGGGCACCAGCGTCATGTCGAAGTTTTCTGGTAGCTCGACGATAAGTCGACCTTCCTCGTGCGTAATCTTGACCTCGGCCTTGTAACGCTTGATCCGGGTCGCGCCGCGCTTGGCCGTGGCTGAAGGTGCCGTTTTCCTGCGCACCCGCGTCTCCCCTGCTAGGTCTACCCACTCCCCCACTCGGGGCCGGTCGACGTGACGCTCCTTGTGCAAAAGGTCGAACACCGCCTCACGCGCTCCACCCTCCCCGTGCGTGAGGATGAGGCGCTCGCTCGGGTAGCGGCTGAGGTGCTGGCTGATGCCCAACCGGTCGGCGTGGGCCGAGAGGTAGAAGCGCTCGACGTGGCTGCTGACGATGATCGCTTCACCGTTGAGCATCAGTTCGTTACGCCCCTCGAGGAGCCGCCGACCGGCACTCTCAGCGTCCTGGTAGCCCACGATCAGCACCGCGCTCCCTGGCTCTTGCAGGACGCGTCTGGCGTAAAGAGGCGACACGCCCTGCGAGAGCATCCCGCTCGACGCCAAGATCACCGCGGGCGCAGGGTTGCGGATGAGGTGCTCGCGCTCCTTACGGTCCTCTATGATCGTCACCTGCGGCCCCAAGAACGGGTTCGTGCCGTTCTCGAGCTGGTTGCGCACGCCCTCGGGCAGGTGCTCGGGCATCGCCGCGAACAGCTTCGTGAGCTCGCGGGTCAAGCCGTCCAGGTAGATGGGGGTTCCTGGTAGTTGCCGCGTCAAGGTCAGCAGCACGTCCTGCGCCCGCCCCAAAGCAAAGGTCGGTACCAGCACCCGTCCTCCATTGCCCAGCACCTTCTTGACCTGGCCGACGAAGTCGCCGTTTTGTTTTTTGCGGCTCGGCAGCTCGAGGTTGCCGTAGGTGGTCTCCGTCACCACCACGTCGACCGGTTCGGGTACGGGCGGCAGGTGGGCCGCGTCGGTCGTGGGGGTAGCGACCGTGTTGAAGTCGGCGGTGTGCCACACCCGGAAGCCGCTCGTGTGCTCGAGCATGAGCCCGACTGCCCCGACGATGTGGCCGCCTACTCTGGGTGTCAGCGTAACCTCGTTGATCTCGAACGGGACGTCAGGGGCGAAGGTGGTGACCTGCTGCAACGCCTTCACCACGTCGGCCTCGGTGAACATCGGCGAGCCGTTACGCTGCGCTACCCGGGCGGCGTCTACCAGCATCGGCAGGGTGATCCGGGCGGTTGCCTCGGTCATGTACACGGGCAAGTCTGGGAGTAGCAGCTTGACGACCGCCAGCGCGCCGATGTGATCGCTGTGGGCGTGCGTGATGACCAGGGCATCAGGCCGGTGGTCCTTGAGCAGCTCGAGCTTGGGCAAGCTCTCGGCCCCCAGGAGGCCGGGTTGCACGCCGCAGTCGATCAAGAGTCGGGTGTTGCCGAGTTCGTAGAGGTAGCACGACGCGCCCACGTTCGTCCCGCCGAGGGGAAGGAAGCCGAACTCGGAGGACACCTAAGCGTCCTCCCCGCGACGTTGTAGCGACGCCAACACTTCTTTGGCCCGGCTCACCACCTGTTGCGGCATCCCCGCCAGTTGGGCGACCTCGATGCCGTACGAGCGGCTGGCTGGACCCGGCAGCACCTGATGGTAGAAGACCAGTTCGCCCCCCTGTTCCTCGGCGGCCACGTGCCGGTTCTCGGCCCGCTCGAGCCCGTCGGCTAGCTCTGTCAGCTCGGCGTAGTGCGTAGCGAACAGGGTGAACGCCCTCAGGTGATCGTGGAGGTACTCGGTGGCTGCCGTGGCAATAGCTAAACCGTCATAGGTGCTAGTGCCTCTTCCGACCTCGTCGAGCAGGACCAGGCAACGCGCGTTGGCAGTGCCTAGAATGTGGGCCAGTTCTTCGGCCTCGACGAAGAAGGTGCTGCGGCCCCCGGCAAGATCGTCGTTCGCCCCGATGCGGGTGTAGATCCGCTCGAAGATCGGTAGCGTTGCTTTCTGTGCTGGCACGAACGAGCCGACCTGCGCCATGATGCTGATCAACGCCGTCTGCCGCAGGTAAGTGCTCTTGCCGCTCATGTTCGGCCCCGTCAGCACGATCAGGCTCAGGTTCGGGCTCAACTCGAGGTCGTTGCGCATGAAGCGGGCGTGCCGCTCGACCACCGGGTGCCGTCCCCCCTCGATGACCAACTCGCTCGTGCCTACCTGCGGCCTGACGTAGCCGTGAGTCGCCGCTACCTCGGCCAGAGAGGCATAGACGTCGACACGGGCGATCATCTTGCTCAGCAGCTTAAGGCTGTCGGCGTGCCCCACCAGCTCGTCGGTTAGCCCGCTAAGTAGTTCTTGTTCTCGCTCTCTGGCCCTCTCCCCTGCCAGCTGCCGCTCCGCATGGCGTTGGCGAAGGTCGGCCCGGGTGAAGCGCACCTTGTCCTTGAGGCTCTGGAGGTGCTCGTACGCTTTCGGGACCTGCGCCTGGTTCGTCTTACTCACCTCGATAAAGACGCCGAGCGCGCCGTTCGCACCCATCCTCAAGGTACTGATGCCTGTGGCTTTACGCTCTTTGAGCTCCTGCTCCTCGAACCACGTCTCTACCTCGTCGGCGGTGCGCCTTAGTTTATCTAGCTGCTCGTCGTAACCCTGTTTGATGAAGCCGCCCTGGCTGGCCTTAACCGGCGCGTCGTCCACGACCGCCCCGGCGATCAGGGTGGTGAGGCTGTCGATCAGCGGCTTGCGCTCCTTGAGCCAGGCGTGGACCGCCTTGTGTTTCGTCATGGCCGCCTGGAGTTCCGGCAAAACCGAGAGCGTCTTCTCGAGCGCCTTCAGGTCACGAGGCCCAGCCTTCTGGCTGCTCAACCTGGTGGCCGTGCGTTCCAGGTCCTGCACCTGCGATAAAAGCTTCCTGACCCGGGCGCGTAGGGAACGGTCGTTGTAGAACAGCTCCACCGCGTCGAGCCGTGATTCGATCTGCGCCTTATCGAGTAGTGGGCGTTGCAGCCAGCTCCTGAGTTGCCGCCGACCCGGGGCCGAGCGGGTCAGGTCGAGCGCCTCGAACAACGTCCTGACCCGCCCCACGTCGCCCCGCGACTCCGTGGCCGTGCGAAATACCTCCAGGCTAGTCAAGGCCGCCGCGTCGAGCATCATCGCGTCGGCCACCTCATAAGGCGCAAAGCGGTCGACGTGCGGGAAGCGCCCTTGCTGCGCCTCGGCGGCGTAACCCAGCACCTGCGCCGCCGCAATCGCTAACGCGGGGCGGGTCAGCCGCTCCGGCACCCGGCGCAGGAGCGTCTCGAGTAGCCCCTGCGCTTGTCCCAGCTCTATGTCGTCGGGCTCGGACAGCAACCACAGGTGCGCCAACGCCTCTTTCAAGCCGCCGTCCTGGGCGGTCTCCCGCTCAAGTAATACCTCACGGGGCGCGAAGCGCTGCACCTCCGCCAGGAGCGCGGCAGGTTTATCGACGAGCGTGCCGGTGAACTCTCCGGTGCTGAGGTCTAGGAGCGCCAGGGCATACTCACCCTCCCGCAATACCACCCCCGCTAGGTAGTTCGCTTCGGCGCTCAGCAGGTGCTCGTCGGTGACGGTGCCGGGCGTAATGAGCTGGCTTATGGCGCGGGTCATCACCCCGTCGCCCTCGGCTTCCCCTACCTGGTCGGCGATGGCCACTTTTAGTCCTGCGTTGAGTAGCCGTTCGATCTGCACGTCCAGGGCGTGGACCGGCACCCCCGCCATCGGCGTCACGAACTCCTTGGTGCTCTTCCGGGTCAGCGCCAAGTTGGCCAGCCGTGCGAGCGTCTCGGCGTCCTCACCGAACGCCTCGTAGAAACCTCCGGTCTGGCTTAAGAGCAGGTACTCGGGGAAGTTCTCCTTGAACGCAACGTACTGCTGGAGCACCGGCGGTAGCGGCCCCGCGCCTTCCCCTTTGAGTTGGAAGGTCGGGGCTGCCGGAATGCTGGGAGTGCCCATGTAGACGCCGATTATAGCCCTTCGGCGCTGCCTCTTCGGGGTAACATGAGACGATGAGGGGAATGCTGGACACGCGAGGAACACGCCGATGACGCGCGTCACGGCTGCCGTCGTCCCCACCGACGAGCAGCAAAAGATTATCGACCACGACCACGGGCCAGCGTTGGTGTTTGCCGTTGCCGGGGCGGGCAAGACCACCACCATGGTCCGGCGCGTCGAGCGGCTCGTGCGCGAGCGCGTCTTCCGCCCCGAACGCATCCTCGCCACGAGCTTCAGCAAAGCCACCGTCGACGACCTGAAAAAGGCACTCTCGGCCTTCCCGCACGCCGGTACGGTGCACGTCAAGACGCTGCACGGGCTGGCCTACGGCATCCTCCGTGACGCCCAGAAGCTGAAGCTGGGAGTGGAACTCAAGCTGCCCGAGGATGTCGAGGCGGCACCCCACCTGATCCTCAACGCCGCGCTCGCCCTGGCCCGCTCGAGCCGGGTGCCCTTCCTGGCGGAGTTGGACACGCTTGACCGCGAGGACTTTTTCGCCTACGTCGGCGGGTGCAAAGCGACCCTGGCTTTTACTAAGGAGCACTACAAGGCGTTGACAGGCACGGTCGCGACCGAGGCACAACCACCTTCGACCCTCTCTTGGTATTTGGGTTTGTTCGAGCTGTTCGAGAGGGTACGGCTCGACATGGGCACCTCGACTTTCGACGATCTGGTGCCCGAGGCGTGGGCACGGCTGGTGCAGCACCCGGCGTTGGCGAAGCGGTATCAGGACCTGTACGACGCGGTGCTGGTCGACGAGTTTCAGGACACCAACCTCAGCCAGGTGGAGCTCTTGGACATCCTCGTCGGGAGACACAAGAACGTGATGGTTTGTGGCGATGACGACCAGGGCATCTTCGGCTTCCGCAAAGCCTCCAACCGCTTCATCCTAGGCTTCGCCAAGCGCTACGGGGCGGCAACGTACCGCATCTCGGACAACTTCCGCTGCTACGCCGAGCACACCATTCTGGCCAACCACGTCATCCAGAGGAACAAGGTGCGCGCGCCCAAGCAGCTCTCCCCTGCTCGCGGCTTCGGCGGAGCGACAGTCATCGCGTCGCACGAGTCGGCCGACGAGATGGGAGCCCAGATAGCCGCGAACATCCGCAACGCTATCGACAACGGTTTACGGCCCGACCAGGTGGCCGTGCTGGTTCGTCTCTACGCCGAGACGGGAGCCGTCGAGACGGCGCTGATCGAGGAGGGCATCTCCTACCGGATCGTCGGCAACGTGCCCTTCTACGACCGCCCCGAGAACACCCTGCTCCTCAAGTACCTGCAGTTGGCACTTATAGAGCGCCGTGCTGCCTCCGGCCCCATGAGTGCAGCCGACAAAGCGCAGTTGAGCGAGCTCTGGTGGGACGTGCTGCGCACCCCGAAACGCTACGTGCGCCGCGACGCCGCCGACACGCTCCTCCGAGACGTCCTCATCCAAGGCACGCCCCTCAGCGTGGCGCTGCTGACCGCCGGGGGTATGAGCGGCTTTGCCGGACCCAAGCTCGTTGCCTTAGGACAAACCCTGACTTGGCTGGCGGAGGCGATAGGCAAAGGCATGAGCGCCTACGCAACACTGATCGAGCTTGAAGCTCGGCTCGAGTACAAGACGTTCCTGCTCGAGAACAGCGGCTTCGTCGAGACCGGGCAGAGCAAAGCGCAGAACGTCGAAGCGTTCATCGAGTACGCCAAAGGCAAAGGCGATGCGGCTTCCCTGCTGGCGCAGATCGAGCGGGCAAGAACTGCACACAACGGTACGCGCGGTTCGCAGGTGGTGATCGTAAGCATCTTCCGGGCCAAAGGACTCGAGTGGCCGCACGTCATCGTCCCGGCCGTCAACTACGGTCACCTCCCGGCGGCGGGCAACGACACCGACTTGAGCGGAGAGCGAAGGCTGTTCTACGTCGCGCTCACCCGCACGAAAGCGACGCTCGAGCTGCACATAGTCAAGAGCCGCCCGCCCAGCATCTTCATGGAGGGGCTGAGCCACCTCCGTGACGCTGCCCAGGTGAGTGGCGGAGCGTTCGACACGCCACTCGAGCAGTGGGGGGCGACGGAAGCGGTGGCGGTCGCGGCGGTGTACCGGTACCTCGACCGCTATGTGGACGTTTGGAGCAGCATGGGGCTGCCGCAGCGGCACCTGCTCGCGCAGTGGGTGCTAGCGGCCAACAAAGCGTGGGGCATGAAGAGCACCGCGCCTCTCCCCCGCCACCTCGAGCGGCAGCTCTCCCAGGCGGTGCCGCTCGACGAGGCGAGGGTGACGGCGTGTGCCCGAAAGCTCGGCGTGCTGCACCGGCTAGATAAGCAAGCCCTATCTACACCCGCGACGAACCAGCGACGCGCCTACTCCTTCAAAAGGGACGGTCGCCTCGAGCGCGGCACTAGGGTGTGGCACAAGCTGCACGGCAGCGGCAAGGTGACGTCGACCGGCACCGAACAGGTCGGGGAGGTTGTTGAGGTCGCCTTTGATAAAGGCCGTACGGCCAAGTTCGTTGCTGAAATGGCCAGCTTGGAGATAACCGGATAGCTGTCAGGCTCTGCGACTAGCATAGAAGAAGTGCCTAACGGAGCTGAATGTATACCCAATCTCCTTCTCCAAACTTAAGATTACTGGCACTCCCGGAGTAGAACCTGTTGCGCCGTAACGTGTTTCATTGTCTCTAGAGCTACGCCCATAACGTTATGGGCGTTTTGCCACCTGTCTAGGCTAGAATGTACGCGAGAGCTGACCAACATATCCTTACCCAAAAAATGGTCTAATCCCTATCAACTCATTTATGAGGAGTGATACCGGGCTCTAAGAGTACGTTTTTGTCGCTACAACCTCACACGTTCTAAGGAACATCAAGCGAGACTTCGGCCACAAGCCGGGGCCGCAGGTCGAGGTGCGCTATCGTAGCTGAACAGGAGCACTGGTACGGGTAGGTCGAGAAAAACTGACAACTTCGGCGCGGGTGAAATCGATGCTGTGTTCAAAAAGCAGCACCCGCGTCTTCCATTACAAAAGTGGAAAACGGTGGTGGTGCTACCCCGCGTACGAAATGACGACCATTAGGAAACGGAAGCCACCGGAGTGCTAGGTTGAGGCAAGCGCTACATCGGCCTAAGCTGAAGATCATATTGACAGAGTCCCTATGTATATAGCTCCATAAGTCCGTTGTTGACGCCAGCAAAGTATTTATACATATAATTACAACAGTGGACTTAAAAGAAGTGATGGTTCGGTTGGGAGAGCAGCGACGTTTGCGAAAACTTACGCTCAAATCAGTTGTCGAGCAGGGTGGGTTCAACAATGCGTCCGCCGTTCGCCGGCTGGAGCAGCCTGATAGCAACCCGACGCTCCGCAGCGTTCTGCGGTACGCCCGTGCCATCGGCGTCAAGCTCACCGTGGAGGTCGAAAAAATGAAGGTGCTAACGTTCTTCAATCACGCTGGTGGGGTCAGCAAAACAAGCGGGGTGCGTGATGTGGGCTTCACGCTGGCCGAACTGGGCTTTCGCGTTCTTCTTATTGACGCAGATCCGCAGGCGAGCTTAACGAAATGGTTGGGTTTTTCCGATGGCGTCGACCTTGAGCAGACCATTTACCCCGCCGTGATCAGCGACGATTTGGGAAGTCTACCTAAGCCCGCACAAGTGAATGGTTTCGACTTCATCCCCAGTAGCCTACAGATCGCCGACATCGAGCTGCAGCTCCCCACCATCACACTAGGGGTTTTGCGGTTACGCGACGCGCTCGAGAAGCTCGAGGGGTACGACTTCGTACTTATCGACTCTCCGCCGTCCGTTGCTCAGCTGTCTGCCCTGACGCTGGTGGCATCAGATCACCTAGTCGTACCTCTCCCAACAAACAGCAAAGGGCTAGAGGGTTTGGAAACCATCATGCGTATGCTTCAGCAGTACCGCCGCGCCAACCCAAGCATCAACATCGCCTTCTTTCTGCTCACACAGTACGATCCCCGTACCTCTCACGACAGGGAGCACCTCGCCATGATGAAGGAGCGGCTCACAAGCATCGCGCCTGTGTCCAGCCCTATCCATAACCGACCTGGGGTTTACAAAGATGCGCAGTCACGCAAGCAACCTATTCCGCTTTTCCAGAAGGGGAGCCTCGCTGATCAAGAAATCCGGACCTGCACAAGCGAGTTGCTCGAGGTTTTAGGGGTAAACGTCCGTGCCTAAGGCCGAGCGGTCGAACGCGAGCGACGACCTTTTCGACCGGGTCCTCAACCCAGGTCGGGAGGCGGACGCTACCCAGATCACAAAAGTTTTTACGCGACTTGTCCAGCCCAATCCAAGGCAACCTCGCAAGGAGATCAACCCGAATGCCTTCGAAATGCTCGTCGCGAGCATTCGCGAGAAAGGCATTCAGCATCCTTTGCTCGTGCGGCCGAACGGACGTCAGTATGAGCTCGTCGCTGGACAAAGGCGGCTGCTCGCCGCGCAACGCTTAAAGCTGACGGAAGTCCCCGTAGTCATCCGTGAACTGAGCGACGTGGATGCCCTTGCGGCAGCCATCATCGAGAACCTTACCCGGGAGGACCTCAACCCGGTCGACGAGACCGACGCGATCTTACAACTTCTTAGCCTCGAGTTAGACAGGCCTGTGAGTGATGTTACCGCCCTTCTGTACCGCATGCAGCGAACCCTTCGTGGAGATGCCCATAACGTTATGGGCGCGGACGTGGCTATGGTGGAAAGGGTCTTCAACGGCCTCGGTAAGATGACTTGGGCATCGTTCGTACAAAACAGGCTACCCATCCTCGGTTATCCTGAGGAACTTTTGGGTGCCGTACGCTCGGGCAAGTTGGCTTACACCAAAGCGAGAGCGTTAGCTAGAGTCACGGACGCCGACGCACGGCATGAGCTCATTGACAAGGTGGTGGGGGAGACCCTCAGCCTACCGGACGTCAAAAAACTAGTTGCTTCCGTAATCGCGGGGGGTGAAAACCAGGCCCCCGCCGCGCAACGCCTCACGCACCTACGGCGACAGCTTTCCGTGAAACGCTTAGACCAGCTCGAGGGCCTGAGGCGTAAAGAGGTTGATACATTACTCGAGCGACTTCACGCCTTGCTGTCCGACTGAGCGTTCTACCGTAGGCGGGTTGTTATCAAGTCTTCGCGGAACTTTAAGCGAAACGCGCTTCCCCGGGTGCTCCGAACGTATCAAAGCTCCCGGTATGAAGCAAGTTCTTTTCTGCTGGACATCCTCTGGAATGGTGAGTAAATCCCCTGGCCATCGCTTAGGGGCTCTACGTTGACTCGTTCGTCTTAAGCTCCGTAAGTACGTCAGGTGGTTGGTCTACGAGCAAGGGCTGGCGCTCATGTACAGTCGCGGAGGAGATACTCACGTTCCGCGAAACTACGTCAAGATGGGTGCTCGCCCAGCAGCAGACTAGGGCCACTGTAGGTTCCGGAATCGCTTCAACGACATACGGACGAGGCGACACTTCTCGACGTCTGTATAGGTTAGCCACAGTTTAGAGAAGCCGTTACGTCAGCCGGTAGGAGAGACGTTTAGCCATAGCCGTGAAGGCAGCATCAGTTACGCGTTTGAAGTTGCTTGTTCGGACCATCTATGCGGTTGTACAGGGACACGGTAAAGCTGAAGAATTTGAGCTGACTTCAAGGCCACCGAACGCAGGTGCAGGTAGCCGACCTCAAGATTTCGAGCGCTTGCTTATGCAGCCCTAGGCTGCCCCACCTTAGAAAGATTCGGGCTGCATTCTTTGTAAGCGTGCAGAAACTTGTCTGGCGCGGAGATCGTCCGGAACTCCAAGCTTGATGTTCCCGTCTCGCCACCAAGCGTGGGAAGTGCACGCAGTTTCCGACTCCACGAAGGTCAGTTTGCGTCTAGCACGGGTTACAGCTACGAACCGCACACAATCCTCGGCCTCCCGCTCCTCCGGCGTCTCGGCGTTCGGCAACGGCATCAGGTGGGGCAGAAGGATGAAGACGTTCTCCGCCTCTTTCCCTTTGGCGCTGTGGACGGTCGAGAGCGTTACTCTGCCGCGAGCATCCCCGAACAGGCCGTCAATGCGGGCGGTCAGCCCTTGCAGGGTTGTCACGCTCCCTCGTGCTGCGTCGTCGACCACGGCCCGCAAGCACGCCAGTTCGTCCTCACGGCGGTATACCAGCCGCTCGATCACATCCCGCGGCTGTCTAGTCTGCTCGATCCCCTCGCGCCTTGGCTACCTCGAGTCGGCACCTTTAACAGCTCGCCCTCGACCGGGTGCCCCTATACTGACCTGGAGGTAGCGTGAGCCGACCATTGACGCCTAGCAGCCACCAGGAAGCCATCTTCCGCTTCGTGGCGGAAGGAAAGGGCCACGGCGTCATCATGGCGACCGCCGGGAGCGGCAAGTCCACCACCCTGGTCGAGGTCGCCCACCGGCTGCCCGAAGACACCCGAGCTTGTTTTCTCGCCTTCAACGCCAGCGCCGCTCAGCAACTCAAGGATCGGCTACCGGCGCACGTAACGGCCCGTACCGTCCATGCTCTAGGGCTCAAGACGCTCGTTGCGTCTGCCAACGAGCGTAGGTTCGCTCGGGTCTATCCCCGCAAGTACCAGGAACTCGTCAAAGCTCGACTGCGTAATACCGAGGAGAACTACCGCGTCTCCCCACAAACGGCGTCCCAAGCAGTTCACTACCTTCGGGAACTGACCCACTATGCCCGCGTCAACCTTGCCCAAGAAACCGACCGGGGCGTGCTAGAGCGGCTCACCCGAACTTATCACCTACGGCCGCCGGACCATCCCGAGTTGGTTAGCAACCTGCATGCCCAGCTCTGGGCGATTCTGCACGACGGTGTTGCCCTCGCACTCGAGGGACTCTACGACTACACCGACATGATCCACACGCCCGACCTCTCCCCTACCCAACGCTTCGACCTGGTGTGCGTCGATGAGGCGCAGGACCTTTCCCCCATGCAGCTCGAGTTCATCCTGCGTCTCCCCTGCCCCGACGGCAGGTTGCTGTTCGTGGGCGACCCTAAGCAGGCCATCTACGGTTTCGCCGGAGCCGACACGAGGGCGATGAGCAGGATTGTAGAGCGCACCCAGGCCACCGTGCTGCCGCTTTCCGTGACCTACCGGTGTCCGCAGAAGCACGTGCGGCTCGCACAACGGTTTGCACCGGCTATCCAGGCCGCGCCGGGAGCTGCCGAAGGAAGGGTGACCGCCATCCCCGAAGGCGCATTGTCCAGGTACGTGACGCCCGGTGACCTGGTGCTCTGCCGTATCAACGTGCCCTTGGTAGAGACGTGCCTTCGTCTCATTGCCCAGCGCGTCCCGGCGCAGGTGTTAGGCCGGGACATCGCCGGGAAGCTCGTGGTCGACACCAACCTAGT
>QQTW01000920.1_pt1 | contig 19821 bp, 17 predicted proteins | sample 1904831 | NCBI WGS metagenome assembly QQTW01 (sample SAMN09435610, study PRJNA476489) | Subsurface metagenome, whole genome shotgun sequencing project. | reverse complement strand
TTAATTAACTTGGCACGTTTTTGTCCTTTAGCATTGGCAATTTCTTCGCGTAAGCTTTCCGCCTCGGTTTCTAGTTGAAGGTCAGATAATAGCCGCGCTAATGCTTCTGCACCAATGCCTACTTCTACACCACTTAGCTCTGATTCTTCGCTATAAAGCTGGTCTTCTATTTCCAGCCACTGATCTTCAGTCAGTAGTTGCTTATAAGAAAGAGTCTCAGCGTTTCCTGGTGCTAAAACTACATAAGCATTGAAGTAAACAATTTGCTCCACATCCCTTAAAGGCATATCTAGCAAAATTGCAATATAGCTAGGTATACCTTTGAGATACCAAACGTGAGCTACGGGGGCTGCAAGCTTAATAAAGCCCATGCGATGGCGGCGGACGCGAGCTTCCGTTACTTCTACACCGCAGCGTTCGCAAACAATACCGCGATGTCTAACTCTTTTATATTTACCGCAATGACATTCCCAATCTTTAGCTGGTCCAAAAATCCGTTCGCAAAATAAGCCATCCATTTCTGGCTTAAGAGTACGGTAATTAATAGTCTCTGGCTTCGTAACTTCCCCTACCACTTGACCATTGGGTAAGGTTCTTTCGCCCCACTGTCGAATTCTCTCTGGGGAAGCGATGCCAATTTTTACATAATCAAATTGCGTAACTTGTGGCGTTCTCATAGGTTTCTTGGGAAATAAGGGAGGGTAAAGGGAAAGAGGGGAGAGGGGGAGAAGGTTGTTAGTTGTCTTCTCCTTATTCCCTTTTAATTACACTTCTTCTTCTAGCGCTTCGCGGCTTAAAGATTCGTAAGTAGGACGATTAGGAGTGCGACGACCTCCGGTATCTGCCATCAAATCAATTTCCACATCTAGCGAACTACCATCTGATTGCAATTCGACTTTGTGGACGGCAATATCTAGTCCTAAAGATTGCAATTCTCGCATCAGGACTTTAAAGGATTCTGGCGTACCGGGGCGGGGAATTGCTTTACCTTTAACGATCGCATTTAATGCCTCATTGCGTCCCTGCATATCGTCGGATTTGACTGTTAGCAATTCCTGCAAGGTGTAAGCTGCGCCAAATGCTTCTAGCGCCCAAACTTCCATTTCTCCAAATCTCTGACCGCCTTGTTGCGCTTTGCCACCTAGGGGCTGCTGCGTAACCAATGAGTAGGGACCTGTAGAACGGGCGTGAATTTTATCGTCAACTAAATGTACCAGCTTCAGCATATAAGCAATCCCCACCGTTACTGGGCGATCGAAGGGTTCTCCGGTGCGACCGTCGTACAACTGGATTTTGCCTGGTTGTTCGGGATCGTACAACCAATCTTTTCCAGTTTCTTCTCTTGCTTCCGTCAGTTTTCCATGCACGATCGTTCTTGACGATTCTTCCCCATACATTTCATCAAAGGGAGTAATCTTAAAGCGCAGTCCTAAGTTTTCTCCTGCCCAACCTAGCAAGCATTCAAATACCTGTCCGACGTTCATCCGCGATGGTACGCCCAAAGGATTGAGAACGATATCGACGGGCGATCCATCGGGCAAATAAGGCATATCTTCTACAGGTAAAATCCGCGAAATAATCCCTTTATTGCCGTGTCGTCCTGCCATTTTGTCGCCGACTTGGATCTTCCGTTTTTGGGCAACATACACTCGGACTACCATGTTAGCGCCGGGGGGCAGTTCGTCGCCTTGTTCGCGGGTAAATACGCGCACGTCTACGACGCGCCCTTTTTCTCCATTAGGTACGCGCAGCGAGTTATCGCGCACGTCCCGCGCTTTTTCGCCAAAGATTGCTCGTAATAGTTTTTCCTCTGGCGGTTGATCTGATTCGCCTTTGGGGGTAACTTTGCCAACTAAAATGTCTCCCGACTCTACCCAAGCACCAATACCGATAATTCCTTGTTCGTCTAGCTGACGCAAAGCATCTTCGCCGACGTTGGGAATTTCTCTAGTAATTTCTTCTGGCCCTAGCTTGGTTTGCCGAGCTTCAATTTCGTATTTTTCAACGTGAATTGAAGTATAAGTATCTTCTTGGACGAGTTTTTCGCAAATTAAAATCGCATCTTCGTAGTTGTATCCTTCCCAAGGCATATAGGCTACGGTGATATTTTGCCCCAAAGCCAGTTCCCCGCCTTCAGTGGAAGAACCATCAGCTAATACTTGTCCGGCAACGACGCGATCGCCAAATCTAACTAAAGGTCGTTGATTTAAACAAGTATCTTGGTTTGAACGCTGATACTTCGATATGGGATACTCAATTTCTTGAAGTTGAGCGTTTGTTTGGGAGTCTCCTGTAATTTCTTTGCTTTTGACACGGATGCGAATTTTAGTTGCATCTACATAAACAACTTCGCCATCGGTACGGCTAACAATTACCATCCCCGAATCTCGCGCGGCTTGAGCTTCTAAACCCGTTCCCACCAACGGACGTTCTGGCTTGAGTAGCGGTACAGCTTGCCGTTGCATATTCGATCCCATCAGCGCCCGGTTAGCGTCGTCATGCTCCAAAAAGGGAATAAGACTTGTTGCCACCGAGACAATTTGTACGGGGGAGACTGCTACATAATCCACTTGATCGGGGGTGGTACTAGCAAATTCTTGACGATAGCGGACGGTGACTTTTTTCCCTAAAATTTGACCGTTTTCGTCAATCGGAATATCCCCCGGAGCTACGCGCAAGTCGTCTTCTTCATCCGCCGTCATGTAAACGGGGGGTTTATCAAATTGGACGATGCCTTTTTCTACAGGTCTAAATGGTGTCTCTAAAAAGCCGTACTGGTTAACTTTAGCATGAGTTGCCAACGAGCCAATTAGCCCCGCATTAGGGCCTTCTGGAGTCTCTACCGGACAAATGCGCCCGTAGTGGGAGGGGTGAATGTCTCGTACAGCAAAGCCTGCACGTTCGCGGGTTAAGCCGCCAGGCCCAAGGGCTGACAAGCGTCGCTTGTGGGTAAGTTCAGCTAAGGGATTTGTTTGATCCATAAACTGACTTAATTGGCTAGAGCCGAAGAACTCTTTAATTGCCGCTACTAGGGGTTTGGGATTGACTAAAGACGCGGGTGTTAGCGTATCGGGATCGGATACGGTCATGCGTTCCCGGATAATGCGCTCTAAGCGATTTAAGCCTACTCTGACTTGGTTTTGCAACAGTTCGCCGACACTTCTTACCCGTCGATTGCCCAAGTGGTCGATATCGTCGATGCTACCCATATCAAACTCTAAGTTGATTAGGTAGTCTACGGCTGCCAATATATCAATTGGCGTTAGTACTCTAGTCGTATCGGGAATTGAAAGCCGCAGTTTTTTATTAATTTTGTAGCGTCCTACTCGCCCTAAATCGTAACGCTTGGGGTCAAAAAAGCGAGACTCTAATAGTTGATTACCGCCGGAGACTGTCGGAGGTTCGCCGGGTCGTAACTTACGGTACAACTCCATTAGGGCATCATCTTCGCTAAATTGCCCTTCTTTTTCAATGGTTTTTTGAAAATACTCTGGGTGACGCAGCGACTCAAAAATTTCATTGTCTGATAATCCCAACGCCTTCAGTAGCACTTGTGCGGATAATTTGCGGGTTTTATCAATTCTTACCCAAACTAAACCGTTGCGGTCAGTTTCAAATTTTAACCACGCTCCCCGGTTGGGAATTAAACTTGCTGAATAAGTGCGACGACCATTTTTGTCTACTTCAGACTTGTAGTATACCCCCGGACTACGCACGATTTGGTTGACGATTACTCGTTCTGCACCGTTAATAATAAACGTGCCGCGATCGGTCATAAGCGGTAAATCGCCGATAAATACTTCTTGCTCGGTGATTTCCCCGGTTTCTTTATTAATTAATCGAGTTGGAACGTACATTTGCACCGCATAGCTGCTATCGCGCCGCTTTGCTTCGTCTACGTCGTACTTGGGTTGCTTGAGTTTGTAGTTATGACCTAAAAAGTGCAGTTCTAATTTACCTGTATAGTCCGTAATCGGCGAAAAGCTGTTGAGTTCTTCGATTAGTCCTTCTTCTAAAAACCAACGGAAGCTAGAACGCTGAATGTCGATTAAGTCGGGTAGCAAAAAGGCAGGTTCAATGTAATTATCAGTTCTCATGCGTTTTTATACTTATGGCTGCGGGTATTTATTCAACGGGCGGAAATTTACTTTTAATACTGGCGCTTTGCTCAGTTACAGGTACGCAGTTGTCAACAAAAAACTTTGCTGTTTTTTAATTTCTTTGACGCTACAAGCAAATTTTGACACTCTAGCCTTTGGCAATGATTCATAGTATTGTCTTTTTAGGGTTAACTCTTACGGCGTAGTTCTTTGTAAAAGCCGCTAAGGCGATTTTTAGGGCGTTTCGCTATTAATTTACCGCCAAACCTTTTGGTTGAGCGGCAAAAATTATTGGCTAAGAAATGGATATTCGCCATTGCTTTTTTGCTCTTTTGTCCCTTGCGTGTAGAGCTTTAAGGGTTTGGAAGTGGTAGGCATGAAAATTTTCTTAGCAAAATCTACTGCGATCGCCTAACCTTTAACTATTATGACTTTTTTCCTCTCTATGCGGTGCTTTGAATCTAGACTGAAAGATTAAACAGTTTACAAGCATTATTCGTAGTTGTTTGAGCAATATCTTCAACGGTTACGCCGCGCAATTGAGCGATCGCTTGAGCTACGTGCAGAACATAAGCTGGTTCGTTGCGCTTATGCCCTCTTTTGGGAACTGGAGACAAAAAAGGGCAGTCAGTTTCAATTAATAGCCGATCTTCGCTAACTATTTGAGCGCTTTGATGGATCTGTTGGGCATTTTTGAAAGTAACAGTACCGCTAAAACTAATATAAAAACCCATGTCTAAAAACCATTGGGTTTCTTCTACCGTTCCTCCCCAACAGTGCATTACGCCTTGGATATGACTGTTTGCTTGAAATAATTGCAAAATTTCCTTCAGTTGAAGTGCCGCATCTCGACAGTGGATAATTACAGGTAGATTTAATTGAGCGGCAATTTCTAGTTGAGACTCCAAAACTAGACGTTGCTGGTCTCGATTATCTGCCTTATAAAAATCTAATCCAGTTTCCCCGATCGCTACTACTTTAGGATCGGAACTAGCTAACGCCAAAATTTCCCCAGCCATATCTTTTGTCCATTTGTCTGCATCCAAGGGATGCAAACCTACAGCAAAATTAATTTCTGGGTAGGTATTAGCTAACTGTTGAATGCGGGGAAACTCGCTTGGCTCTACGCAAGAGTGGACGAGTTTGACGATGCCGTTTTCTTGCCAACGCGATCGCACTACTTCTAAATCTGGCGCAAACACATCAAAATTCAGATGAACGTGAGAGTCTATCAGCTTCATGGATTTTTTTAAGCTGTTAGTTTTCAGTTGCGGCGGCATTCTTATCCTAACAATGGACTATGGCACAAACTTAAGCGCTGATGCTGGCTTCTTTTCTTTTTAAACCATTGGCGAGACTTGATTTTTTCCTCGCGCCATTGTTTCGATGCAGAACTTTACATTTTACAGCTTTATCGATCTTACTAAATGCTGCCGCCATGTGCTTTTCTACTTCTTGCTTGGCTTCAGGGGTCGGATTAGCCGCGTAGCTGTCTACGGCGGTGAAGTACTTTTTCATCAAAGTTTTAACGGCTGACTTGTAAGCCTTATTCCGCAAACGGTTTCTCTCAGCGACTTGGATGCGCTTGATCGCAGATTTGATATTTGCCACAATTAATTCGGGGACTACAGTTATATAGACAAAATACTAGATGTACTAATATAACACTCATATTGCCATAATTGGGATGGATGGAAAAGAAAAATCCGCGTTAAGCTATATAAGTAGCGAGTATCGGTCAACTTGAAGCGTCGATCGGGCGAACAAGTAAAGAAAACCGACTTGCTAATGACTAGCACTAACTCCAAAATTGATTGTATTGCGAACTTCATGCTGCGAATTATTACTCAGCAAGGCGAGGTACAAGCAGAACTCCAAAGGATCTGCGATCGCACCCAGGACGACCAGGTGCAACACAAAGAAGCAACGGTAAGAGAAGTTCTCCAGGCAGTAAAGCGCCAGGGGGACAAAGCCGTACTGCACTATACAGCAGAATTTGATAACCAAAATCTGAGCGTAGAAGAATTGCGCGTTAGTGGCTCGGAACTAGATGCTGCTTATCAGCAAGTATCAAAAGAACTACTTAGTGCCATACAACTTGCTTGTCAAAACATTGAAGCTTTTCATCGCCAGCGCGTCCCCAAGTCGTGGGTGCAGTTTGGTGACTTAGACGTAGTATTGGGCAAACGGTATACCCCCGTAGATCGAGCCGGGTTGTACGTACCTGGAGGTAGAGCAGCCTATCCAAGTACGGTGTTAATGAATGCGATCCCCGCCAAAGTAGCAGGCGTACCCAGACGAGTAATAGTGACCCCCCCAGGGATGGGAAAAAAAATTAATCCCGCCGTGCTAGTAGCCGCTCAAGAAGCTGGAGTGGAAGAAATTTATCGCATTGGTGGAGCGCAAGCGATCGCTGCTTTAGCTTACGGAACGGAAACTATCCCCAAAGTAAATGTAATTACAGGCCCCGGCAATATTTACGTCACTTTAGCTAAAAAATTAGTGTATGGAACGGTAGGAATTGACTCGTTAGCAGGACCTTCCGAAGTGCTAGTTATTGCCGATACTGGAGCTAACGCTGAATTTGTAGCCGCCGACTTACTCGCCCAAGCAGAACACGATCCGATGGCGGCGGCGATTCTATTAACAACAGATAGTCGATTGGCGTTGAACGTGCAAGCCGCCGTCGAAAGGCAGCTATTAGATCACCCGCGCCGGACGCTAACAGAAAAAGCGATCGCCCATTATGGATTGATTGCGATCGTCGATTCGTTAGATGTTGCCGTACAACTATCTAACGAATTTGCTCCCGAACACTTAGAACTAGAAGTAGCAGAGCCTTGGGACTTAGTGCCAAATATCCGTCACGCCGGGGCAATTTTTATCGGTTACTCCACCCCCGAAGCCGTAGGCGACTATTTAGCAGGGCCAAACCATACTTTACCAACTTCGGGCGCTGCCCGTTATGCCTCAGCTTTAGGCGTAGAAACATTCCTCAAGCACTCTAGTATCATTCAGTACTCTCCCCAAGCATTGCAGCAAGTAGCAGGGGCAATTGATGCCCTGGCAAATGCGGAAGGATTGCCTTCGCACGCGCAATCGGTAAAGCTGAGAGTAGAAGATAATGAGGCAACGGACTGGAAACGACAAGAGTAGTTTTCAGCATCAACTCTTAAGGAGAATAACCGCAGTGTTAAAAGTAATTGTAGTAGCTCTAGATAGCTCCGATCTTTGCGATCGCCTGATTGAGACAATCCAGCAACTGCAATTATTACCTACGGTTAAAATTATTCTTGCTCATGTAATTCCCGCTTCCGATCCAGAAGTGGAAATAATCGCCGATCGTCCCCACGAAGCGGAGACAATTTCCTATCGCCATATTGAAAAACAATTGCAAACTTATCAAGCAAGTTTACCGTTTGAGAGCGAATTAGAAATTGTGACGGGAGATCCGGCAGAAGAAATTATTCGTTTAGCAAACATCTACAACGCCGATTTAATTGCGATCGGCTCTCGCGGATTGACGGGCGTGAAGCGGATTTTACAAGGCTCGGTGAGCAGCCAAGTTGTTGAAGATGCTCCTTGTTCTGTATTAGTTGTAAAACCGCGTTAGAAATAGTTGTAGGAAGTGCGATCGCGCATCCCTATTAACAGCTATATTTTTGAAAAGTAGCTAGTTAAAAATAATGCAAAAAGTTTTAGTCATAGCTGCAAGCTTAGTCGCCTTGCTTGCTCCCAGTCGTGTAAATAGTCAGTTAATACCCCAACCTTGGGTATCGGTAGGCATAAACGATAGCGATCCTACTTTTGCCCTAGGAGCAAGGGCGATCGGTTGGGGAGTTGAATTAGGGACAGGTGCAGATGGAGCAACGGGAGTAGACGTACTCAAATTTATTCGCGTCCCTGTAGTTTCGCCTTATGTAGGACTAGGACTCTACTCCGCCGATAAAGGCGTGGCGGTTTCTGGAGGCGTGCAAGTAGGAGCAACAGACAATGTATTTGTAGGAGTTGGCTACAACACCGTTAGAGGCATTAACGGGCAAGTAGGAGTTAGGTTTTAGCTACTAGCTTTTTGGTTTAAAAACTGACGCAAGTTTAATAAGCTGAAAGTTTGCCCAATATTAAGCGGCAATAAAGATATACCTTCAATCCGAGACTGTACCCAACCTTCTCCCCAGTACCACTCGTGAAAGCCGTCAATTCCTTGACTGAGAATCAGGCGGAGCGATTCTGGTGTTGCCACTTCAACTTGATGATGAATTGGCACAAATCCAGTCCAGTTAGTAAAAGTAAGTCCTGGATGTAACTGCTCTGGCATTCCAGAATTAAAGCGTTCAAACCACAACCATTGTTGTAACTGCTTAGGATAGAGCAAGCATTCTCGAATGGTGTCAAAAGAAGCTGTAACTTCTATTCGGAGTTGGCTTTGTTGAAAAGTACCCAGCATAGACAAATAGTTGATTGAGTTGTACTTTCCAGTATGGCAGAAGTCTATTTTCATGGCGATCGCCTCCGCCTTGCTCTCCATCCTAGAATAGAGATGTAAAGAAATGTTAGGGTTTTCATGGCAGATCAATTAATTCGTGCCACCGCCGCCAATGGTGGAATTCGAGCAGTAGGTGTAATTACAACTCGCCTAACAGAAGAAGCTAGAGGACGACACAAGCTTTCGTATGTTGCTACCGCAGCTTTAGGTCGTACCATGTCCGCCGGATTGTTACTTGCCTCTAATATGAAGCGCCCCGGTTCGCGCGTCAATATTCGAGTTAAAGGCAATGGATTACTGGGGGGAATTTTAGTCGATGCAGGTTTAGACGGAACAGTACGCGGTTATGTAGATAATCCCGATGTAGAGTTACCACCCAATAGTAAAGGCAAACTAGACGTTGGTGGGGCGGTAGGAAAAGAAGGGTACTTGTATGTAGTGCGCGATGTAGGCTACGGATATCCCTACGCTAGTACCGTTGAATTAGTTTCCGGGGAAATTGGCGAAGATGTTGCTCATTACTTAGTAACTTCCGAACAAACTCCTTCAGCTTTAGTTGTTGGTGTATTTGTCGGCGCTGAAGGCGTGACGGCTTCGGGCGGAATATTAATTCAAGTTTTACCTAAAGCTGCTAGAGATGAAGCTTTAATTCAAGTTTTGGAATCGCGAGTAGCATCGCTTTCGGGGTTTACACCGCTATTGCAAGCAGGCTTGAATTTACCAGAAATATTCGAGCAATTGCTGGGAGATATGGAATTACAAATCCTTCCAGAAACTCAATTAGTACGTTTTCACTGCGGTTGCTCTTTCGATCGCGTACTTGGAGCATTAAAAATGTTAGGAGAAGCCGAGTTGCAGGATATGATTGAAAAAGATCGCGGCGCTGAAGCTACTTGTCACTTTTGCGGCGAAGTATATCAAGCAAGTAGTGAGGAACTAGCTCAATTAATTTTAGATTTACGCGCCGAATCATAATCTAAAAGGCGATCGCATTTTAGTAATTACAAAAAAAACTAATCGATCGCTTCCTAATTGAAGCAACTTTGGCAGAAAATATAGCTTTTTGGGAACTGGAAAGGTACTATGACAACGAGATCGATAGTTAAAATTAATGCTGTCGTTAAGTAACAAGCCTGTTTGTTAGGCTAACTTAAAAACGGCTGGATCGATAAGACAATTTGGGTACAAACAATGAGAGAGCCAGGAATTCCTGAAAATTGGTCTATAAGGAAATTTGCAAACCGAGGAGATCGTCCGAGATTACCCAACGCGGCAAATTCTTCTGCTGGCTCTCAATTGCCAAATAATAGCAATCCAGAATCAAAAGAGCTTTCAGCGCCGCTACAATCATCTATCAAAACAAAATCTCTTACCCCCAAACGGAGACGAATTACTGGCACGCCATCACCTACGCCGCCAGAAGGAAAGCTATCTAAGTGGTTAAAAAACTGGATGCTGTGGTGGGGAATAGCAGGTTTAATCAGCAGTGGAGTAGGTGTGGTAGCAATTTCTATGTTGTTAAAGTTACCCGCCGCTCCTAATTGTCCGGCAATTTTTTGGCCCCTAGCAACAGCAACAGTAAGACTGCACTGTGCGGAGGTAGCCGCAAACAAGCAATCGCTAAAAGACTTACTAGAAGCGATCGCTCTGGTGCAAGCTTTGCCTAAAAACCATCCATTACGAGCCGAAATCAATAAATCGCTCCAGCAGTGGACAGAAGATATTTTAGACCTAGGCGATCGCGCTTTTCAAGCGGGTAAATTACCTGAGGCGATCGCCATAGCCAAAAAAATTCCCCAAGATGTTCCAGCTTATCAAGTAGTAGAACAAAAAATTGCCAGTTGGGAATCGATCTGGAAAAAAGCGGAAGATACTTACAATCAAGCCACATCTAACCTCCCAAAAAGAGATTGGCACGAAGCATTTATGGCGGCGGTGCGTTTATTAAATGTAGGTAATGATTATTGGGCAACTACTAAGTACGAACAACTAAATCAAATAATTGAAACAGCAAAAGAAGATGCGAATAAATTTGATAAAGCTGCCGCCTTAGGCGATCGGGGTGGTTTAAGTAACTTACTTGCAGCAATTGAATTAGCTAAAGAAATAAATACAAATAGCTACAGCTACAAAGACGCTCAAGTATTAATTCCTAGCTTAGGACAGGAAATGCTCGCTCTTGCTCAAAATGCATTAGAAAGAAAAGATGCGGATGAAGCAATTTCTATTGCTAATCAAATTCCCGCAGCAACTAATTTACAACAAGAAGCAAAAGACCTGATTACCATTGCCGAAGCTTGGCGGAGTGCTTGGCTAGATACAGTTCCAGGACTTGAAGGCGCGATCGCGATCGCCCAAAAAGTTACCACCGATCGCCCTTCCTATAACAAAGCCCAAGAATTAATTGCGCGTTGGCAGCTAGAAATTGAAGATGTAGCTCACCTGCAAAGAGCGCGAGAACTAGCAAAAGGTGGCACAATCGGCGACTTAACCGCCGCGATCGCTCAAGCCGAGGTTGTTCCCAAAGAGAACCCCCGCGCTATTGAAGCAAAAGGCGAAGTAAATCGCTGGCGCACGAAAGTACAAACTATCGAAGATCGTCCTTATTTAAAGCGGGCGGAAGACTTAGCCACCGCCGAAGATGTGGGTTCTTTGCAAGCAGCAATAAACGAAGCAAGTCAAATTAATAAGGGACGCGCTTTATATTCTGAAGCGCGGCGCAAAATTCGCTCCTGGCAGCAGCAAATAGAACAAATTGAAGATCGTCCCCTATTAGATGAAGCGCGCAGCCTTGCTAGTATAGGCAATTTACCTGCTGCGATTGATACGGCAGGTAAAATTAAAGCTGGGCGGAGTCTTTCAGGCGAAGCGCAAAATGCAATAAATGATTGGGAAGGACAAATTAATGCCCGTGTTAATTGGCAAGAAGCTCGGCAAATAGCTATACAAGGAACTCCCCAATCCCTTGCGAAAGCAATTCGCGTAGCTAATCGGATTCCCAATAGCAGCCCCTTACGCTACGATGCTAATTTAGCGATCGCCGAGTGGAGCAACCGCATCCTCAGTATTGCTCAAGAGCGAGGTCAATCAGATATTGTTGGTGCAATTGAAGTCGCCAAACTCGTACCATTAGGCACAGAAGCTTATCCAGGCGCTCAAGATCAAATTGCTACTTGGGAAAGGTTTTTAAATCCACCAACTCCCGCGCCCGAAACTAATTAAGAGGTTGAGGGTTTTTAGCAATTATCAGCCGACATTCATCGACCGAGAGGCGCTGTTGCATGGCTTTAACTAAAGCTTCGTAAGCTATCCAATGTTCTTCGAGAATTGTTTTTGCTTGCAATAAGCTAAAGCGCTTTTTTTGTTCTTGAGCGGTCGCAGAAAAACCAATTGGTGTCAAAACTTTTTTTAGTTTACTAATATCGTCCGCTCCGCCTTGGGCATTGTTATAAACTAGGTTTTCGGCGGCTATGCCTGCCATCCAGATTGTGCAGTAACGGTCTAGTAGCTGGGCTTTTAATGATCCTTTTTGAAGCTCCGAGGCTAATTCGTCATCGGCAAACGTTACGCCGCCAAGACCGGGCTGTTTTTGTTTTAGAGCTTCCCAAGCGCTGAGAGTATAACCTGTAACTGGAATATCTAAAAAATGAGCAACTAAAAAGTGTCCCGCTTCGTGGTGAAGAATGCGATCGCGTTCTTGAGGCGAAGTCAAGGTTAATAAGTCACCAATTACCGCCCCGCCTTTGCCTTGCAAGCCAAAACTATCAAGCGTTGCCAGCCCCAAAAACGTAATAGTAGCGATCGCCGGAATAGTAGGAGATAAATTAAATAAAGGACCCGCCAAAGTGGACAAAGTAACTAGAAAAATTGAAATTGCTACTAGATTCAGGGTAGTTTGATTCATAGATAAATTATGGGGCGATATTTCTATTATTAAGTGCGATCGCGCCTCAGTCATCAATCGAGTTATTTGTAATTAAGTTTAAAGGTCTCCAAGAGCGCCAATAGCTTCTCTAAGCTAGGATCTAATTTGTCGCCTAGCCTCACTAACCCATGAATCCATCTAAAAGCTTAGTAGAAAATTTGCCTAGTTCAAGGTCTTCTGAAGAATTATCAGCTATTCATACTCACGAAGATGGACAAGCAACTCACCCCCACGTCCACAGCGAAGAATCGTTACGCAGCATTATCAATCGGCTTTCGCGCTTAGAAGGACATATTCGCGGCATTAAAACAATGGTGCAAGAAAGCCGCCCTTGTCCTGACGTGCTAGTGCAAATTGCTGCCGTGCGCGGCGCATTAGATCGAGTAGCAAGACTGATATTGGACGAACACTTGACTGAATGTATTGGTAGAGCCGCCCAAGCTGGAAACATAGAGGTAGAAATTCAAGAGTTAAAAGCTGCTCTCGATCGGTTTTTACCCTAAAAATTCAATTTTTGCCTCCTAAATCTGCTAGTTCTAAATTAATAATGCTAGAGTTGCAAGAAATTCATCTCCTATTCAACGGCAAGCGATGATACATAGGCAAAACTTAATTTCGATAGCTACTACTACCGCCTTGTGTGTCGTACTAGGCGGAGCCGCCGTATTAGCAATAAAGTCTAGCAATCCATCCTCCGAGCCCAAACAAGTCCAAGAAATCGCCCCGGCTAATCCCAAATCGCAAGTTCTTCCTTTAGTAGCCCTCTCACCAAAAGAAAGAGCTTTACAACTAAGCGCAATTTCTCAATTACCACGATCAATCGATCGCGATCGCGCCCGTTATCTTCTAGCAACCGATTTAATTAGCCTCGATCGAGGACGAGAAGCTCTCTCACTGTTAGAAAATTTAGAACAATCCTATCTTGTTCTTGCTGCTCCTATCGCCCTTAAACGCGCCCAAGCTGCGAATACTGATATTCAATGGCAAGAGTTGCTCAAACGTCACGCTAACAGCCCTCTTGCGGCGGAAGCTTTATTTGCGCTGGGTAAAACCAATAAACAATATTGGGAACAAGTGATCGCTAAATACCCTACTCATCCCCGCAGCAATGAAATTGCCCGAACTTTATTGCAAGCAAATCCCAATCGCTCGGACTTAATGGTGCTGATAGTTAAAAACTCTACTCCCGCAGATATTACCATTGCCGATAAATTAGTTAAGTCAGGAGCAAAACTACAACCCGCCGATTGGCAAGAAGTTGCCACCGCTTACTGGAATCAAAAAAATTATGGCAAAGCAGCTTTAGCCTACAGTAAAGCAACGCGCAATCCCCTAAACCTTTATCGTCAAGGGCGAAGCTTGCAAGTAAGCGCCAAAAAACCCCAAGCTGTCGCAACATACAAGCAATTAATTGGGTATTTTCCTACGGCTAAAGAAAGCGGTTTAGCTTTAGCGCAACTAGCAGAGATGGCAGAACCACAAAATGCGATCGCCTACTACGAGCGAATAATTAGCGGTTTTCCGCCTCAAGCAGGTTCGGCTTTAGCGGCAAAAGCAGCTATTTTAGATCGGCAAAACAAAAAAGCTGCCACCCAAGCACGCAACGTGATGCTCAAAAAGTATGGCGACTCGGAAGCGGCGGCAGAATATCGCTGGAAAGTTGCTTTAGATAAAGCCGAGGCGCAAAATTATCAACAAGCTTGGCAATGGGCGCAAACAATTCCGACACGCAACCCGAAAAGTATATTAGCTCCTAGAGCAGGTTTTTGGGTGGGAAAATGGGCAGAAAAATTAGGGAAAAAGCAAGAATCTATTGCCGCTTACGAATATGTATTAAGCCAGTTTCCCCAGTCTTATTATGCTTGGCGATCGGCAGTAAAGTTAGGCTTAAATGTAGGCAACTTCACAACAGTAAAACAAGTAAATCCGCAAGTAATTCCGCCGCAAAGAGTGCTTTTACCTGCGGGGTCGGCAACTTTAAAAGAACTTTACCAGCTAGGACAAGATCGCGATGCGTTGGCGCTGTGGCAAGTAGAATTTAAAAATAAAACTCAACCCACCGTAGCCGAGCAATTTACCGACGGCGTGATGAGTTTGGCTAAAGGTGACAACCTCATCGGTATTAATAAAATTGCCACCCTAGAAGACCGAGAAACGCCCCCAGAAAGAGCAGAATATAAAACTCTCAGCCAGCAACTTACTTACTGGCAAGCTCGTTATCCCTTTCCTTTTCTCCAAGAAATTGAATATTGGTCAAACCAGCGTCAGCTTAACCCCCTGCTTGTAACTGCCTTAATTCGTCAAGAATCGCGCTTTGAACCCAAAATTCGCTCCGTTGCGGGAGCGGTAGGGTTAATGCAAGTAATGCCCGGTACGGGTGATTGGATTGCCAAGCAAATTAAGTTGGAGCAATTTAATAGTGAAATACCCAAAGATAATATTTTGCTCGGTACTTGGTTTTTAAACTACACCCATCAGCAATACGATAATAATTCCTTATTTGCGATCGCAAGTTATAACGCCGGGCCTAACGCCGTCTCTAAATGGCGCGATCGCTATAACATTAGCGATCCTGACGAATTTGTAGAAGCTATACCTTACGCAGAAACTCAAGGCTACGTTAGGCAAGTTTTTGGTAACTACTGGAATTATTTACGTTTGTACAATCCAGAAGTCTCGCAGTTAGTAGCTAATTATTCTGCTACTCACCCGAAAGCCGCCTTACCATAAAACATCTTTTTTTCTGCTGCTGCGATCGATACAATAGTCAGTAAACCCCCGTATAGCTTGAGTAATGACACCTCCAATAGAAGCAGAAACCGTAGCCGAGCAATCTTTCGATGCTCCTCCAAATCAAGACGAATTTCTCAACGAACTCCCTGATGAAGCTGAGATGTCACTATTCGACCACTTGGAGGAGTTAAGACAGCGAATTTTTTATGCGTTGATTGCTGTTGTTATAGGTGTAATTGGCTGTTTTATTGCAGTTAAACCGATTGTTCAATTATTAGAAGTACCTGCTCAAGGAGTGAAATTTCTACAACTCGCTCCGGGAGAGTTCTTTTTTGTTTCAATTAAAGTTGCGGGTTATAGCGGATTAGTTGTAGCTAGTCCTTTTATACTTTATCAAATCATTCAATTTGTTCTCCCTGGTTTAACTCGTCGCGAACGCCGTTTAATTGGCCCTGTTGTTATTGGCTCTACTTTTTTGTTTGCCGCAGGATTAATATTTTCCTACTTACTATTGATTCCGGCGGCGCTCAATTTCTTTATCAACTATGGCGAGGGTGTAGTCGAACAAATATGGTCTATTGATAAGTATTTTGAATTTGTATTATTACTATTATTTAGTACTGGGTTAGCTTTTCAAATTCCGATTATTCAAGTTTTACTCGGCTTTTTGGGGATAGTATCTTCAAATCAAATGTTACAGGGTTGGCGGTTTGTAATTGTTGCGGCGGTAGTTTTAGGCGCAGTTTTGACCCCTTCAACCGACCCTTTAACTCAAAGCTTATTAGCGGGTGCGGTATTAGGGCTTTATTTTGGGGGAATTGGTTTAGTTAAGTTATTAGGCAAATGACATTAATTAGCTACGCTGATTTTGAAAAAGTAGAAATTAGGGTAGGAAAAATTATTGAAGTAAAAGATTTCCCTAAAGCTCGAAAACCAGCTTATAAGCTATGGATAGATTTCGGTGAATTGGGTATCAAAAAATCTAGCGCTCGAATTACAAAGCTCTATACCCCCTATAGAATTAATAGAACGACAAATTTTAGCCGTTACTAATTTTCCCCCTCGGCAAATTGCTGACTTTTTATCGGAAGTGCTGGTTTTAGGCGTAGTTCTTGACAACGAGGAAGTAGCTTTAATTCAATGCGATCGCCCTGTACCATTAGGCAATAGAATCTTTTAAAGTATCCATTCAGAAGCGCGATCGCCCAAATCTAAAGGAATGCTCACTGCTTTACCTAGGCGCGGGCGTTCTTTGGTATCTAAAATATACCTTTGTACCTGTAACGTTCCCCCAAACCCATTTAAGTAATTAGCGACTTGCTCCAAGTGCAAATCGTACTCCGCTTCGCTCAATGGAAACGAAGCTTGTTCTAAATACTTCCACATTACCTGTAAAAATACCTTTCCCTGGGTACGCCGCAACTGCACGTCATAAGACCGTCCCCATTTATTTATTAATAGCTGGTGCAACTCTTGTCCTGTCATGGCTTTTGCCAATATTTACATTTCTTTACAAATGAAAAATAGGTAACTCAAGTATGATACCAATATAAAGAAATGTAATATACCTCCCATCGATGAGAAACTTCGCACGGGCGAGGAATTTTTATATTTTTTTAGTAGGGGAAGTCTGACGCGAAACAAGTGCGCGACTGCACTCTTGAAATAAACTCAAAGAAGTTAACACTGGTCTAAGAGAGAACACTATGGCGCAGATGTCAGAATCAATGGATGTCCCAAACATGGGTCGTCGTCAATTTATGAATTTGCTGGCTTTTGGTACAGTTGGTGGTACAGCAGCCGGGGCGTTGTATCCGGTTGTAAAGTTTTTTATTCCGCCATCAAGCGGCGGATCTAGCGGCGGAACGACAGCAAAAGACGCGCTAGGAAATGATTTTAGCGTCAGTAAATTTTTAGAAAATCGCAGTGCAGGCGATCGCACTTTAGCCCAAGGACTCAAAGGCGACCCAACTTATATTGTGGCAGAAAGTAAAGATGCGATCGCCGATTACGGTATTAATGCTGTTTGTACCCATTTAGGTTGTGTCGTGCCTTGGAATGGCAACGAAAATAAATTTATGTGTCCGTGTCACGGTTCTCAGTATGACAATACAGGTAAAGTAGTACGCGGGCCTGCACCTCGCTCTTTAGCTTTAGCTCATGCTAAAGCAGAAGACGATAAAATCACCCTAACTCCTTGGACTGAAACTGATTTCCGCACGGGCGAAGAGCCTTGGTGGGCTTAAAAGAAATTTGCGTTTTGAACTTATGAGTTGCAGATAATAACTCATACACCATTAATTGAGTCCTTGTCACAGAAATTGTTACAGATGAAAAAAGCATTATTTGCCGCAAAATCGCCTCGTAAAGTAGGGGCGATCTTTAAAACAGCGCTCCTCGCCTTAGTAACGGTTGCCTTCTTTTTAGTTAGCGACGTTACTATGCCTCAATCGGCTGCTGCTTATCCATTTTGGGCGCAGCAAACCTATCCTGAAACTCCCCGCGAACCTACAGGACGAATTGTTTGCGCCAACTGTCACTTAGCGGCGAAGCCATCGGAAGTAGAAATACCCCAATCAGTTTTACCCGATACTGTATTTGAAGCAGTAGTCAAAATTCCTTACGATACAAATGTCCAGCAGGTAGTCAGCGACGGGACAAAAGGCGGACTGCAAGTTGGAGCAGTATTAATGTTACCGGAAGGTTTTAAAATTGCTCCTGCTGAAAGAATCCCAGAGGAAATGAAAGAAAAAGTAGGCGATCTTTATTTCCAACCTTACAGTGAAACTCAAGAGAATATTGTTTTAGTTGGGCCATTACCTGGCGAACAGTATCAGGAAATTGTTTTCCCGGTGCTTTCTCCCAATCCAGCAAGCGACAAAAATATTCACTTTGGTAAATACGCCGTTCACTTAGGCGCAAATCGCGGACGCGGACAAGTTTATCCGACCGGTGAAAAGAGTAATAATACGGTTTACAACGCTTCTGTAGCTGGAACTATTAGTAAAATTAGCCCCGTTGCAGAAGGTGGGTATCAAGTTATAATTACAGGCAATGATGGCGATACTGTAGAGACGATTCCCGCCGGGCCTGAATTACTTGTTGCTCAAGGACAAACGGTAGCTGTAGGCGATGCTTTAACTAATAACCCAAATGTGGGTGGATTTGGTCAAGCTGATGGCGAAATAGTGTTGCAAAGTTCAACCCGCGTCAGATGGCTGATAGTATTTATATCTGGCATCATGTTATCGCAAGTTATGTTGGTACTGAAGAAAAAGCAAGTAGAGAAAGTTCAAGCTGTAGAAATGAACTTTTAACATCTAGTTGATTATTCTTTTTAGAGGACAGGCTTGGAAGCCTGTCTTTTTTTGTGTCTCAAAGTCAACTTTGGTAAAGCTTGTTTTAGAAAGCGATGGAAACTTTCTACTTTTTTCTTGGTAAAATTTGTTGTTCTAGTCAACTTGAGCCGACTAAAAAACCTCTGCTTTTCAAAATTTTTTGTAAGTGTTTTAGTAGAGTAACTAGAGCAAACAAAAATATTTATGAAATTAGAACAGCGCCAAAAATCGCTCAAAGCGTTTCAAGACTTTTTAACTATCCCTGTAGAAACAAAGCTCCAACAACATTTGCATACATCCCCGCAAGCTCATGTTTTGGAGTTGTTTAAAGAAGTAGCAGCGACAGTTCCAGCTTATAAGGCTTTTTTAACGGCAAATAATATCAATCCTGACTCTATTCAAACTTACGCAGATTTCCAAAAACTACCCCTAATAACTAAAGAGAATTACTTACAGCTTAATTCCTTACCTGACTTGTGCCGTCAAGGACAACTATCAATATGCGATGCGATCGCAGTTTCATCGGGTTCTACGGGTAAACCTACCTTTTGGTCGCGTTTTATTACGGATGAGTTGCAAGTTGCTACGCGCTTCGAGCAGATATTTAAGGATAGTTTTGGCGCAGATGATAAAACTACTCTAGCGGTAATTTGTTTTACCTTGGGTACTTGGGTAGGGGGAATGTATAGCGCAAATTGCTGTCGCTACTTGGCGAGTAAAGGCTATCCCATAACCGTTGTCACGCCTGGAAATAATCAAGCAGAGATATTTCGAGTAGTCAAAGAACTAGGCACTATGTACGAGCAAGTTGCACTGCTTGGTTATCCTCCATTTCTCAAAGATGCGATCGATAATGGCATTCGTCAAGGTATGGAGTGGCAAAAGTATTCGATTAAATTAGTCATGGCTGGGGAAGTTTTCAGCGAAGAATGGCGCGCGCTGGTAGAAGAAAGAGTCGGAGCGAAAAATATCTGTTATGACAGCGCTTCGCTTTATGGTACGGCGGATGCTGGCGTGCTTGGCAATGAAACACCTTTAAGTATCTGCATTCGCCGCTTTTTAGCAAACAATCCCGATGCAGCTAACGAATTATTTGGCGAATCGCGTTTACCAACGTTAGTACAGTACGATCCTCTCAGTCGCTTTTTTGAAACAACGGGCGGGACGCTGCTTTTTTCTGGCGACAACGGTATTCCCTTGCTGCGGTATCACATCGCCGATACGGGAGGAATTATTACT
>QQTW01000919.1_pt1 | contig 19829 bp, 18 predicted proteins | sample 1904831 | NCBI WGS metagenome assembly QQTW01 (sample SAMN09435610, study PRJNA476489) | Subsurface metagenome, whole genome shotgun sequencing project. | reverse complement strand
ACACCTCTTTCTCGTCTGGAAGCTGTACAAAACAAATACACAGAGCTCCTAGGTCGAATGAAGAGGCTAGATCAAGAGAATGCTAAGAATAAGAAACGAGGGGACTTGTTTCAGAAGGAGAAGGAGGCCCAACGCACAGAGCTAACAAAGACCGTGAGCATGAAGGAGAAATTGGAGAAGCTGTGTAGAGAGTTAACGAAGGAAAATAAGAAGGTTAAGGTCAGATATTGTGCCCTGTGTTGTGTCGGACATCGTTGCTCTGATTCCGTCATATACGGATCCGTATGCTTGCGCCGAGCTGACCTTCCCTTTTTGTTGTTTTAGGAAGAGAATAAGAAAATTGAAGAGAGTGAAAAGCGTAGTAGAGAACTCCAAGGTGAGAAGGTTGAGGGCGTTCTGTGGGTCGTGGACGAGGTCATGGACCAAAAGGAAAATCCAGACAGCATGAAGCTCAACATGGAGATGGATGAAGTGTACGGTTCCCCGTATATGACTCACAATTCTAGGAGTTCAGTATGAGGCTGATACTGCTACAACTAGCTTTCGCCAAAAGTTTAAGTCTTTTATCGAGCAATACGAGCTTCGAGAATTGCACTTCCAATCGCTAATGCGGACGAAAGAAAGCGAAGTTCAGTACAATCTGGCGCGGTACGAACGAGAACGCAAAGCAGCTGAGAATGAGCAAACCCGTTCTCGAACGCTGAGCGCCCAAGTATCAACATTCTCTCAAACTGAAACCGAACTTCGAAGCCAGCTGAACATCTATGTCGAGAAGTTCAAGCAAGTAAGACAACCCCAGCGGCCTGTACGGGGCCCCTCCGCACAAAGGTGTCATCATGCTAAAAGCGCCTGTTAGGTTGAAGATACGCTGAACAATTCCAACGATCTCTTTCTTACCTTCCGTAGGGAAATGGAGGAGATGTCCAAAAAGACCAAACGCCTAGAGAAGGAAAATCTCAACCTCACTCGGAAGCATGATCTTACCAATCGGAACATACTTGAAATGGCTGAAGATCGGACTCGGATTAACAAAGATCTCGAAAACCTCCGCAAAAAGAACAGCACCCTTGAAAGCGTGATCCGACGAATGCAGGAGCAGGGGCGAGCGCCCGCCACCGGATCAGCGATTGAAGGTGACGAGGAAGGTACGGAGAGCGAGTACGACGAGGACGAGGAGTACGAAGGCGAGAGCGAAGAAGGAGAGTACGATGATGATACCGAAGAAGAAGCTCTGCAAGCTCAAGTTGGTAGCCTTCCAACCTATGGACCCGTACCGCCGCCGCCGCCGCCATCACAAGCCCAGCTCAACGGTAAGCCGAATGGTGAGATAAACGGCATTAAGCCATCTCACGCCAATTAGCAAGCGCAGTTGCCCGTTGAACTGATGCAGCCTGTGTCTTAGCGCCATGTATGTAGCTGGGCAGTGTCAGGTAGCGCCTCCGCTCCACGCAGACCAGCCAAAGCACATATCTTCTCTTCGTTTTGTCCATCGATGTCATAACCTACTCTCGCGACCACTCCTGATGCACTGCTGTCCTCCCTGTAGTACACGGATGGCTTCGGCCACCATCTCCTCTACGATGACTTTGGCCGGCTTGATGTCTTGGACGACCGCGGCGACTTGGCCCATCAAAAATGGGAAATCTACATCCTCCCCATCCTCCATGTCCTTTTCCATTGGTATGACTCCTTTTTCCGTCAACTCTCTGACTGTCTCTGGTTCCTTTTCCCACTTCTGCACCCACTCATTCCTTCTTACCCGCAAGGGCCTTCCCGTCACCGCCAAGGTCCTCACTGTCTCTCCCCAGCGGCTCTCTATTACCGCCTTCTTGTGCATTGCAGAACACCCGGCCTCTTCACTCGCCACAAATCTAGTCCCGACCCAAACGCCTACCGCACCCTGACACAAGGCTGCCGCAACTCCTCTACCATCGCTGATCCCACCAGCCGCAACCACCAACCCTTCTCCACCGTTTAACATCTTCGGCCGATATCTCTTCGCCACGTCCACGCAAGCGGGCACCAAGATATTCCCACTAATATCTCCGGTATGTCCTCCGCCCTCTCCCCCCTGAGCACATACGATGTCGCATCCTGCCTCAAACGCCTTGACGGCGTGTCTTATCGCACCAACCATGTTCATTACCACCACTCCTCCCTCATGCAATCTCTCCACAACATCCCTCGGCGGAACCCCCACGGCGCAAACGAAGAGCTTCGTCTTCTCCTCGATAATCACATCAACCAGTTCCTCGAGCTTGCCTTTCGTATAATCGTGGTTCGTCTTCCTAGCGGTGGGTGCAAGTGAGGGTAGAGCAAGATCGACGCCGAAGGGGAGATCGGGCGAGGGGAGGGAAGACTTGAGATCACGGATCATGGCGCGGAGTTGCTGAGGCGTGTAGCCTAGGCCGCCGATTGTGCCGAGGCCACCAGCGGAGGTGACGGCCGATGCAAGTGGAGCTATGGAAGTATGCGCCATGCCCGCCAGGAGGATGGGGTGCTCGATGCCAAGAAGGGTAGTGAGAGGGGTGGAGAGGGTGGGGCGGGATGTGGACACCTCGTAGGGGGCCATGGCTGGCTATCTCAGAATGAAAGCGATGACAATACTTTACAGGATAATATGTGAAGGACTACATCCCGCTAGTAATGAGTGATAGCTTGGAAGATCGAGCCCTCGACTTCCCCGCCTTTCACTGGTCGCTACCTCGGAAGCCTCGGGCTCGGATTGAGAGCTTGGCAACATCAATTGGAGCCGCGGGCCGCGCTAGGCGCATCAACACCTCAGCCGCCAAGTAAGTGAACCGTCTCGGCGCTGGTTGAATCTTTACATCTTCATTCTTCCGCGGGTTCATCGCTACACGTTTGGGACACAACAGCCCCGGTCGAGTCTTGCCAGATCGAGGTGGGTCTTACGTGCTATATGAGAGTCCTGGAATTGGGGTCGAGAATGGCAATGCCCCACGTTTCGATTAAGACGCTTCGAATACTACCTGTTGATGAAAGGAGTCAGACGCACTGGCTATGAAAACCTCCCCACTGAAAACTCCTCCTTGACTTGCTCGTTTTCGCTATTTGAGCTCTTCTATGCCTGACGACCGTATTTGGGACTTGGAGGTTAGAGTACACTTCTGCTCCTTCCCGCGCGGTCTTTCTTCTCCACGTCCTTGCTACTTTTGTCGTCCTCCCGATATCTTCCCATCTTATCCGTCCTCGGCCTCAGTGAAGCACTTCTCCGTCGAGATTGATATGGTTTCTCCATCGGCTTAACAGCTGATAGGGGCGTCGGGTTCCATTCTGATGGAGCATTTTCCTCATCTGATGGTGGGTGCACCACTATGGATGGGCTGTCGACTGATTCTGGTAGTGGGAGGGTAACATCGGAACCCTCAAGAGGCGGGCGGCGCGTGAGGGGAAAGCAACGTATTCGCATTTCAAAAGAGGGCGCTCCGGGCCCAGGATATGATGAAGAGGCTGCGATCAGAGCTAGGGCAGTTTCGGGAGGATTATTCAGCTGTTGTTCTGTCGCAGCGGAGTGAAAAAGCGGCGGCTGACTGAGTAGGAATCGGTTGGTTGGATGATGCCTCACTACTCCACGATGTCGAACAAGATCCGGGCCTGACGCTTCTTCTGAGGACGGAGGATCTATGTCCATCGCGACCGTCTCATCATAGGTAACATGCCTGACCGGGCGAAGTCTTGATATGGCTGCATGCTCGCCACTCATCTGGTCAGCTTTGTCACGGAGGTCGCGTACTTCCGCCGACGTGATGGACGCCGCAGAGCGTACTCGTCTCTCTGATCTCCCGGGTGTCCGGCCTTTTTTGGTAGGACTTCGTCCTCTTTCCGCGGTGGTGGGGTCTCCTTCTCCTGGAGAGGTGCTCCGTCCTTTCCTTGTGATAGGGTCATGACGGGCTTCCCGCCTCTTCGACGCTGTCCGCTTCACCGGTGACTCGAGACTCATCGCATTTCGTCCTCTACGAGGCTGAGGAGAAGCTAGGGGAAAGTTGACGTTGTCTAAAGGTATGTTAGCCGAGCGTGGTCGCTGTCATGGGAACAATGATTAATCACCTCGTACCGGTGGAGCCGGATACTCACCAGTTTCTTCCATGGCTACCTCCGTCGACGATATCTTGCCCTTCGGATCTCAAAGAGTCTGGTAAGTAGTGGAGGCTGAGCGGCGTCGTTGTTGAGCACCTGCTGGTCGACGTCTTGATGATGGAACCTCAACCCTTGGTGTAACTCCTACTGCTGCTGCTGAGTCTCGCCGAGTTACACGTGTGGTTGTTATTGGACCGATGATGTTGGACGATGAAAGCCTCATAAAGTTGCCAGTCCGACCAAGCATGGACGCTCTTGGCATATTGACGAAGAAAATAACATTAAATGGAGTGAAGCTGGAAATTATAGGTAAGAAAGGCCCACTTGACAACAGGTCCCTCGAAATGTTGTGTTGAAAAGCCACCAGTGTCAAATTCCGGAGCTGTTGAAGTGCTATTGCATTTCCATGGAAAATCCTTGTATGACGAATTGAAAACATCAGAACCGTCTGAAAAGGAAAACGTTTTGGGGATAAGACATTGTGCACGAACGCCTTATAGACGAAATTGTTCGAAGCAGGGGTATCCTCGTAAGAAGGCGACGACAAGCAAAGAAGTCCCGCGAGTAGGAACAAGCAGCACCGTTTCTATATAACTAATGCGGTTCTTATCGAATTCTAAAGATCCATCGATCCTCTTCCTATACAAATTAATTTATCTACTCAAGATAGCCTCAAAAAGATCTGTACGTTTCCCTCCACTACAACTCCTGAGGCGACTCAGCTGTTCGCTCGCTCTCGCCTTTCCAGTCATCGACCCTCCAAAGAAGTTTCGTTCACGTTCACGTACGACCAAAGACGAAATCCGCCTTAACCGATGACGTAACGCTCATCATCAAGGTTTGCTCGTGCGAGCACAGAGTTGATATAAGAACCGTACACATAATCGTACCAGGTCGCTGCTTTGGAAAAATGAATCGGGCAACTGTAGGCCATAAGGGCGAGGGTTCAAGGATTCTCGATCTTAATCGTTTGGTAAGACAAGCAAGGGTGTAGGGGTTGTGTGACTTTTGATGGCGTCCGTTACGATCAGCTGCGACTTCGAGGCAGGCAGGCTAATGGGTAGGATCCCAAGGCGTCGTCTGCTAGGGTGGAAGCGAAGACGATGGCGGCTCAGAGGGTAAGAAAGATATATGATTGAAAATATATAAAGGGTATAGAGACTCATAGGTTCTCTTGAGGGGAAGAGGAGGGGGGGATTAAACCAAGGTTATGTTGGAAAAGGGGCTTCAGGGGCATCATCATCATCATCAAGGCGGAAACTGATCTGTTTGCATTCTCGGGCGCCTTGGCTGCTGACTGGCGGGTTTGAAGAACACGAAAGGAAGATCAGACATGAACAAGATTCATACGATATTCTAAGCAGGTAATTCTTTTAGCTCACCTCCCTTGCTATGCCGCTACAACCTACCATTGTTCATAACCAGCGACTGCTCGGTAGCAGACGGCGAACCCTTTTTAATCTGTCATCTCCGGGTCCCGCCGAGGACGACGTTCCGGGGTTCCGTCCATACGGTGCTGTCGCGCACGTTCAGCCCTCCCGTTCGCTTCACGACCCAAGCGTTGGGCATTCTGCAGGTGTGCGGAGTTACGGACGCGGTTGTTGAGGGACGCTTCGGATTCCCTTCGAGGGCCAGACGGTGATCGGATGCCGGGTGCTGCTGCTGCTGCTGTTGGCGGATGAGAAAGTCCGTTCGTTGGAGCGACGACGGGGAGGAGACCCAGGGCTGCGCGCGGCTGAGGTCCTCCTCGATCTATCGAGTAGTCGGTGTTCGTCGGCGGTCTCGGCAAGCTGCGGGATGCAAGCCCCTGAGAAGATGTAGGGCGGACGTTTTCTTTGTCGTTCAATTCAGGCTCAGGCGGAGAGTCCTCCTCTATCCCTATCGCAACGACGTTGGCGTCCGAGTGTTCGCTGTCCGCCGCATTGTCGTCGGCTTCGTCGATCTCGTTGATATGTTGCTGAAGCTCCGAGAGCTGGTGTCGTGAGGCACGTCTCGAAGCGACGAGCCTCATCAGTGCCCTTAATCCGGGGTTCGATGCTGCTCTGAGGGCCAGTCGCTGAATAACGTTGACCTTAGGATCGACGGACTCTTCTACTGCAGCCGCAGCTTCTTCGTACAAGGCGTATTGATCTCCTTCCGCTGGCTCTTCGCGCACCGAGTCGTCGTCTTGTGCCGTCAGAGCATCATCACCCCCCTCGCTTGCCGCATCATCGGCCGTTTCTTCTGCTCCAGCAGTACTGCTGGAAGTCGCTGTCTCGGTCATGCGGCGAGCCTCCTCCAGTAGCTCGCGAGCTTCATACGGCAACAGGGGTATTGCGAATCGCACCCTCTTCCGTCGTGGCGTCCTTCCGCTCTGTTCGGAGGCACTTCGTCCCTTTCTAGTCATTGGGTCATGACGTTCCTCTTGTCTAGTCGATCTCGTCCTGGTCGCTACGCCTCGCCGAGTCTCACGAGGCGCGGAAGCGGAGTTGAGGATGTTTTCTCTGGATATATCAGCTGACCCTCTTCGCCGTGGCAGCGATGAAGGTGTTGGACTCGTGAGATTTTGAATCTGGTCCCGGGTGGACGGTCGGATTGTCCTCGTGTGGTTTCGAGTGCTTGGACTAGCAGAGGCTCTTCTAGTCGAGCTTGCAATTCTTCCCCCTGAGCTTCGATGAGCAGGGCCTGTCTCCGCCGACGTCGTCATCTCCCTGGAACCCCTCCGTGTCAGGCGGACCGGGACATTCACCTGGATGATGTTCGCTGTGGTTATCCTCGTGAAGTTTCGGGCCCTTTCGAGAGAAGAAGCACGAGCCATTGTAGCGGTTAATATTTCTAGAAACGGAAGTCGTCAAGTTGTTCCTGAAACAGGCAGAGAACGGTGACCGTCTGGTGAAGCGGGTTCCGGAGGTCGATACCCAGAATTGGATAATGAAGGAACAAGGAAGAGGGTTCTTGCGAGATACATGATACAGAAATCGAGACTTGACCCAGAGGTGACGGGAGATGAAAACATCGATACAAAGCAGAACAAGCTCCATCACTGCGATTTGAGTGTTGAAGGAAGGAAATGCGTTGGAATGAAGGCATGATGTTGGAGAAGGAGAAGGAGATGATGGTGGATAAAGGAAATGGTAGAGATATATAGGCAAGTGTACGGGAAGGGGAGAATTGGACATGAGAAGTGAGTACTGATGGGAAGTAAGTGTTATATTTAGAAGGTGAAGGAGAGTGTTGGAGTTAAATGACGGACGAGATGGCAAACGACATTCTCCCGCGAACAGAGGTATCAATCTTTCTACACCGCCGAGCTTGGCATTGCATACGGAATAGGAAGTTTCTAGTAAGTGCTCATGGCTTTTCTCCGACCGATATCTAATCCAGATCTTTTTGCCTATGGTTTCTTTGTCTCATACCAATTTGATTTGTGATGCTCATTGAAAACACTTGAACCTGAAGAAGCTCAATCTTGTAGACCCCATTTGGGGCTTGTCCTCCGTTTCTGAAAACACCGCCACAGCAGCATTACCGCAACCCTACCGGGTCTTTGTTCCGACCCGTGCTGTAGTTCAGCATTCAAGGTTCTTGCCCATTCTCATCTTCGGAGCCTACAGGAAGCAACCCCAAGATTCGACGCGGTTGCGCAGGTCTCCTCATCTTCGGCACGTCGATGCCAAACACCTGAGCAGGTGCTGCTGGCACTGGCCCTACATTCTCCTTATCAGACTCCGGCCCGGGTGACTCGCTTTCGACTTGAGAATCGTTGATGCTGGTGTCGACCTCTCGACTGCTGTTTGTGAATTCGCTTAATGCCTCGGTCTCCATCATGTAAACTTGGAACTCAATCCGCTGGGCAGATGGAGTGTCCCCCGCAACCATAGCCCTCATCAGCTCTCTGAGGTTCCGATCGCTCTCTGCTCTTGTGGCGAGTCGCTGAATGACCGTGTAGATAGGGTCGTCACTGTTGTTGACTGCGGCCTCCGCTTCTTCGTAGAAAGCATAGTCGTGGGATGTGCTCGGCTCTTCCTCCGCTGAAGCGCCCAGCGCAGGGCTGATCGACTCGGCTGGCAGCAGTGGCTGAGTCGTATGAGGGACACTCGTACCTGGGTTTGAGGTGGTCTGCATCACCTCTTGTGCCGGAACTTTCGGTCCTACTACGCTGCGCTGACCAGCTGGGAACGAAGGAGCTTCGATTGAACCGTACTCCAGCTTTCTGGCATACTCCATCCGCTTCTTCACTGTGTGGAATCTCCGCCTTGGTTGAACGGGAGGGGTTGCCTTGGCAGCAACATACTGACGCGAGCCCCGTCTCGTCATACGGGGAGCGTCCGGGGAATCGAGTATGTTCCACTCATCCACTATAGAGCTCGGTTGACGTTCTCTCGGGCGTCGAGCCTGAGTTTCATTGGCAGCTGCCAAGATGGATGCCATCTCCCCCGATGCTCGGCGCGTGAGTGTTGTGCTGGCTTCGGGCGCGATGATATTGCCCGTGGAGATGTTGGTAGAATTCGGTGGGTTCCGGCGCGCTTCTTCGGCCAGGCGTTCAGCTTCCAGGCGTGCCCGACGTTGCGCCATGTATTCTTCATATGTTTTGATCTGGGACTGCTCGCCTTTTTGTAGTAACTTACCGGCGTAAGGGTGACGACGGCGTGCTACAGCGTTCCCGCGGTCCATCCTGCTGTAATAATGTTTGTTGGAGAAGGAGACTTGGCTCGTGGAATGAAGAAGCAGGGTGCTAATGTATTGGGAGGGGGTATTGCAACGAAGCTTGGGGTCGGAGAAAACTATGGTGTTGTGAAGGGTACTGTGAGATGCAATGTGGAAGGCAGATGAAGGAGAGTAACGGAAGCAGATTAGAGGGGCAAGCATATATACTTCGATACGCATCTCCAAACGTGTCAAGAAATTTAAACGCGGATGGCAGATTAATCACCACACTTTTTCTTACCAATTTCAACAGACTTTAACCGAGCAAACCTATCACTTCACAAAAGACGACGAAAGGTTGGGAAGTGATATAAATGCACCGGAAAACAGGGAAATAATAGGCACCGAATCTTTTGACTTCAATAAGATGGTCCAGCGAAAAGTATATCAACAGAAAGAAGTATCCTGTGTTTGGCCAATAGTCATCACTGGGTGTACTTCTATCCAGTCCCGGCCTAAGCCTGACTCGGCCCCTGCGCGTCAATACTCGGAAGCCCCAGCTTCCGACGTAGCATGCTCAATAGATTTCCCTCTGGGACAACGATGTCCAGCGTCTTGATAGATCCCAGGGGACGAGTGCCCACTGGAGCTGTCCGGAGATTGATCCGGTATATATGCGCGACCGCAGCGCCCCTCCAACGGCCATTGAAATCATAGCATTCCGAGAAGTCAAGCGTCAACTCCTCCAGAGGCAGGCCATTGAGCGCGCTCACTTTCGCGGCCCAGACGCGAAACAAGGAGGCGCTTAGGTTTTTCCGGTAGTGGTGAGGGTGGTAGTCCTGGACCATCTTGAGCGTGTCGTCTCCGGTTCGCATTTCGGGATGCTGATGTTTGATGTGCTTGGGCCAGAAATTCGCCCAGCGGTCGCCCAAATCCCGGATGCTGAAACCGAGGTGCACCTTTGCAATGTTGCTGGTCGCCCTGGGTGGCAGCTGCCAGATATATAGGTTGTGCTGACAATTTGAATGTCTGGGATTGCCGACCACGAAGGTGGTTTCGCTCCACATGCGTTTTTCGTACTTCTGCTGGAGGCGTTTGCTCACTCCAAGAAGCTCGAATCGCGGTGGCTGATCAGAGTGAAATGCCCCGGGACAAAGCTCTATCTCGAATATCCAGACCAGGATCTCATCCCTCAGCTCTTGTGGTAATTTGGTATGGAGGAGATGCACCAGGTGGGCGTCTGGATCTGTATGTGTTGAAACTTCTCTAGGCATATTTGGAAGTGGCTTCTTTGCTTCGTATGGAGTAGGGTTGGCTACGGTGCTGATGCGCTTCCCCAGATAATGCAATGCAGGGTCTCGTCTTGATTTCCGTAGTGTCTTCAATTTAGGTTCGATGGGCGCGCTGAGGTATTTGGGCAATCTTGACGGAATCAGAAGAGTGGGCGGGTATGTCTATAAACACATTAAGTGCGCCGAACAAAGGATAGATCTACTGCAGAAATAGCTGTATTGACTGTTAGAGATGCCAACACCCGGTTTCCTTTGTTGGCAAACGTGTCCACCAGACACGAGAGAGAGACGAAGAGATGGCAACATCGGACTGCCTTTCTTACCAGCTTAGCCACCAAGAGCGTCATACAACGCACAATCCCTTTGGCTCACCGCTCTCCTCTTGACCATTGTAACAGCCTGTCGGAGGCTTTTCCTCTAAACGCAATCCAATACGAAGATAAAATTGCAGTAGCGTGAACCCGACCTCTGGCAGCTGAAAGTAGCAAATGCGTCAGAAGAATCAAACCACGGTCTTGCTTGAAGTATGAAATCAATGGTCACGGAACCGTAATCGCAAATTGCCCGCCTTGAATTTCCGTCTCCAGTCCGTCAGTCGAGAACACGACTTCGGGTGGCATTGATCACAATCTTAGTGAAGACCTTTTCACACGTGCAATGTCCGGACACTATCTTTAGATCGAGCAGTTCCAGATTCCGTATGTTGTGCCGAGCATTCATGCCATTGCGTCTAAGGATCTCGCTGCCGCCATCCCCATGCTACGACACTGCTCTCATGTCAAAGGACAGATTCAAGAGCCCCGGCGCTGCCGTAAATTGATCTCGCAAATCCCTCGTCACGCAAGCACCGTTCTCACCTGCTGGAAAGCCAATGATATATTTCTTGACCAACAGTGCGGTGACGAACCTCAATTCGCTCAACGCAAGGTTTTTGCCCACGCATCCGTAGCGCCCTGCGTTGGCGTCAAGTCAGCAAAGCAAGAGGTCTTGGATACCGACACCGCTTGGCACGGACCTTGAGCGAAAGGAGCGAAAGCATGTTCATTCTTAATCATCTCTCGTTTGCTGTACCACCGTTCGGGGATGAAGTCGCCAGCCCGCTCGAAGCACTCTTCCACTACCACGATTGTCAATCACGTTTCTACAGAGGGCTCAGCAACGAGACCGCACTCACGTTTCCCTAATGTATAGCGCGGCGCTACAATGGTGGTGTCGCCTGGTATGTACTGCCCAGCAATGTACATGCCGCCCTTAGGGCTTTGCCGATAGCCACCGGTGGGGACTGGAGGATGGATCCGTAAGCTTTCATTGATCACACCGTTGAGATGAGGAAGAGAACGCAAAGCGAGTAGATCATGGATATCGGCAGTGGAAATCTCTTCGTATAGTTTTTGCTGCTCATGGGGGTGGAGAGCCAATTCGAAGAAAATAAAGACCAGGGTCGGGGCAACGGTGTCGCTGACTCGTAGGATCAGCAGAGTCCGGACAGATCACCATAATTTAAACATGAATCATCACCTTCCAGCAATAATGATCGTCACTGCATCACCATAAAGCCACGGCCTGTCTCTGTCAAGGGAACCAGTCTTTTTAGACTCCCCAATCAACCACTGGGAAACGTCAGGTCTATCTGCTTGGATCTAGATTAATTTGTCAGTGGTAAGGCTGGGAGTATTAGAGAGGGAAGTCCGTCTTACCTGGATTCGCTCTTCCATACGCTGCCGGCACCAAGCCAGCATTGTAAACCAGTCCGCGATCACCCCGAACCAGGGCAATAGCTTGAACCCGATCTGAGCAAGCCAAGGCACCGGGCTCAGGGGCCCAAGCAACCGCATGGCTTTCCGAAGCAGAACAACAGCCATGTGCCATCGTTCGGATTGCAACATCCCGAACGATTTCGCAAACGCAAACTCTCCCATCACATCAAAAGTGAACCAATAAAACCAGGCGGTAACATCGACGGGCCGGTTTCTTTGGGCAAGATCGGAGATACCCCTTTCCAAAAGGTGGCCGTACTCCATCATACGCTCTTCGTAGCTCGAGAGCGCTTTCTTTGAGAAGCCATGGTCCCAGATCCGGCGCCGTTTGTCATGCTCGGGCTTACTGCGCGTGGTGTTGACAGCCAGCTCTGGCAGCAGCAGATCGTACCATACAGCCTTGCTACAGGAGTTCCCGGGCCCGTCCACCGCTCGCAAGACCTCGGGATGGAAGACAGTGAGTTCTTCCGGGCCAGTCCGGACGAACTGACCATACTCGTCGTGTAGTCGGTCTAAGAGCCGATGATTCTGAGAATTTCTGCAATGGTAAACATGCCAGAACTTGGTGATCCCAGCCATCCAAGGGCCGGGGAATGGACGTAAGCGGTGGAAGAATCTACGGTAGACTATCATGCTTGCGACCAGCGCTACGGAGTATATTGTCGTGGCTGTAGCGGCCATTGAGAGACTGTCAAGGAGACCCTCATTGTTGAGAGCAAAGCCACCGACTACTCCCAGAAAGATGATGACGTGGTATTTGAACACGCTTGGAGCTTGTATATGCCATTCGCCCCGTATAAAGATACAAAGATGAGACAGGACACCGATGATTGCGGGTAGAGCGTACTTGAATGACGACAAAGGGACAAAATACAGCAGGCTAGCGAGTCTGGGATCGCCTTCCGAAGCCATCTCAAGGAGAGTTGAAAGATTGAATGACTACACAGGAAATTTCAAGATGTTTCTGATGGATAGGTGACATTTCAGACAATGCGTACGGCTCGAACTGTGATGCGAGTGAACCCAGCCGATACAACTCATGCAGAGGGGCACAGCCCCCAACGATGAGATAGATGCGCACTTCAGCCAATTTCGGACCGGAGTGTACTTTGGATTGCCTAGGCGGTGCGGTGATAATCCCTTCATACCAGGGATGTAGGGCTGCGCATGCGCTAGCTGAAGCGTAGTGGTGTGGCCGGATAAGAATGGCAACTGGGAAGATCTCGCGCTTGTCGCAGGCAGCTGTTAGCAAGCAGCGACAACTTAGCACTAGGATGCCACACTGTGAATGCTAGCTTTTCCATAATTGACCTCATTTTAATGCATGTAGCGGTCATCCTGTCAGACTCGGATACCGTAGGATTGCGTACCGACTGATAGTGCCTGATCCTTCTAATACCGCGTCATATCACCGACGTAGATCGAAAGTGTGCTTCAGCTGCTAGGCTGGGTACGCATCCCTTTTAGCTGTTAGGCAAACGAACATGGCTGAGACGATGCCTTGCCGGCCGCTTGACTGCATTTGACCCACATGATGGTGATGGAATCGCCCGGCGGATCGGAAGCCCAATGATCAAAGAAAGGACAGCGGAGGCTTATAAGCCTCTATGATAGGAAGACACGTACGGGCCAGTACATCCATAGCTTGTAAAGTTTGCAACATTACCTCAAGCCTGCAATCTTCAATCGACAAAGACGAGAATGAGCAGAACCAGATCCCTGATGTTGGCACGCACCTTTTCGCACACAAATGTTTCTCCTGTTCGCGGAGCTCAGAGTGAGATATTCAGCAACACGATAATTCACAGCAACACGATAATTCACAGCAACACGATAATTCACAGCAACCCTAAACCTAGGACAACGGCGTCCTGGATGTTTCACCTACGAACTATATGGCTCTTCACGTTCAGCGACCTGAAGACGATTGTGGGACCGCAAACAGTGTTTGGCGTAATGAATGCCCTTGCAGCTCCTATTCTTGACCTAGGGGATGGCCTCGAAAACGCGTACTTCCTCCGACGGGCAATCCTCGTCGGCGTTTGGACCTGGATCAATCTCCTCCCTTTTGCCATCGACAACCAGAGACAGCCAGCTGCCATTGCGGAAGATAGCGTCAACAAGCCCTGGCGGCCGATGCCTTCACAGCGACTGACTCCGATGAGAGCACGTCAGATCATGCTCGCCTTGTACCCGCTAGCAGGTCTGACGAGTTGCTATATTGGTGCTTTACGGCAATGCATCGCTCTGATAGTCCTGGGATACTGGTACAACGACCAAGGAGGTGCCGATTCGAGTTTCGTCATACGAAACTTCATAAACGCCTGCGGGTTCGTCTGCTACTCATCGGGGGCCCTGGAAGTTGCGCTGGGGCACCGGCTCCCGTGGCAGCCTCAACTGTTCCAGTGGTTTCTGATCATTGGAGCTGTCGTGTTCTCGACAGTACAGACACAGGATCTATACGACCAACAGGGAGATCAGCTTCGTGGAAGAAAGACATTGCCTCTCGTGACCGGCGATGGGCGAGCAAGGTGGATGACGGCAATCCCGATGACCCTCTGGTCGGTTCTCTGCCCTCTGTACTGGAATTCACGCCCTGAAATCAGCGTAACATTCATACTCCTCGGGGCCCTCATAGTCTGGCGGTGCTTGACGAAGAGAACAGTAAGCGACGACAAGACCACTTTTCGTATCTGGAACCTATGGATGGTGTTCCTGTACTTATTGCCATTGATCGCATTAGGCTACAGGTAACGGCCAGATAGCGTTGAGCAGACTGGTTAGAGAAACTACAACATGATATAAGGTGTTCCTCGCACATGAAGTAGATGTTCAAACTTCCATTCGTTGAAGAGAGCCAAGCCTGAATGTGACGTGACTAGGTTCCATGACAGGAATTGACGAGTGAAGCATAGCAATGTGTCGATGTATCATTCATGGATGTGTCCAGAAAGAATTGCCCCTTGACCAACTTGCCGACCTACATTGCATGATCGTCGTGGAGTGCCCACCTCAGCGCATATGCAGGGCCAGTAGACGGTGAGGATGAAGTCGCAGGCAGCAGTTCGCGAGCTTCTCGGACTTTGGATTCTCAAGGTCGCTGGGTCCGAATGGCCTTGCATGTCTGTTCGGCCCTGGCTCATTTGCCTTGTTGACATGATCGGTCATCAGCACAGTCCGTGATGGGAAGGATTGACGGGACACAGGACACCCGCCTTCACTGGTACCCAATCAACCATGTTGTTATCTTGTGGTAGTGATGGTTGATTGAAGTATTACCGTACTCGACGAACCCCCCAACTACCGCAAGCTTAATCGTCGGAGAGTTTCATACTTCTTCCTGTCTGTCTGGTCATTTGCACCACACACCATGTCTTCCGCTTCCAAGCCGACATTCGTATGTCTCCACGGTGCATGGCACAGCCCCTCCTGCTTCGACAAGATCAAAGACCTCCTGTCCAGCCACGGCTACGCCTGCATCTGCCCCGCCCTGCCCTCTACCGGAGCGAACCCCCCTGTCTACGACTTCACCGAAGATGTTGAAACTATTCGGTCGACGGTCGCAGAGCTTGTCGAAGCAAAGAAAGAGGTCATAGTCGTGACGCACTCCTACAGTGGCATACCAGGCGGGCAAGCTCTGGAAGGGCTAGACGTCCAATCGCGTAGAAAAAAAGGCTACGAAGGGGGTGTGATACGAATGATCTACATCGTGTCATTCATCGTGCCCGAAGGATTCAAGCACTCGCCGCGCGGAACAAGAGACAACATGGTTCCTGTCATGAAGACGGATTTTGAGGTTGGTCGGGTCCTGTTTGATCTAACCTTTGACGTTTTCCTCCTTGAGACTGATGGCTATGTCCTTGTTTTTATCAGAACGGTGTCGTGACTGTTGATCCCGAAGACGCCAAGGGGTTGTTCTACCAAGACCTCCCGGACGACGTCGCCCTTGCGCTGGGGAAAGATCTGCGACCACAAAGCCTAGGCGTCTTCTGGAGTACCACGTCTTACGCCGCGTGGAAGCACATTCCGACCACATATGTCATCTGCGAACAAGATACGCCATCCACGGTTGCAGCGGCAGGCTACCTGGTCTCTACTGCGCAAGCAACAGAGGGAAGCAAGATCGACAAGGTCTTGAAACACCAAGTGGGACATTCGCCCTTCCTGAGTCAACCAGAGTGGACGGTTCGAATGTTGATGGAAGAAGCTGGAGAGGGGCCCGCCTAGGCTTGAGAGAGGCCCTGGCTTACAGCGGGTTGCGAGTAATCTAGGTTTAATCATGAATGGTACCATTTTCGCGGCCTAGTTTAATGTACGTCATCTTACTTTACATCAAAATATGAGTGCAAGTTACCACCTTCACCCCGCACGATCAGGCTGTACACTCCACGAGACACTGTTGAAATATGATATGAGATTTTTATCATTGCCCGTAAGCTCTGCGTCATCTGTATGATCGTACTTACAGCTCATAGAAGGACAAGTTCTAGGCCGAAGACACTTCCCACTCTCGTTTGACTGCAATCGCGCGAGACGGGTGCTCCGCGCTGGTCTTGTCCCCTTCGAAAGAAACCAGAGTAGATGATAGTGGATAGCTGTGCTCATCAAGACGGTTGAAGTTCGCATCTACCATGTGATTGCCCCCGAACCTGGGTCTGCGCTGATCTTTAGAAGACCATATTGCTCGCCTGTCGGAAGAGTGATCGGCACTGGAGCGTGAGAAGACCGACTTCATCATCTGCGGGAGGAGTTTCATCATCGGTTGCATGACTGGCAAACTAGCACAGATGATGCTGAGGTTGGTCTCAAAGGCGGCTAAAGTGATGGCAATCCCGGCGTAGGTAGGGAAATCGGTTTCTTGCAGGGTTTGATTATTGTTGAGAACAGCGCGAAAGATGGAAATGACACAGATCCTAGATCGACCGTAAGCGTGGGTGTCTTTGTGCATGTTGCTATTCCGGGGTAGGTTACTTACAGTATTCCCACTCCAAAGACGCCCATGAGAGCGAGTTTCTTCCTTATCTTCATTTGAAGGCCCCATAACATTGGCATTGGCAGGGCCACGACAATGAAGTCGAATACCACGCCTGTGATGGTCTGAGCTGTATAGAACCGGGAAGTGTCGATGCACGTGCCATTCGGAATGGTTTTGTCCCAATTGTACTCAAAGGGCCTGCAAGCAGCTAGAGAAGCGGTTGCAAATGCAAATCCATAACTAGCGAGCATGGCCATGACCAGATAGGAGACTCTGTGGAACAGCCGGTTGGGGAAAATGTGGTTGAACAAGTCCAAAGCAGAGATTTTCACGACAGAGACGGTCAATGATCCCAGCACACCGACCGGGACGAACAGCTGATAAAGTCAGCTATACTACTGATCTGATTGACTCCGTTCGTGTATACCTTCAAAGCATATATCAACTGGGCCGGAGGAACATTTCCTTGATGCTGGCCAGCACCTCCGCGAGTCACAGCTAAGGCAAATTTTCAGTTACTTTGTCCGTGAGCGCAGGTTTGCATCTTCTTACCCAGACTGCTACATACAGCGAGACCGAAATTGAGCAACTGTGCGTATAGTCAATGGCAGTCTCTGAAAGATGGCACTCAATGCTGAATACCCATGAGCAACACATCAAGTAATCGTTCGTCTGCAAAGAGACTTTCCTAAGCCTTCGAGCCCATAGTCTCAAGCATACGCACGCAGCAGACAGTGCGATCAAAAGATTGTTCAGGAACAAGATCGCGACCGGAAATCTCATGCCTAGCTGGACAGGTGCCATGATTGGGAGAAGAACAACTTTGGGACTTCGCCTGGTGAGGCTTCTCGACAAGACTCTCGAAAACGGTCAATCAGTTTGCACAATACACAAGCTCCGCTGAGTAAAGAAAGCTGCTAGTGGAATAAGAGTGGATCATGAATGACCCAGGGGGCCAGATTGACCACCACAGGGCATGGTGATCGGGCGACACTGGAAGCGTCGCCAGAACATCTCTGTACTCCGTTCCATGATGTGCGGAAGCAACAATGTTCCCAAACCATGCAATGTCAAAACCGATCAACGGTCAGAACCTTGCATGACGCATCGGAGAAAAAAAGCCGCGTTCGGAGTCCGATTGAGCAGGATCAGGATGAAGTGGATGGACGACAAAGCAGGGCGCCATCGGCGTCGTCTCCTTATTGGCAATTGACACTTGCCGAGTTCGTAAGGCAACCGCCTGACCACATATGCACATGTATGAAGCGTCACCAATGCCACGCTGTGGGGTTCGCATCTGTGTCGATCGATTGATGGCTGGTTTAGGCGACCAGGATCTTCGGGCTGATCTACCTACTTACCTTACTCAAACGACATCGCTTTCGGCGACTATGGTGGTGAAGGTTCGTGCCCACTCATAGATTTTCTTTCTTGGATGAAGTACAAGTTGCTTCTTCAGATAAGTATTGTCTTAGTTGCCTCCTTGTTTTCAATAATCAATGAGGAAGTGTCGACGCACAAAAGGCACTGCGCCAAAAGCGGCTCGGCACGGCAGTTCGGCACACGGACCGCGGACCGCTTATCTGGTTGATGCCGAGGGCTGCTGTACGACATGAGACAACGGCTGACATGCGTCAAGTCACTCCCAAGGCCCGGTGTTGATCGCCAAAGTGCTCAAAGTATCAGCCGCAGCGAGTCCGCCTAGATGGTTTTGCATAGGAGGTGATGACGCGTCCAGGGATGAGCTCATCTCGGCCAGATAAAGGAAAATGCCTGACCCGGTCACACCACAACTTTCTCAATCTGAGCCTCTTTATGGCTGCGCTGATCGGTCTCCCCACTTGGCGACAGAACTTCTCCCCCAATGATTGGAGATACTTTTCTCGTACATCAGACGATCCTGCCAGGGTAGCGGTGTGGGTGGGCTCCAGGAATGATCCGCCTAAGCAAGGCATTCATCGCCGACATCCAGGGTCGGGCAACGGATGTACGTCCTCTTTGGTAGCCGTTTAGGGTTTCATGCTCCACCATGATCCTGTTTGTCACTCTCTCCCTGACAGCGAAGCAGAGTACTTCCAGCCATTGGGGGCCATATCCGTGCACGTGACCGCGCCCTTCAGCAGGCAGCAACCTGTAAGGCGTCGAGGTCAATCTCCATCCGACTTGCGAGCTGCCAAAAATGGCATTGCTGCCCAAGGACAGGCCTGTCGAAAGCCAGAAATATATCTTGTCACGAGGGTTCACAGCCAATGTGAGGTAACTAGCGACCTCACTATCGAGAAAGATCCCCCAGAGAATGACACCCAAGTCAGGCAGAACCTACAGTACTATTTGTGGAAAGACAACGGATTTTCGTTGCATCCTAGCATCCCGGTTGAGCAAGAGGGGCTTCGCGTTGCCGAGATTGGCGCTGCTACCGGGTACTGTCGTACCATGTTCCAGCATTCGGAGCTGCTTTCTGATCACCTACCAGGATCTGGCTCGTCGACCTCGCCCGCTGCCTACCAGCATCCGCGCATATCGACGGCTTCGACATTGACATCTCGCAATGCCCTCCGAAAGACTGGCGCCCCGCCAACGTTTCGGTACACCAGCTCGACTGCATAGCGCCCATCCCGGCCGAATTCGTGGAACAATACGACATCCTGCATATCCAGCTCTTTCAACTGGGGATCCAGGACCGAGACCCTGAGCCGGTGGTGCAGAATCTGCTCCGCATGCTAAGTGCGGCGGCCAAAAAAGCGCCTAGTCTGAAAGTCCGCTAAAACGCTTCTCCAGGGCCGGGAGGTTGGGTATCTTGGGGCGAATACGACTACAGTCGATGGGAGATTGTCCAAACCGCCGGCAAGCCTGATAACGGATCCGACGACCTGACCGCCCTTCTGGATTACGTCGGCACCATTGGGGGAACGAGACCTAACTGGGCTCGGAATCTGTAAGTTAAGGGGGTGCGAACATGCGGAGTGTCAAGACGCTGAACTTGTCTTTTCTCTTCTATCTAGCTGGCCCGCTCGCCTCCCGCAGATGTTCGAAGCCAACGGTCTCGTCGATATATCAGAAGACCGTCGCGCGTTCCCAAAA
>QQTW01000918.1_pt1 | contig 19832 bp, 19 predicted proteins | sample 1904831 | NCBI WGS metagenome assembly QQTW01 (sample SAMN09435610, study PRJNA476489) | Subsurface metagenome, whole genome shotgun sequencing project. | reverse complement strand
TCACACCCAGGAACTCTGCCGCCTGTTGTTTATTGAGCATTTCTTTAAAACCTCGACAAACGCCGACAACCCCGATAAGGAAACAGCGGGTTAAGTCGTAGTTTACGATCTCTGATTAATTCCGACAAACCCCGACAAGGGCGACAAACCTCTCCAGGTAACGCCCCGGTCACACAACGGGTGCTGCATCCGCCCCCCTTGTGGTATCTTCTGGCTTGGGAACATTCGCCTTCTTCTCAAAAACCTTTATCCCAGCGTCAACCACTTCAAAGCCGTTGTCGGTAGGTTGCCCCAGCTTGCCGCTTACTGCCCCACCCCAATCACTGAAAGTCGTCGCATCAGTTTCAGCCTTCCGCCAGCTCTTGGCATTGATTAGAGCAGTGAAGGTGACTCCGTTTTGGTCGGTGAGCCTTATTTCAACCTTTTTGTTAGCTGCTGGCACAGCAACTGGTGCGTGAGTTGAACTTGAGCGTGATTTCCGATAAGCGCTTCTGTCATTAATTCCTCCAATGGCTGATCTGGTTGCGTAACTTTCGTCGTGTCAGTGGTCGCGTCACATCACCCCTGATGGGAGAGAGCGCGCACAGAAAGCCGCGCGCCAGTTGTAGCAAGCCTTGAGTTGGTTTCCAAGATCCAGTAGTAAGTCTTTGATTAGGGGAAAATCCCTACGAGTTAGGGGGAGGAACCCCCATTTCGTTCACCTTTGATCTGAATCAGAATATAAATACATAGATAAACCACTAGCCGCTTCCGTTATTAAGGCTGGTATTTAAAATAAACTTTCAGCCCCTGCCATTGGTAGGGGCTTAGTGTTAGGGCGAAAAGTAGAAGTTATTGTACCTACTCAAACTGCTGCCCAAGCGGGGAAGCCTCCATCAGGGCGCTGCTACCATTACCATGCAGACTTAACATCACAGAGATGATACTTTTCAATTCACGGGATACCGCTTCATGCGTCAGTTTGAATTTGAAACAATAGGGCGAACTTAGACTTTGCTATTGGGCTATTGAGTTCAAAACGTACCTTTCTGCACAATTGCTCATTTCACCCCGTTAACAGAGCATGAGCCTCTTACCTTACGACGGTTATCAGTTTTTGCAACACAACCCTCTAAAGGAGGATGGACTTTCTCTTCAAGAAAATGGAATGTATTTATTACTGAAGTGAAAGTATATCTTTTTATACTAAGATAGTAGCAAAGGTAAATTGAGGATTTGCCTCTAGGCAAGCTTTTTAGCTTTAAAGGGTGCATGGCATAAACATCGTTTGGTATTAAAAAATGTGAAAAAGCGAAAGCATTTTAGACGTTGTGACACCCGGTACAGACTAATCAATCATTGCTGGATCTATTTAATCTAAACCGAGGTATAAGGTATTCAATGAAAAACTGGCGCAGATAACAACAATATCGTTACTGGTTGCAGGGTTATCTTCCCTCTTCTTTCCTGGGTACTTTAGCGCTTGCTGCTTGGGGCGGATATTACCTGCTCAAACACAAGAAAAACCAACCAATATAAGCCATCTAAGTTACCAGCTTTGACTAGTTGTTTGCAACAGTAACTCCTGCTGCAAATCAATTACTGAATTGATTTCTATTGAGGCGACTATTCTGAACTACTAACGAGCAGATGAATGGACGTAGATAATTTTAGGAGAATCAACATGAACAGAAGGAAGGAATCTTCCACCTCACGCCGTAGCATTCTGAAATGGGGTCTTTGTGGTTTGGGCGCATTTGCCCTGACAACATTACCTAAAAAGCTAACCGCGCATACTACTAACGGCATTAACACCCTGACATTTAATGCTGATGACATTGGTATTCTTAACTTTGCCTTGCTACTAGAGGAACTGGAAGCAGCATTCTATTTACAGGTGCTAAAGTCATGCAAAATTACCGACCCGAACGAGCTTGACTATATGAGAGCTTTGGGGAGACATGAAGCCGAGCATGTAAAGTTCTTGCGCAGTGTTCTAGGCGAGAATGCTACGTTTGAAACAAAAGATCTCCGCTTCAACAGATCTGGGCTAAATGCCTTACTGACTGACCGCGATACCATCTTGAACGCGGCTGTTGCCCTAGAGGATACGGGAGTACACGCATACAACGGTGCGGGAACCAGCCTCACAAACCCCACCTATCTACTCGCGGCCGGCTCGATTGTGTCTGTGGAAGCGCGTCACGCTGCTGGGGCGCGGGGACTGCTGAGGCGACCTGGCACAGAGCCAGATAGCGAACGCGCGGTGAGTGATGACCAATTGGTTCCCGAACTCAATCCTTTCAAAGGTCGTGCTTACGACGAGCTGTATACGCCCAAACAGATTGTGGCGATCGTTGGCTCGCTCAATATCTTGAATAATCCCATCAATGGCACGCTTGTCGCCTAACGTAAGGAGTGAATTAAAATGAAAACCCGCTTAAATCTGGCGCTACAGCAAGTAGCTGAAAAGATGCCACTTTGCTATAAATTAGGCAAAAATCTACTTGGCAGTTGCAGTAGATTAATCCACTTGATGGTAGCCTCTGCTCAAGTGAGCGTGCTAGTTTTGCCTCTACTATTTGTCTCCCTATTCATTCTCCCAGCTACACCCGCCTATGCTCAGAGCGCGGTGCTGACACCTAGGCAAGTCGTCGAATATGCCCTGACCTTGGAAAAGCTGGAAGCTGATTTTTATCGCCGTGCAATTGATGCCTCCCGAAATGGCGGTTTGATGAGTGCGCCGCAGGTAGCTAAAGATGCGATCGTCTCTTATGGAGAGGATGAGGCACAGCACGTTGTCGATCTGTCGGCTATATTGACATCATTAGGCGGCGACCCAGATGCAATTACTATCCCATATTACCCTAATTACAACGCCATATTAAACCGCGATCCGTTTGCAAATCCTGCCGATTTTTTACTAGCAGGACAGTATGTTGAGGATTTAGGCGTGGCAGCCTATAAAGGGCAAGTACAGAACTTATTGGCAGCAGGTGAAGAAGGTAAAGCTGTGCTAGCTGGAGCCTTAGAAATTCATTCTGTAGAGGCAAGGCACGCGGCTGGAATACGTTACCTGCGCCAAGTGCTGCTCGATGTCGATGTAAAACCATGGATTAGAATTCCCCAGGAGGTGATTTACAACGAGAATCGGGACGGTTTCCCGATTATTCCGTTCAGTAGTGAAGCTTTTGATGGCTTTGCTACCAGCGATGAGGTACTAGCGCTGGTGAGTCCCATTTTGAATCCGTAGTTTGGCTGCCTCAAGACTTACGCAAGAATCATTGAGGCTAACGGGTTTTTGAGTTGCTAAATACTAAATAATTGTAGTGACCTGTAAACATAATCGCCTCGACCTGCAAACAGCGTAATTTTGAAGCCACAATGATTGGGGTAGTGTAAAGGTGCGCTGTCACGAAGGGCGCTCGTAACCAGAGAAAGTGCCGAATCTTCTTTTAGAGTCGGCACTTCCCCTGTTTGACCCTTGCATAATGACTCTACCAAATCGGAAAAACCCAAACCAGGAAAACCCAAACCAGGAAAACCCAAGCTGAAGCAATCTCAACCAGAGCAGTCCCAACAGCAGCGCAACAAGCCCACAAGCGTTCCCAGGAGCTAGAACACTCACTCTAGCTGGACGAATGGCATAACACCAGGGTTAGCAGCAGCCCAGGCTCTCACCTCATCCATCAAAACTGGTTCGCCCGACTGCCAAAGATACCGCATTTTGGCAATAGTTTCCTGTCGCTCTCGCTCCTGCCAAGTGGATATTTGGTTTGACAGCACTTGTATCCGCACTGCTTTTGACGCTTTGCTGATTGCTTCAAGCCTAATTTTAGTCCGGCGGCTAAGTTCGGGATCTAGCGTATTGGTTGTCGCTGTCTGTGGCAATGGATTGAGTGCTGTTCCTTTTGGGGCAGCTGACTCTGAGCGCAGGTTTTCCACAGGCACATCTTCCCCCTCAGACTCCCCCCATTGTTTTGAATCAATGGTGGGCGCTGGCTTTATTGGAGCCGCGCCCACCATCGCTGCATCATCACACCCTTCATATATAGGAGAAGGGTGTAACAAGGCTTCAGGAGCGGATTCGAGCAATTTTAGCTCCTTGGATTGGCTTGGTTCTGGAGCGTCCGAAACTGGCTCAGGGAGTGTTGTTACACCCTGTTGGGTTGTTTGGTAGTGGTCGGGATGCCACAGCGGTAAGTTTTGGGATTTGTAAAGGGTGGTGGCGCTAATGCCAGTCCCGCTTTTTTTGGCAGTGGCGATTACAGCTTCCATCCTGTCTCTGGTGGTATCGGGTAAGCTACCTGATGTATGAAGTGTTGCTACTGCCTGTTTAATCCGCTCACTTGCTTGAAAACAGGTTTTGAAGTTGGTGATGTTGTTGGCAGGCTTAGGGCGCTTTGAAATTCCTGACTCCCGATGGAAGTTTTCGGCATAGGTTCCCTCGCGGCTTGGTTCGTCTCCAAGCTTCCAGTAATAGCGCTCGGCGCTGGAAGCAACATCAACAGCACGTTGATGAATATCGCGCTTGTGGTTGCAGTATTGCTCGTATCCTGGGGCAGATTTTGCCATGCTCTCTACTGCGGCGACTAGCTCGTTCCCCGACAATCGTAAGAATACCCTGGCAATTGCTGCCAGATGAAGCAGGATTTGATTAGTCTGCCCCTGTCCCGTCCAGCCTTGTGCTTTTATGCTTTCCAGGTAGCACTGCCATTTAGTCAGCGAATTTTCACTACTTTTGAATCGACGTTTTTTGAATTGATCGTAGTCAGCCTTTAGCCCAGATTCCAGCAGTTCCATATCTTGAAGGCTGGCTGCGCTCTTGAAAGCTCTAAGTAAATCCTCCACTGATTCGGATTCGGGTTGGAGCGCGTCATCTAGCAAACATGAGCCAGACCCTGGCTGCAATGGTAGGCGGTGGGCATTGAATAAAGTAAATCCTGTTTGAGCGTAGGGCTTGGTATTGGGGAAAATTTCTAGTTGCCCAGAAGCTATCTTGAATCCCTGATGCTCTAGGGCAAGTCTGGCTCGGCAAGCTAGTTTGAAGCTATTTACAGGTGTGGGTAGCGGAAAGTAAAGGTGTATGCCTCCACTCCAGGTAGACTGAAGCACTACAATGCCAACCAGCCCAATCGAGCGCAGGGTATGAATTACCATCATGTAGTCAGCGGGATTGTTAGCCGGATGGTTGGGGCTGGCTCGATCTAGATCAATTAATAAATATTTACAATTAGTTTTGAATCTAACCCCGATGGCTTCGCTCGGATCTAGGAATCTGCGCCAGAGTTCCACTGGCTGAATGGGGAATTTCTTGTGTGTCTCCCATTTGGTCTTGGCTGTTGGTTTTGGTGGTGTGCCACAGATCCAGTCCCAGCCGTTCCAGCTGTCGTTCGTAGACCAAAACCACTTGCAAAACTCCGCCCCAACAGGGTCGCTGGGGAAGATTGGGGGGAGAATTTTTTTCTTTTTAGTTAGGTCGGTCACAATCTCTCCATCGCTTATGTAGAGAGCGATTGAGAAATTGTGAGCAGGCAGTGTGCTAAGGTGATTCTTTTGTACTATCGCGCTGGCGCGATCCTCTGTTAGAATCAAAGCGACTGCCCGATCGCATCTTACCTGTGCTGGTTTGCTTTGGTCGGCTTTAAGCAGCTAAGGTAAGGTCTCAATCGCATTGCATATGTTGTGTGCGGTAGTCATTTTCTCTTCCCCCTGGCGTGCAGCTTTTGCTGCATTGACTATTGGCAATACTTTTGGCTTCCGACCAAAAGTTACAGTTTCCAGGGGGCGAGCTTCCGCTTAAACCACAATACACCAGTAAATTGCTCTCCAACCGAGCTTCAATTGTTAGCAGAGCCTTTTTTGGTCATCCGCTGTCAGTTTTTTGCGTCAAATTAAAAATTCTTTACACATCTGCACCATTAGCCAAATATTTGTTTCACTAGGGCTGCAATAACCAAGCATATTATGCTTATTCAACTCATTTCACTTAATTCCTATTATTAGTTCACAACCTCTATGAGCAGCATCATATCATCTTCTCTTAGTAACAGTGAATAGTTATGATTGGTTAAGAATTTTATTAGGACACCTATGCCCAAAGCGGCTAACAAAGTAACTATCAGTGTTATAGTCACTCTGGAGGAGAAGGAAAGACTCAAGAAACTAGCTGACACTCAAGAGCGCTCCATCAGCCAGATGGCGGCAATCCTGCTTAGAGAAGGGTTAGATCGGCGAGAAGGAGAGGAAGCTTCATGAACGCGGAGCATTTACAGTAGCGAAAGTCCGAACCCAGTTTACTAGTCCTACTGAGCCTGATTCAGGCTCTGACAAGTTCTCTAAAAACGCCAGATTTTGCGACTGCGTAGGTAATGTGTCCAACACCCCTTCTACAGGCTAAATCCTCTGTTCTGTTTTCGTTCGTCTTCTTGCTGCCGCTGTGAGGGAAGCTCCAGATTAAAGGTATTCTTGAGTTCCTCGTTCCAGTCTTTAGCCTTTGGGATCTTACGTACCGCAAGAGGCAACTGCTCCATCACATGAAGCGCCATTAAATTGCCTGGGGAGTCATTGTCATAGGCAACGATGACTGATTTGTTTGGTAGCGTTCGGAGAAATTCCAACGGCACGATACCAGCCCCATCTGTAGACAAGTAAATTGTCTTGCGCGAAGAGGCGCGGTCTAACACGGCGAATGACATGGCATCAATCGGGGACTCCACCAATACTGCTCGATGAATCGGATCGCCTGATTGTCCTCCCCGTTGGAAGTGAAACCATCCAGCATTTCGTTTAGACCCAAGCGCTAATCCTTTGAATGTGTTATTGTCGCCTGCTGTGCCTCTTAGTGTTGCTCCGGTAATTGTTTCCCCGTCCAAGGAGCGGCGAATAAACACAGCATTTTGTTTGTCATCTGCATAAACTAACTCCTGTTGATGCAGACTATCTACTAGAGCGCTAGGTAGTCTGCGTTCACGGGTAAGATAAGTTTTAACAATCAGCCATTTGTCTGCGTCCGGCGTTGGGGAAATGAATGGACGTAGCTGTTCTGTTTGAATAATTTCTTTAGTTTTATATGTGGCAGCAATTAGTGTCACTCCTTCGCCAAAGCGGTCATTTAACCAAGCTACTGCCTGCTTAAATTCACAAGAATTTACGTGCATCACTAAGTCAATTGCCCCACCACCGCCTTTGAGGTGCTGCCAGTCATAAAACTTGCTACCAGTGATGTTAATGATGTGGTTTTCATGCTGCCACTTATGTTTGTCTTTTGGGTCGGGTTCTAAACCCAATTCATGAGCTACTTGCTCTAGCGAAATATCCCGAACTTTATCAGCTAACTCCTGATATTTTTTCTGCCAAGATTGTGCTACTTGTTCTGCTACTTCTGCCTGACGTTTCAGCTCTGTAATTCGTTTTTCTTTGCGCTCTAACTCTCTGGAGAGTGCAAGAGCCGTCTGCTCCATCTGTGCGCTGTCATTAATCGCCCTAAGCCTATCTGCAACGAGTTGCTGCATTGTCTGAATGTCCTTCTTAGCATCGGGCTGCTGGTTAATAGCTGCGTAATATTTTCTAACTTCTGTATGCTTAGCTCGACTCCCCTTGATGCCACGTGACAACCCTAAAGGTTTCATGGCGAGAGCAAAATCATCTTGCAGTTCTGATAGGCGGTAGCGGCTGCCACCAAGTAAGGCTCTACAGTTGAGCTTCCCCTTCTCGTCGAGTGGAACCATGTAGGCGTGAATGTGAGGGGTGGACTCGTCTAGGTGGAGTTCGGCTCTAACAATGCGCGAGCCATATCTGGTTTGCAACCATTCACAAGCTTTGTGCTGGAAATATTCTAATTTCTGCTGTTCATAGTATCCAGCCCTACCTGGGTCGTCGGGGCGGAAGTATTCAGGACTGGCAGTCAGCAGAAACTCAACCGCCAACACAGCATTCTTGCGAATAGTCTGGTCGCCAATGTGTTGCCTTACCAGGGTTTCCAGGTCTAGCGTGTTTGGGTTGTCTGGTTGCCCTATAATACGGATGTGCTGTTTTTCTGGGTCGGCATTGGGTGTCTCGCGTTTTCGGCTAGTGTGTTGAGCCGAGCGACCAACTGCCCCTACCTTGAGTTTTTGAATCCTGCAAATCCCGTATGCCATGCTTCTTTCTTTCCCAGCAGCTAAACTAGATTATGCCTCACACGCAGGGGATGGATGCGCCCCCCCCGGCGAACAGAGCAATTTTGAGCGCAGCGACCGCGATAGCGGCAAAATTGTGGAGTGAGTCCTTATGTTATGCAACATAAAGAAAAGTCTAACAGTATAACCGGGGCTATGAGAGAAACAGTGCTACTGGGAAAAAGAAGAGAAAATATAACTGAATTGAGTAAACTTCTGTTGGTCAGAAGTTTCAACAATCTTAGTTACAGAGCGAGAGTGCAATAGTAGTTATAGAGCTTAGACACTTGACTACCCTAGTGGGAAAATATTCTTGAGATATTACCCTGGTGATTAAAATACTGTTAGTCAGAAGAAGGAATAGTTAGTGTAAAGATTCTACAGATGTAGTGGCTAGTTGTGTCACTATTCGTTGTAGTGAGAGTAATTACGGTAGGATACTTTATGGCAACGGCGAAACCAAACCAAAAGATTCACGTAGATAAACTATCAGCCACTTTATCAAAGCTAGAATCGTTAGAGCAGAAGCAGAAGTCAGAACTAACGCTGCGAGAGAGTATTTACTTATTGCGGGATAAGCTGCACGCCGCTTTGAAGAAGGGTTACTCTTATGAAGACTTGTCAGAGATACTTGAAGGAGAAGGGATATTAGTTTCAGCGGCAACCTTAAAGCAATACTTAACAGAAAGTAAAAAAGAAGTAAATAAAAGTAAGAAAGGAGCATCGTTAGGAAAGACAAAGCTAAATTTTCCTAAAGCACTAGAGAATAATATAGAAGGAGCGCCAGAGAAGAGTACAAAAAATCAAGATAAAGACTCGGCTGTGTCAGAGTTGGAGTCGGTAGAAGAAAAGCAATCGATAAATAAAGCGGATGATACAGAAACGTTGTCTGAGGGTGAGGTAAACTTATTAGAGTCAAATAATCAAACTTCGTCAAGAGAGAGTCAGCAAGATACTAAAAAGCCTGTAAGAGGTAAGACAAAAAAGCTCAATAACTCAAGCAGAGATTTGTCGAGTGAGTTTAACCAGTATTAGGTAAGGCGCAATGGCGACAATTCATTGGGGAGATGGAGAAAAAGGCTTTCTTAGGCAAGTCTTTAGTAGTAAGAACTTTAATCCAGTATCACTTGGATAGAAACAAGCCTTTTGTGGCAGTAGAAACAGATAGGTCTAATCCTTATGTAGCAGGAGTATATAAAGGGCTATGTCAATATGCTGTATTCACTGAGGATGAAAAACAGCCGGATAAGGCAGATAGAATATTTGAGATGGCAATAGAGAAGCAAGTCATTGTGAATCTGGCGGCACAATCTCATCGGACAGTCAAAAACTGGATTGTGAGAAATCAGCTATTTTTGTAGTTACTGGTTAGAAGCTGCAATATTTTTATGTTCATACTGTTCAACTACTACTAGGCAGAAATCGATAAACATCAAAATATTTAACTATCTCTACTTTTAAATTCCATCCAAACACTACCTTGTTGAATCATAAAATTAATAAAAGCTTGAATCCTTGGGGAAACTAATCGTCGCTCTAAATAAAGCGCAGTAAAAGGAACAAATGGGGGTCTGTAATCAACTAAAATTTCTTCTAAAATACCTTTTTGTAGAGCATTTATAGCCATAAAACCAGGCATTTGACTAATGCCTATCTCTAACATTGCAGCCTGCCCTACTGCTTCACCATCATCAATAGTCAGTGTCCCTGTAAAATTTTTTCGCTCAACCCGCTCGTCAATGCTAAAAAACCAAGGCATGAGACGACCTGTTTTGCGATTACGAAAATTTAAGCAATTGTGTTGTTCTAACTCATCAGGATGTTGCGGTTGTCCATAGCGATCTAAATATTTAGGGGAAGCACAGGTAACTAAAGGATCGAGGAATAACCTTCTGGCAATTAAATTAGTACTATCAGCTAAAGCTCCCACCCGAATCACCAGATCAAAACCCTCAGCAGCTAGGTCTACATCTCTATCATCAAGGGAAAGCTCTACGAATATGTGGGGGTAAGCTTGTAGAAACTGGGCTAATATTTTTGTTCCCCACATTCGACCATAAGCAGCAGACATACTAATTTTCAATCGTCCACGGGGTTCACTCAAGCTATCTTGTAACTCTTGAGTCAGGTCATCCATTTCCGATAGAAGCCTGTGAGCAACTTCGTAAAATCTTTCTCCTTCGGGAGTCAAACTGACACTGCGAGTAGTTCGATGTAGTAGTTTAACTCCTAACTCTGTTTCAAGCGAAGCTACTGCTTTACTGGTGGCTGGGGGAGAAAGACCTAAAGCGTTAGCAGCTTCGACAAAGCTTTTGGTTTGGGCTACTTGGATAAAAATTTTGATATTGCTTAAGCTTTTCATCAAATATTAATGAAAAAAAGTAAATAATAAATCTACTTTCAGCCTATTTATCCTAATTTATCCAGAGATTATTCTGTATTTAGAAACAAAAAGATAGATTAAGGAGAATTAAATTATGAATTCACAAGCAGTTGTTGAGGCTATTTCCCAATCTGAACGCATTGGTCGCCAAATCTACAAAGGCTTCAATGAGCGCAATCTAGACCTTTGGGATGAGGTGATTGCTCCAGATGTAGAACTCCGTAGCAGCATTGGCACCATGCCTATGATTGGTTTAGAACCCCTCAAAGGGTGGGCAGCCCAATTCCAGTCTGGATTTCAGCCTCGACTCGACTTGGTGGATGAAATTTATGGAGTTAACCGCGCCGTCATTGCTGTCAATTTGAATTGGAAGCACGAACAGCAATTTTTCCACTTAGAACCGACAGGACGGTCTGGTACATCAATTGAATACTTTATTCTCTGGATTACCAATGGCAAAGTGACGCGGTTTTGGGTCGCAGATCACACAATGGATCTCACCATGTACCTCATTCGAGAACGCGGTATGCACTATCCTCAAAACTTCGTGCCAGAACCCATCATTCGTGGGGAGGAAGCGAGCAAATTTACTGAGTTGTAAGGGAAGAGAAAAGCTATGAAAATTGCCATCTTAGGGGCAGGAAACGTTGGTAATACTCTGGGTAAAGGTTGGGCAAATGCTAATCATGAGATAGCCTTTGGAGTTCGCGCTCCCCAATCTGAGAAAGTCCAAACGATACTGGTGCAAATGGGTAGTCAAGCGAGTGCTGCCACTGTTCCAGATGCTGTCAAAGATGCCGATGTGGTAGTGCTAGCCACTCCCTGGCAATCTGCTCAAGCTGTGCTGGAATCCGCTGGCGATCTCACAGGCAAAGTCTTACTTGATGTCACTAATCCCCTAACAGAGGATTTCTCGGCATTGACAATGGGCTACACGACTTCTGGCGCTGAACAAGTTGCTGTTTGGGCACCTGGAGCGAGAGTTTACAAGGTCTTTAACCAAACAGGTTGGGAGACAATGGCTAATCCTATGTTTGGGACTGGCAAGGCAGTGATGTTTGTTGCTGGAGATGAGGCAGATGGTAAAGCGATCTCCCTCCAGCTTGCTACTGAGCTGGGGTTTGAAGCCATTGATGTAGGGCCACTCACAGAAGCACGGTTGCTGGAACCTCTAGCGATGTTGTGGATTAAGTTAGCTCATGTGTATGGTCAAGGTCGTGATATTGCCTTTGCTCTACTTCGGCGGCAATCATAAGACGCTCAACCGAGATTCCAGGGCGTTAAGGAAAACCGATAGCAAATAGCTTACGGGAGCGTAAGTCCTGGCTTGAATATTCTTATCTACTTCTGTTTTCTGGATCACTTTCAATGGCACACCAGAGAAAGTGGATTTGTATGAGCTTGCGCCGCGCTTGTGATGTAGCCCACCGGAAAGATTATTGTTTTTACCGCACAGTACGCCAAAATCTTACTGCTCGTTTTCGCTCACCGAGCCAAAGTTAAGTTGGATAAGGGTTTGAACCGTATTTGTCCCGATTTTAGTGCCGAAGTTTTTTTCGGTAAGTCTTTGTCTAACCTCTGTCAGGTAGAAGTCTAGGGTTTCCTTGGAGTTACCTTGTAAACACCTTATAAATACCTTGTAAAAGCCTTATATTTACCTTGCAGTTCTTTTTTCTTTGAGTTTATTAAGAAATTGAATCAATAAGCCGGATGAGATTTCCTTAGAGTCACCTTATTTCTTCCTTGTTTTATCCTTTGGAGCACCTTGTTGATGCCTTGGGATTGACTTGTTTATGAGGCAATCCCGAATTATCACATCGTACCATTAAGCACTTGTTGATGACTGAAATGCACACCCAGAGATAGTTGGCGCTTGTACATACAAAGTTGACAACATTCGAGCCGAAAATAGAGATTCTTATTGATAATTGATGAGAAATTGCGCTCATCTAATGCCAGTATCTGCTCGTATTTAATGTAGATTAACTTCTAGCTAGGTTGACAGTCCCAAGACCCCACGGGAAAGTTTACGCTTGTACCCTCGTGCGTTCAGACATTTCTGTTGCAGTTCATCTTATACCCAATGACTTGCGCGATAAACTGGTAAGACTGCCGTTGCGTGTGGGTCTGACTAGACCAAGGTGACCTTGCTAACCTTACTAATCTTGCTGATTTTGCTACCCATTGGGCTTGCTATCGGGCTGACCTTACTTACTATCGGGCTTAGCATTGGGATAACCTTGCTTGCCATCGGGTTTACCCTTGCGGTAATTTTACTGATTTTGCTGCCCATCGGGCTTGCCATCGGGCTGACCTTCCTCTAGTCGGATTGACCAGTTACTTACTCCACGACTCCCATGCTTCGCGCCGGAGGAGGCCACTTACTAACTATTGCGATAATACGCGCCACAATCGTAAATAGAGTCATGTTTAGCAAGGTGAATTATGTTTTCTTCTTGGTGTAATACTTGGGGTAACACTTGGTACTGTGGTGAATCTGTTTCTCGTAAAAGTCAGTTGCAAGCCAAGCTTAGATTTTTGAGGTCCACACGAGATGACTTGGAAACTAAATTGGCAGCAACTAATGCGGCTATTGAGCAAATTGAGCGGCAGGTAAGTCGGGAAGAGCGAGCGGTTTAGTTTTGTTTTCCGCCTTCACTTGGAAGGCGCGGCAATAGTGAGTGCTCGCGGGCGTTTAGTCCCAGACCCCGGACGGGAAGGGCTTCCCTTCCCCGAACCCATCCCACTTGAAACGCGACTAAAAAGTCGCGGCACATTACTCTATTTTTGGGCAACACTTTGCTCGACATTTTCAAACGCCAACTTATTGCCACTTCTGTGCCACTTCTGTGCCAAAAATGTGGCAGAAAGTCGGCAGAAGTTGGCAAGCTGAGCGAAGTTTTAGAGATTGTTGATAATTCGATGCAATAGACTGAAAAGTGATGCCACAAATTGTCCTCAAATTGCCCACAAATTGTCATCAACTTGTCACCAACTCGCCGTAACTTGTCCGCATTTCTGCCATCAGATAAATTTTATCTTCACCCATAAATCAGGAATAATTGCCTGAAACTATTGCCATTAAATCGTTTCACCTTTGCAGATGTTACTAACTGCTCCCAAATCTGACCAGCCTAATTTCTGCAAAATCTTATTGAGAATTGATGAGAAATTGCGCTCACTTAATACCAGTATCTACCCGTATTTAATGGGGATTAGCTTCTAGCTTTGTTGACAGTCCCAAGACCAAGAGCGGAAGTTTACGCTTGTGCGAAGAGCGCAGATCGTCAAACTATACTCATGCACCAAACAGCAACCCTTATAGCGATCGGTTTCTTAAATCCCATTTTTGATAAGTTATCCCTCGTACAGGTGAAAACGTTGACAGTTTAAGCGTTTTCACAATTGTGGTCGATTTGTTCCATTTAGGTGATCGCTCTTTCTAGCTATTTGGACGCAAAGAATCGCATTCTGCTGCTACCAAATTCCACAGGTCGTTTCTGCCAACCGCTTAATTCTTCCAGGTATTCATCTGGTTTTAGTTCGAGAAAAGCAGCTGCATCTTCGCGCATTTTTAGTTGTACCTCGTCAACAGTTACCATATTTCCCCCAGGTTTTTATTCAGGTTGTCGTTATAAATCATCAACGTTCGCGGAGCAGCATATCTTTGGGGTTAGTTCATTAAAAGGAAGACAGAGAGATAAAATCGGGAGGAAATAGAAATAGGAAAAGGTCAGGGACGATGAGTTTTGAAGAAGAATATCAAGATGTGCTGCACAATATCGAAAGTGCCATCGTCATGTATTATCGAGAACATCCAGATCTGATTGACGCTGAGGTAGAGGCAGGACTTGAGTGGTTGAGCAAGTACTACAGTGCCCAAGCTCAGGGCAAGACCAGCTCTTACCGAAAGCCAAAAGGAAACTCAGCCCAGGTCGCGTCGGCGGTCAAAGTGGTGTGTGACTGGCGGTTGGAACGAGAAAAGTTGTCAGCGACCGATGAAAAAGGAAACAGAGTAGAGTTAGATATAGACAGTAAAACCCCATCCGAGATCGTTGCCTGTCTCAAGCGGATTAAATCCTCAATCAAGTTGTGGACGAAGAAGGGAGGACGACAGGGATATCTTAATTTTGTCAAGCAGTACATTCCTTCAGAAGCGACCTTGGTGAAGAAAGAAAAGAAGAATCCGCTCGGTGCCCTGTTGGGCTTATTCAAGATCCAGTGACAACTGTCGATATTGCCTATATAAACCAGGATTATAATAAGAAAATTTAAAAAGCCTGATTCTGTCGTGTAGCGACACCATGATTCCAGCAAGCCCACACTTTTATTAAGCTGAATTTTTCATTAAAGAGTATGGTTGGATCAACACCTCCGCCGGAATCCCTAATGAGGAATGCAAACGCCGAATCATCTCTAGTGTTAGTGGTTGTTGGCGATTCAAAACCTCCTCAACCTCTCTATGGCTTCCGATAACAGATTCTAAATCCTGCCAAGACAGCCCACGAGATTCGAGATAATATAAAATTGCCTCAACTGGGTCTGGTGCTTCAATAGGATAATGTCGCTGTTCGTATGCTTCCACCAGTGTCGTTAAAACTTCCAACAGATCGCACTCCGGTGTATTAGGTTCTGCATCAAATAATCTTTCAATTTCATCAAGTGCAGCACGATAATCAGCTTCGGTTCGGATGGGACAGGGTTTGAGCATATACGTTACCTCAAATTGTTGTCGCGTCTACGTTATCGTATTCAGAGTGCGTTCCTACAAAGCGGATAAAAATAATCTTAATGTCATAACGAACGTGAACAATTAAGCGGTAATCATTGCCTTTGATATTAAAAACGACACGATTATTAGCAATAATACTGGCGTTGCGATAAGTACTTTTGATATCTGTTGGACTATTCCATTCTGCACGAGACGCTTCATCTAACCAAGCTTTCAGGGGCGGCGAGGCATCGGGATGTGTTTCCCAAAATTGCCGTAAAGTGCTGCGAGCAATGATTCGCATACCAGGATGATAATAGTTCTCCAACAAGTTTATGAAACGGGCTTGCTTAGAGTTAAATCTGTATCAACTAAAATTTAAGCGTTGAGACAGCCGATTCTAAATCCTCATCCAGCACCTCTAAGTATTTTTGCAATGCCGACAAGGTTTTGTGTCCTGAAATCTTCTGAATCACCTTCAACGGCACACCAGACCTGTGCATCTGGGTTAAGCAGGTGCGGCGGAAGCTGTGGGTACTCGCCCCTTCAATCCCTAACTGTGTGAATGCAGCCCGGAGAATCTTGTCAGCGGAATCGGGGTGGATGTGTCCTCTGAGATGACGACCTGGAAATAAATACACCTTAGACGATGAGTAGTCTTCTAACAGCGCCCTTAACTCAGGATTGACGGGTACAGAGCGAGTTTCAATCTTGCCCTTAGTCGTTCCCTTGCGGATGGTAACGCGGGGTCGGATGCTGCCATCTATGGCGTACACATCTTTAGTATGCAGTGAGCAAGCTTCAGCAATCCTCGTCCCTGTGTAGAGACAGACCCCAAATAGGGCGCGATCGCGTGGCGATTTCAACCCAACGGTGAATAACCGGGATAGCTCGGATGATGATAGGATCTTTGCTTGGTCATGACGATCTATTTTCATAAATAAATCTTACACCGTCAAAGAGAAGCATTCCGGTGTAAAGGCACAAAAGCTTGATTTTTCGTAGGCTGGTTGAGCAAGTTTTCTCCACTTAACTTCTGCTTATCAATTCTGAGCCACCCGTCCCACGACATCATCAGGGTTTGAGGCGGTTTTGATGAGCTTTGCTTATGAGTGTAACGCTGTGACCGTTGGCAGCTATAATTAAATACTTTTTCGTTGCCGCACTATAACAATATTGATATATTGCAGGTAAGCCATGCCCCAAACGCAAGTTGTCTTCTACCAGGAAACAGACGCTTAAGTTCCCGTTCTGGAATGGTTGAAGCAACTACTAAAACAAAACCGCAAGGGTTACGCGAACTGCGTGGCTCGAATCGGGCAACTTGCCGCTAATGGATACGAGCTACGTCGTCCAGCGGCAGATTACTTGACTGATGGGATCTATGAGCTACGAGCCAAGCATATTCGTGTGCAGTACCGTATCTTGTACTTCTTTTCAGGGCAAAACGTAGCCATACTCGCACACGCGATTACGCGCATAAGAAGAGGCAGTACCAGCAATTGATATTGAACGGGCGCTCTTGCGAAAGCGTTTATTTGAAGAGAATCCACTTGCTCATACTTACGTAGAAGAGGAAGAAGATGGCGAAGACTTGTGATGCGCTAAAAATCATTGAGAAAATCAATCGCACCGAAAAAGAACTGCAAGAGATGGTAGCTATTGCTTCCATCAATGCTCATGTGGCACAGCTGATCTATGAAGCCAGAATCAAAGCGGGATTAACGCAGCAACAGCTGGCGGATCTAATCGGCACAAAACAGCCCGTGATTGCACGGCTGGAAGATGCTGATTACGAGGGACACTCCCTTTCAATGCTCCAGAGAATTGCTCACGCCTTGAATCAGCGCTTAGAAATCCATCTCACCGCAATCGAGCGATAGAGCCATTCGACTCAATCCCATCAAAATCCGCTCTTTGAAAAGCAGACAAGCTGATACAAGAGGCGTGTTCTAATACGTAGGTGTTCGCCAACTCTTCATGCAGATATTCATTATCTCTAAACCATACTGACAATTACAGCAGCCAGCATAAAGAAGTAGGCTACTCCCACTCTTTATTTCTCAAATCGTAAGGTTATTTTATGGACTGGTTAGAAGCAAAGTTTAAAGCCCTTGAAATTGAAGCTGAACTTGAAGCTTTGAAAAAGAATCCACATCAACACAGTCATACTAGAAATTATCAGAATACATCTAGTCATGCTAGAAATCATCAGAATACATCTAGTCATGCTAGAAATCATCAGACTGCATCTGAGAATCACGAGCAAAATAAAACTTCAAGCCATCACCAAATAAATCATTACTTAAAGGTTCTTGACCTTCAGCCTGGGGCTTCTCAAAAAGACATCAAGCAAGCGTACAAGGATTTAGTTTTAGTGTGGCATCCTGACCGTTTTCCTAACAGCCCTCGATTGCAAAAAATTGCTGAAGAAAAAATTAAGGAGATTAATACAGCTTACAATAATTTGAACTCTAAAAAATAGTAAGAGCTTGTAACCTGGGAGAGCCACTCCTACAGAGTCCAGTTTCGGCTAATAGTTGCACAACCACAGCAGCGACCCTACATTTCTTTAATTACTCCTCACGCCTTACTGATCTGCCAAGCCACTTCTCGGAGCTTTCTGGTTCCAGCCCTGGTTCAGACAAACCCTGCATCAGAAAACTGCTCGCCGTAACCGCGCAAGCGTCAAAGGGGAAACCTTGAGCAGCTGGGCAAGCTCCTTAGTGGATAGCAGCTTTCGTGTTACGGTTAGCCTCAACGAATTCTCTTAAACTAGCCAGGGGTGCTGCCCCCTTGCAGCTTATTCTCAAAGGTGGTCAATTTGTGCGTACCTACTGTTTATTTAGGCTGAACCTGCTCCAGCTTTTTTTGCGCTGATGCTAGTAGCTGTTGCGCTTCTGGATAGGCAGTCGTCCCTGATTTCACGGTTTGGAGCTGATTAATAATGCCCTGCAACTGACCGATAAGCTGATTGCGATTCACAGCAGAGTCATCAGCAGCGCTGGCGGCAAACATTGTTGGAATTGTATCTTTCGCCTGTTGAAGCGCCTCAACAGATGCTTGCTCAGCTGACTTTCGAGTGCGAACAATTCCTAGATTTCTCTGGTATTTAGCTAGGAATTTTTGCGCTTCAACATAGCCAGGGTCTGCCACTGGAACTTGTGTCAGTCGTTCAATTGCCTGCTGCCATAAATCCGCGCTCTCTTCCCACTCATCGGCGCTATGCGGTGGATTTTGGGCGGCAGAAGTTGCCGCAAGTGCAAACTGTTGCGCTGCTGCAATTAACGTGCTAGTCCGCGCTCCAGTTGTTGCTAACCCACCCACAAGCTCAAAATCCCGCTTGGCAGATGCCATTCGAGTTTGAGTGGTTCTTCCTGCTAGCGTTTCTGGTGGCAATTGCTCCAGTTGATCAATTGCTACTTGCCAAGATTTGAGCGCTGTTTCTTTATCGGCTGCTGTTTGCCCTTGTTGATACTGCTGCTGTGCGGCGTTGAGCGCCTGTTTCCCTTGATTGAGCTGCAACAGCGCGTTCTTTTCTTGAAAAACTTTGGCTGACATTCGCCCTACATTGGCTCTGGCTGTCTTAAACTCATCCAATGTAAATTGCCAACCAAACCAAAAAGTGTATTGTGGCTGGTATCCCAAAAACCAAACTGGTAAGGCATCCAGATGTGCTTGTGCTTCCTTAAGTTTCACTTCACCAAGTGTTAAGTCAGCTGGGCTGGTTGTCTGGTTAATCAGTTGATCTGCTTGCTCCACTCGTGCGATCGCTTGGCGATAGTGGTAATCCATACTTATATAGCTGGGCAGTAGCAAAATCGGTGCCGTCCGCGCTACGGGCCAGCGAATCATTGGATACGGCAAATTCACTGCCCACAGCAACCCAGATGACCCAGCAAGAACAAGAGCAGTCCATTTAATGTGGCTCAAAGCTCCGGGCTTGCGATTAGCTCGTGCAGCTGCCTTCAGAGCTTTTTCACTAAAGTTAGGAAAGATATCGCTGACCGTATCGCGCAGTTCTTCCAAAGAAGCGAGTTCTCCTTTTGAGGAGCGCAGTTTTTCTAATCTCTTCAAAACAATGCTCCGCTGCACCTGTCCAGCTATATCAGGGGAGGAACATTTTTGAACTTCTGCACGTAGGATTTCAAAAGCGCGATGATTAAGTCGAGTCATGAGGAAGAACACATTCGCCACTAATTTAGTGTTCCCATTAGTGAGCGCACTCCCACACCCAGATGGGCGTTACCTAAATCTAGAGTTTTCACAAGCGCGCTATTACCCCAGACTCGAACGTAAAACCTTTTGCTCGTTATTAAAGACTGTCAACGTAGTCTTCCAGGTCGGTGCGCTTCACACGGTAGCCCCTACCGATAATTTGTGCGGTAAGTGTGCCATCCTTAATGGCGGCGCGGAGTCGCTGGCGGGAAATTCCAGACAGAGCGCTGGCTTCAGTTATGCTTAAGGTAAGTTTGTGATGGATGGGGACACTGAGGCGATCTATCTCTTGCTCCTCACGTATTGCCTTCAACACATCCGCGCTTGTGGTTTAATCCCTCCATTAGGTGGAGTGGTTGTGTTCCTTCGACAAACTTCGACA
>QQTW01000917.1_pt1 | contig 19843 bp, 19 predicted proteins | sample 1904831 | NCBI WGS metagenome assembly QQTW01 (sample SAMN09435610, study PRJNA476489) | Subsurface metagenome, whole genome shotgun sequencing project. | reverse complement strand
TGATACTCTGCCGTCATTAATCTAGAGCGAACTACATTTCTGGGATAACATGGTCTGCCTCTTGCAGCGATCCAACCGCGGTCTTCAATGCTCTTAAAACTGCACTACTCATCGAGCAGGATTGTGAACGCTGGGTATCACGTCACATGGTACTATGGTCCATCAATTGCTGAAGATACCGATCGACTGCGCCAACCTACGCCTTCAATGCAAGTGATATGGTACAGGATGTCACAATAACTTGTGAGACTCCGAAACGCGGTTGCTCTTTTCATTCGACCCGCAGTGTCCTCGGCCCTCTCCTTTTCGTGGCTTTCTTCTTTTGTTTACCCTTGTCAAAGGCAACCGCGCTTGCGTGATCTCTCCCGACATTGTCCAAGTCCTTCACCTTATAGATCCTGATGATCCAGTTCTCGCTCGTGAACGCCTCCTCAATCGTGGTAAGCTGTGGCCCTTCGGCTGGCATCTTGGATCCACGGACTCGATCCACAGCCTGGCCGGCTCCGAAAAGCGAGTTGAAATTGTAGTAGGACATTTTGTACCTAGGAAAGTCAACAAGAGTCCTCGAAGCAGTGCTGATAGCTTACATAAGACTGTTTCTCATGGCCGGCGTTGCCTGATCGTCAACGCGGTATTCGCCCCTGGACGTGAAAAAGTCTCGCTCCTTGACCTCGTCGGGCCAGATGCCCTCGGCGATTCTCACCATCCACAAGAATTTGTTGATGTCGTCGCCAGAGTATCCGAGGAGGCCTCCGAACACGATGAGAACGTAGTCGACCTCATGCTGCCGCATGATCGGATAGCTGACTTCCTCCCGTGAGCTCATGGCTTTCCCTACGGTGGCGATGTGCGTGTTGTTCCAAGTGTTGTTGTCGACCAGAGTGGGTCGATCGGCCATTCCGCCGATCTGATAACCGTAGTCCCACCAGGACATGATCTTGGCGTCCTGCGGGGTGTTTTGCCGTAGCCAGTAGTACGCCTCACGATAGTCGTCAATGATGTGCTGGCTCCCATCCGGTAACCTACTTGCAAGAACGACCGAGGGAGAAGAGTAGGCATTAGAAGTAACCCAGGTACAGTGCATAACGAAGAGTATGAGGTAAATGGTCGTCGCCCCGACCACGGTGACTTTCGACGAAACAGAAAAGATCCCCACGAGCGGAGAACGAGTGGAGCGGAGAACATCAGCCGAGTTCCCGGGTTTCGATGTGGCGGCGTTGCCATTGGCCCGAGTCTCCGGTGTAGATACCTCCTGCTTGAGATACGTGTCGAGGATCTCTGACAGAGCGATGGCGGACGCGACGCAGACGATAGGCGTCAGGGTCAGCATTAGCCGCACCATGACGCCGGCAAAATAGCTTGCTAGGACCGCATAGATGACAACGAACACCTGCTCATCCTTCAAGTTGCGGAAGCACATATACACCCCAGCCGGGAAAAGCCAGATCAGCATATTGAGATCAAAGAAGAAGGAAGGCCAGGCGGTGGGCTGGTGTTCGGAGACCGATGCGATGATAGGGATGTGTATCTTTGCGTAGCCGGTGTCCCATAACGAGTAGAAACGTCCGGTTACGGGAGCGATGACTCCGGAGAGGGTCAAGAGAACAAGGCCGCCTAGAGAGACTGCGAAGATTAGGAGAACTAGGGCTCGTAGAAGAGTCTGGAACTGCTTGCTGGGCAGCTTCTGTCGCACGAACTCGACAAATGCAACAATCTGGAGCAATCCGAAGACACCTAAACCATTGTGAGCTCTTGATTGTACGAGATGATACGGACAGCTTCGTACCGAGGGATGCCATGTGCTCGCTGCTCCGGATCGGGAGGAAGCCCACAAACGGGATCTGCATGCTTGCCAAAGTTCCAAGAGCGTACCACGTTGTGTAGCTCACATATAATCGCGGACTGAACCTTCCCATGCATATGAGCACGAATGCATGCAGTGGGAGCAAGTTGGTAATGAAGACGTATCCACCCCAGGCCGAGACCATGTACCCGTAGAAGAGCGCGGTCAACGCGCCCCAGAAAGCGGATCCGTTCTTCAGGGCTTTGATCCAGAGGAAGAAGGTGAAGACAAGCAGAAAGATTGCAATTGCTTCGTTGTCATAGCTGCCAGCTACTGAGCGTGAGATGTAGCCGGGAGCGATTCCCATGAATGCGGCGGACAGCAAGCCCGCGGATGGTGAGGTGGACATCTCAGACGTGAGAAGATATGTAGCCAATGCCGTGAGGCCGGAAAATCCGGGTGCCAGCAGCACACAGATATTCCGAATGTCCACCGGCAGAGTAAGAAACCGGAGGATATGGTAGATGACGCCGCTCGTCACCATGAGGCCTGGGTATAGCGTTCCGCCGGTAACTCGTCCCAAGGGATGCCATGTTCCTTGTCGAGTGCGTCAGGTGCCAATCCTCTATGATCCTAAGCCATTGAGAGACTCACTGTCGTCAAACCAATCCCAGAACTGATAGAACCCGTTTTGTATAAGGTATTTCGTCGCTCGAAAGTTGAACCAAGGGTCGACTGTGCGTGACCTGGTCAGTATGGAGACGCGAATTGTTTCAATCGAAGCACAGAGAGACGAACACTCGTGGATTATACTCTCGAACCGGATGACACTGAAGAGTCGGCTCGACACGGCGGCACCCGCGATTGCGCAAAGGATGATGATGCGGAGAAGACCTCTGGTGTTCCTCCCTGCAGCTCCTTCCAGAAATTGACCGCTATCAGCGGCGCCCATCTTGAAGTCTTAGCTGCAAGAGAAGATTGCGTAACTGAATGGCCGGTAGCTCGCTGTTTCTGGGCAGCTAGCTATGGCTACAGACCAAATTGGCAACGTCGACGATACTTTCGGATATCAGTTATTCCGCCGGCTGATCCGCGGCCCCGGGCGCACGGGTGCTCCCGCAGCTGCCCGGGTGGACCTCCCATCTCATTATTCTCAATCCTACATTTCATAAACGGTTTCCGCAGTTACGCTGAGCAGTCTACGGAGCAAGGTTCTGCGACTGTCCTGCATGAATTATCACATCGAGCTATCGACGTAGAGTCGCAAACGATCATCATCGACTTTCAGGCCATCAAAGGAAAAGGAAACATAATGCGACTCTTTCCTTGAAATGTCGATGAAACATTAGCTCGAGTCCGCCATTGTCCAGATTCGAGGATCAGCCGCATCGTCATAAACAATGAGCGCTCAAGCATAGCGGGCTTCTCGAAAAATCAACTATTGATTTTATCCTTTGGAGCTCAGTGACAACCTGCCTAATAGTCTTCCGACACGCTCATCGTCAATCCACAAGCTATGCTCATGGCAGGCAGAATACGTTGGTGACATAGCCTCAACGAGACAACTTGCCAGGAACACGAAGCGTCCAGACCTGGTCTCTATCGCATAGTTACTACTACAGTCTACGTGTGGGTTCAATAGGCCGATACTCTTCATATACTTTGGACTGCGGACTCAGCACGTCTCTTGGTTACCTAGGTAGGTCATTTGGCGCCGGGTCCGGACCGCCGCTTACCTCGGATGGGCTAGTTGAGCACTGGACACAGCCCGTCAGCTGCAGGCACTCTGATGTCTGCCTTGCTGGTCCAACTGTGCACACATCTGGCGCGAGGCCGATCCAGCTGGGCTGATAGCGACTTCTTGCAGAAACCATCTGTTTGATCCGTCTTCTAGCAAAAACACTAATCCTCGACGTGGAAGCTCGTCGTCACTTCCCGCGCGAGGCGTCTTTTCGTCCGGCAGCTTGGCTCTAGTGGTGACGGGACGTTATTGCACCGAGCCTGTCATCATTTGTAGCGGCTCCCATCCGTTGCACGTCCAGACTCTCATCTTTCAAGGTTTTTTTGCGCACGAACGAGCAATGCCGACCAGAACGAGGCCGCACTGAAGTAAGCATCGCAGACTCGCGGCGGCGCTCCTCCTCGGCTCAGAATCTGTGATGCGCTCGCGAGGCGATCTACGGACTGGGTAACCTCGCAACATGTCAGCCACGCAGTCGAGCAATGCCGGCGCCAACCAGCACGGCAGCCACGATTGCGCAGCAGATGATGCTGCTGCAGCCGACCGGATGCTAGCGCTGGATGCCGATGAGCTTGTCAACCTGTCCGATTTCACTTATAACCCATTCCCATTGGGACGAGCTTCGACGGAAGAGGGTTATGATTTCAATCCCTATACTGGGCCTGGTGCTGTGAATGCGCCTGCTCAGCGTTCTCCGCCCGTGGCCCCTTCGGCCAATGATTTCGGAATACCACACACGTCTGACGATGTTAATGCACCCATGTTTGACGAAGCTACGACATTCCTAGATGCACCTCTCGCTCCTGATTTTCCTTTGTCTATACCAGGAGCGACCGAACACGCTGGCAACAGCCTCGACATCTCTGATGGACCGTATTCATCAGGTTTTACTGCATTTTTCCCGGACGATCCTTTCGAATTGACACTCAACCCGAATGGCAACCACTCGGCCAGCATGGATCTGGCCTCGTTGCATATAGCGGAAGAACCACAGTCAAAGAGTCAGGATAACTCTATGGCTTCGACAACAATGGCAGCAACTTCCGCCACAGCACACCTGCAGTCTGAGTCCTATCTGATAAGTCCAAGTCTTACGAACAATTCAAGCCCCATGGTCAAGCAGGACAGCAGAAATCTTCCTGATGTTCGCAACCACGATACTGCAGCTGCGTCCGACAGGTACCACGACCGGATGGCTTCCGACTCAGAGCTCTCGAATGGTCGATTAGCAGCGACCGCTCAGGTGGCGGCCCCACCGGTTCAGCTTCTCAGTCCTATAGTCCGGGTGCAGAATTTCGGCTGGGATGATCCGCCGTCGGAAAACACAATGTTTCGCAGCAGCAGCAAAAGAAGTCATGGTAGCCGCCAGTCCGTCCATCTACTCTCGCCCTATCTTGACGAAGATCCCTCCAGTGACGAGTCATCGGACAGGGAAGAGGTACAGACCTCTTTCCGTGCAGCAGCGAACTCGCAGCGGAACGATGATGGCTCTTGGATTATGGACAGAGCGTCGGGCCACGCTGGCATAGGCCCCGAAGCGAGACAGCAGCTCAATGAGGCGTCCATCCCCACACTCGAGGAACAGGAAGACCAGAGGTTAGCTGCTGAGAAAAAGGCTGAAGTTCAGGAATGGCTCAGCAAGAGCGACATCATTGGTGACACCGCGCAAGATCACACCAGCACCGTACAACAGAGAGCACGAGCAAGTCGTCGGAGGGCAACGTCGACAAGTGGTATTCCGAATCACCAGACGGTCAACGACTGGGCAGGGGCTGGCTTCCAAACTCTCCGTGTCAATCAATCCAATGTTCCCGGACCTGGGCTGCTCATCGACGAGAACAGCCAGGACGACGGCAGCTCAATAGCTGGGACGTCAAGCGAAGCGGTGCCCGAAAGCCCACCCGCCGAGGTCAAAGTCGACCCAGAAGTGATCGATTCTCATCCGTTCGCATCCACCGAGGAGTTGCAACACATAACAAGCAATTCTACTCTGGGTACTCCATGGGTCGATCACAGCGATCAAACTCCCCCAACGCTTAGTGGGCCTTACCAACCGCCAACTTCCAGTGCCGCCATGATGCGCTTTTGCTTGCGGGCGAGAGAGCTTGACGCCGTCTCGAGATCTGCGACAATGGGCTCACGGCGTCTCAGCGAATCCGACCTGGAAACCAGAATCGCCGAGAGCGGCTTCTTTCCTCTTGGAAGGGAGAGGAGCAAGGACAAAGAGGACGGTCGCGGGAGTTTCTTGGAAAATCTCCTGCCCAAACGAGGGAGCGGTAGCGTCTTAAAAAGAAAGGTCAGCGACGCGGGTAAGCGACGTGGATCCGAATCGCGCCAATCTGCGGCGGTCGAGACTGAAAAGAAAACCGGAATCATGCGCCGAGGTAGCCGGGGACGAATAAAGCCCTCCAAGGCCGACTCCGGCTCTCGCGTGGATGCTGGAGGAATCGTCATCGGCAACTCTCCGACTCCGCCGGCGCCTTCGAGCCCTTGGGCACAGGCCAAGATTGTCATGAAGCGGACCAGGAGCCGTAGCGATGCCAACAGGTCTCATCTCACAGAGCTGCTCAAGCGGGAGCACGGTGGACCGCCTGTGTTGACTATCGTGCCTCAGCCCGGCGATTACGGTGCAGATAGAGTCTCCCCACAAGTGGGCGGGGGACAGGACGATGAGTATGACGAGCATCTCGACGATGAGACCTTTACTCCGGCCGGCATCACCATGGACCTTCAAGTCCGATCCGAGCACATCACACCTACTCTGCAAGGGTTCAGACAGCACGCTTGTCGGCTCAACCCTCGTCTTGACCAGTACATGATCGAGAGGACGGCGCAAGAACAGATGGGACGCTACAGGAGGCTCGTGGAACTCAAGACGAACCATCTTCAGCGCGTCGAGAACCGCAAGTGCTCCTCGACATTCTGCTTCGCGCTCGGCGGTAACGCCAGGCCAATCGCTCTCCGTGGTGGAGGCAGAGACTCGGAGACCGTCGCCGTCAGCTTCACGATCGCTTCTCCCGGGAGTGGAGAAGGGGAGGATGATCCGTCAGCCGATGGGACGACAGTGGCCGCCCAATTCCCGACCGGCATTCCGAACCCTCCTGTCAAGCACCTGCCGGCAGAGTTTGAATGCCCTTTGTGCTTCAAAGTCAAAAAGTTCCTCAAACCCTCCGACTGGACCAAGCACGTTCACGAGGATGTGCAGCCTTTCACATGCACATTTCCAAACTGCCAGGAACCGAAATCCTTCAAACGCAAAGCGGACTGGGTTCGGCATGAGAATGAAAGACACAGGCAGCTTGAGAAATGGACCTGCAGCTACGGAGAATGCACCCATGTCTGCTTCCGCAAAGACAACTTTGTCCAACATCTCGTGCGGGAACACAAGCTCCCGGAACCCAAGACGAGAACCGGAAAGTCTGCCAATGCTAGTCCGCTGGAACCGAGGAGCCAGTTCCAGGACTGGAGTTTCAATATGGTGAACCTAACGAACCCAACGCCCACTGCGAGCTCTGACGAGATATGGGCGTTTGTCGAGAGGTGCCGCCAAGACACCGATAAGCTGCCCAAAGATGAGCGCTGCCGGTTCTGCGGCAATATCTGCTCTACCTGGAAGAAGCTGACAGGACATCTTGCCAAGCACATGGAACAGATAGCGCTGCCGGTCCTCGACTTGCTTGATCAAGACGTCAGCCAGCCGGAAGGTTTTCTCGGTCCGCTCGATGACTATGCACCCAACAATCTATCTCCAAGTGTCGGGCAAGCTTCGGAGGTTGGGATTGATTCCTCGGTGCCGCCAGAGACCGACATTGCTGAGCAACCGCAGCAGTGGCAGAACACCGCCGGCAGCTTTCAGAAGCAGCCTATGCTCCAGACTGGTTTTGTCCCTTCTCAGGCAATTTACGCTCCCGCCCCGCAGCAGTTCGCCTCGGGATATCCGCCGAGCCAGCTGACATCCAACGCTCACCCAGCTCGGAGGCAGTCTCCGTACGGTATGAAGACGTACCCCGGCTACCTCAACACCATGAAGCACGCAGCACCGCCCTCAGGAAAACTCTCTCCTCCGACCAATGCGGGAGTGATGACGAACAACATGGCCGCCGGATACCCAACGGCGCCGACCGGTGACCTGAACATATCGATAGGGAACAGCCCGCTCTATCACCAGCAGCAGGTGTTTCAATCCCCGGTCGACGCATTCCCTCCGCCCTGCGATTCCGCACAGCCGGTTTTCCTGCCAAGCAACCATGCTGCGCTCGCTCTGTCTTCCGGTGTGGCGCACGGCAACATGGGCCATCAGTTTGCGACGTCGGTCGCGCCTGATCAGCTGCGTCATGTGTATCCTAATACCGTTCCCTTGCAGCAGCGACACCATTTTCCTTACCCGGGTGGTTCCTGATGATAATGTTGGAGATATTGATTTACGATGCGATATGTTCATGCATCTCTGCGTCTCTTACATTGGCAGCCTGGGCTTCCTCTCGCGATGCAGCGCTTTTCTTTGCGGATCTATCATGTTTCCCTTGTGTCTCAAGCCATATTATACGTTCGAGTGTCTCCTTTACTTCCCAATCTTAGAGAGACGCTTGGCCTCGTGGAACGATTGGGTACGGTACAGGATATGCTTTTGATCCGAAGGAATGTCTTACTTTAGGGTATATAGCGCAGGTGAGACGCTTAGAAGGGCCACGCCTCTCTTGTTAGAATACTACATGAATGGCGCAGCGGGGCCCATACACGTCCGGTATCTGTAAATTTACCTGTCAATGTGCATTCCAGACGTCCAGCTGGACCAAGCTTTTCAGCCAATCTGATGAAACCCTCCCGTGCGCGATGGCTTGGATCGCTCCTCCGTGATGGTGATCCCGGACGACTGCAGCATCCAAGGCGTGTGCTTTGCTGCCTGGTGCGCACAGCCATCGCCAAGCGGGCCTGGGGTCGGCACCGCTCCGCCAACTCGAGCGCGTACTCTGGTACCGACCTATATTCTCCCCACGTAATAACGCAGTCGCAAGGGCGGGTGAGGGGGGCGGCGCCATCTGACTTGACTTATGGCCGGCCACCGGTGTGGGATTTCAGGCAAAATCTGCGTTTGCCCCGTTGCGTCCGCGTTCGCGTCGGCAACTCGCGTCCAGCAGCTGCTCACCGATTCGACCGCTGATCGGGGTCGATGCTTGCTGCACCCACACGTGTAACGCCCTTCTTGCGAGCGAAAGACTGCGAGTCTCGTCTGTCCCGCCCTCGGCGTCGATTCGGACAGCTCGACCGTGCTCGGTGAGCGATGCTGCTGCCATATGAGGAGGCGCGAACCACCTCGATCGACTCCGAGACCTGTCGCAGCAGCTAAGCAGCACCGTTGCTCGTTTTCGTTCCGGGCGACTTGACGGACGCATATCTCGTCAGGCCTGCCCGTTGGCAAGGGCTGGCTTGTCGTGCTTCTGCTTCTGCTTCTGCTCTTGCTTCTGCTTCTGCTTGTTGGTACCGTTCGATGCCTTCTCGTGCATTATTGCCTTCAATGCGCCAACCTTATTCGAGCTATCACCTGATCTGAAGCTCGTAACCTTCCGCGCGGCTGGTTAATGAAGGTATCCCTTTCTCTTTTTTCTTAGCACTGTCTCCATGTCCCTCAATTCTGCGAGCTCCAGCCAGGCTGACGGCTATAAGGTGCTAGAAGAAGTGAGAATGACGCACAACAATCTCACGTCATCGAGCCAGTCTTATCATGACCCAGGAATTTTTCTAGCGGACTGTGGTCAAGAAGCTAGCACCGGAGACCAGGTCGCCAATAATGGACCATCGAGCTACTACGGTTCCCAATTGTTCCCTAGTGATGTGGATTGCTTCGGTCAGGTCGCCATAGAGGGTGCCGCAGCCATTCCGGGCCTGCTCGACAGCTTTACCTCGACCTATACAGCCATGTACGACCCCGATTCTAGTTTCAATGAGATATCTGGTGATATTGCCGGCCAGGACCCTAGGGCCATTTTGAACGGCTGGACTCTGGGCCCCAAGACTGTAAACAATGAGCCATGGAGTCATCTAGCAGCCGGCGCGTCAAATGTGCCGGCCACCCCGATGTCAAATTCCAGGTCTATGCTTAGTCCAAATATTCCCATCCATCAAAACAACATTGGCTGGAGAGAAACGCGATCCGAGAATGGCCATTCCGTCTCCGACTCAGGGTATGTCACTCGTGCCAAATTAACGCGATCCGTGAAGAGCTTCGAGGCAGCAGAGCACGCCCAGGAACGCTGTCCCAGCGTAAGCAATCACTTCGACCAGATGCAACTCTCCCCCGCTACCACATCATTACTCTCTCCCGGATCGGCACTACGCTCTCCCAGCTATAGGAACGACCGCATCGCCAGGCGGTCTCAGGGGTCCCCTTCGTCCGTGTACTCACAGCGCGTGACTCAGGAGCGATGTTTCGACTGTCACGAAGTCTTGAAATGCCGGTCAGACCACAAGTGAGTGGCCTGTGTCAGTGTGTGTATCCGACCATTGACCGACGTGACGACAGGAAGCACCTCAACAAGCATAGGAAACCTTTCAAGTGCGTCATCTCAGATTGCAGCAGAGTTGGCGAGGGTTTCAGTACTCTGAACGATCTCGAGCGACACAAGAAGAGCATACACAATATTCAGCCCACGCACGGCTCGATAAGAAGCTTCAAATGTGCATCGGACGGCTGCAAGGGGAAAACGAAGGTTTGGCCCCGGCGCGATAATTTCAAGCAGCATGTCACGAGGGTACATAAAAACGAAGACTTGGAAGAGATCCTCAAGCTGTACGTATGTCCCCCAGCAGAGTGTTTTCTCGCTTATCGTGTTTTTCAGATCCGAGATCACTACAAGCACGCAGGCACCGCCGGCATCGCCGACAGTCTCAACGCATCAGGCGCATAATGAAACACTCGCTGGAATCGACGTCGTAGACAAATACGCTTCTGTGGCCCCATCCAGTGCATCTGTTGTCGCGGAGGTTCCTCCAGCATCGTATACTGAGGACGTCTTCGAAAATGTTGGTTCAAACGAGAATCCAATGCTTTCAAGTCATCGTGGTTCGGAGGTCCTCGGGTTACCAATCAGCCCCTACGATGCTTCAAGTTTCTACAGCAGTCGAGGACAACAGTACGCAGGCTCTTTTCCGCAGGTCGAGGTTGTCGCAGGTTTAGACATGTCCATGGCAGACTCGACGCACTCCATGCAGCCGGTCGAGAACCAACCGTCTGGACTTTATAATGGCTACAACCTACCATCGCAGAGTCAGTCTCAGGTCACAATGTCATCCGCCCTACTCCGGCAGCACTCTACCCACTCCAATGCAATGAGCCTCGTGGACGGACATAGTAACACCTTATTCCCGCCCACGCTGCAGATGCAGCAATCGATGCTGTCCGATCCGCCGGGCCAGGGTGAACGATGTAAAGCATTGCTGAGTCAACTTACCGAGATTGTCACTCAATTGACGAGTGGCCGAGACAGGTCTCGGAATGAAGCCGTACCCTCCATATCCAGTGTGGAGCAACAGCAGAAGAACGTGTCTTTGTCTGAAAGACTAATCAAACTCTCGAAATGGGTGGATCCGAGTGGTGCCGAAAATTCACAGACAGCTGGGTCGTCCCGTATGAGAGGTACAAGCACATCCTGTTCCGACGATATCTGTGATGACCTCGTTCTTGATGCTAATCCTTTTCGACGTTAAAGATCATAATATGGCCGACATTGGGCTGGTGAAGGTTGCAGATGGAGGAGACGCAGCTTCTGGACGCTTGAACCCAAAGAAGCGGAAAAGAGAAGATAATCCTCATCCTGATCAGCAGCCTTCCCCGGTGAGAGGGAACAAATGTCCACATTGTCAAAAAGCCGTCCCGAGAACTTGCGACTTGAAGTGGGTCATATCTTGACCTAGGACAATGCAGCGGTTGATGTTAATCGTGCTCGTAGTAAACACATGAAGCGCCATACAAGGCCCTACGGTTGCACATTCCCAGACTGCTTCAAAGAGTTCGGCAGTAAGGGTGACTGGAAGCGTCATGAAAACTCGCAGCACTTCCAGAACCTCATGTGGCGCTGTAGGATATCGACCACCGGGGTCAAGGGCGCTTGTTGTGCCGAGCTCTTCCATCATAAAGATGGCTTCGAAAACCATCTGAAGAGTGAACATGGTATTTTCGATGCCTTGGATCTTGAGAGAGAGTTCCGGGAGTGCCGCATCGGCCGCAACGGTCAGGGCCGGTTCTGGTGCGGCTTCTGCAAGGAGACAGTCGAGCTCAGACGGAAAGGACTGCCCGCGTGGGAGGAGCGCTTCACCCACATAGACGACCACTTCAAGCAGGAAAAGCATATCAAGGATTGGCTCTGCCTGAGAGCGAAGAAGACGAAGGAGGAAGGGATGGAGAAGGCAAAGAAGGAGAGGGAGAGGAGAGGTTTCGACGACGATCCGCAGCGAATGTACCCTCAGGATTTCCAGGACTTATCGCACTTCCAGTCCCGCGCCAACCCCACGGCCTCGTGGTCTCCCGACGCGTCTTCAACGGCCGCCATCAGTCGACAGCAGTTCAGCGAAGCCTTCGGAGATGAGCTTGGAGAGATGGATGGGGATCTCGATACTATATACTGCGTAGGTCCCGCTCATCACATGCTCGCCAGCTCAATCTGACGTCTTCTGTAGTGTCAGTGCAGGGAGGGTCCGTTTGTTTTGGCGCTACATGATTGGTGCGGCGCCTTTGCGAACGGCTGCGGGCACAGGTTCTGTGCCCAATGCAAAGTCACAACTGACTCCCGAAGGATGGCTCAGACTAGGAAGAACAATCATGATTGACGGTTACAGAAGCTTCTCTTATTCTACAAGACTCAGACAGTGCGTCCATCATTCCTCGCGATTGTTGAAGGATTTATCAGCCGCGCGTTGCCGTATGTTTGCACGGTCCTAACCGTCCTGGTACCGTTTTGGTCAGGAAACGGCAGTGACAGTGCCTGGAATCTGTCGGAGTGCGAGACCTTTCCAGCCTCCAGTGGATGAATATTGTGGATTTCGGATTCTACTTTTTGGCTCGCAAACTTGATACCTCAGCGTCTCTCACGACGGTCTATAGCCGAAAGCTTCAGTTACAAAGTCTCTCACATAACATTAACCAGCTCATCGGGTGAACCTGCCTCTCGTCCCTGTACGTTGTTACTCTGTGCCAGAAGTAAGCAACCATCAGGAAATCCTCGTCTCCTCGTCGCGATCGTCATTCTTCTCTATCCCCTTGACCACCTCCCTCAATGCCACTACAGCCACGTCCTCCTTGATACTCCACGGTCAGACAATGCTGGCGGCTTGGATAGCTTTGATCATGCTGTAAGCGGCGGAGATATTTTGACATGCTCGACTGTTTATGTGCATGAGAGCAAGAATGATGGTATCACACCTTCAATATTTCATCTGGAGGCATCGTTAAATGCTGTCGAGTAAGCAGCAAAGTCGCGATAATTTTTCAGACGACTTTGATGGAGTCTTGAAATATTAATGAGAAGATGTGATTAGCCTTGGCAAACTCCATCCCTGACTGCGGGGTTGTATCATTATCGATAAGATCAACTACCCCTCCCTTAGCCCCCTCTCCGAACCGTCTTCGCGCAGGTACGCATCACCATAGATGTCAGCGACCCATGCAGCATCCGAACTCTAATTGATAATTAGCCTCCTTCTCAATGGAAAACACCGACCTGTCCGTCTACGACTCCGATCCGACCCTCTACCTCTTCACCTCACTGACCGCCGGCTCCTCGCACGTAATTACGGGGACCGCCCGCATCGAGACCATCCTGAAGGCGAACAAGGTCGCATATGTGGGCGTCGACACGGCGACGGATGAGCTCGCGCGGAAGCTGTGGGGGCGGAGGGCGAGAGGGAAGAAGCTGCCTGCTCTGGTGAAGGGGGGTTCTGTAGTAGCGGTACGTTCTTTCGATGGCGGTGGTTATGTGAAACAAAAATCGCAGTGCATGCGGTAGAAGTTGTAGTGTGTGAGAGCCATGTTCGGTACAGGTACCTAGGTTTTCAGAGAAACTGTTTACGCAAATAGTGGCATTGGATGTCTTATACACACGATCATGAACCGTGACTGACATTCGGGCTTTAACCAGGATCTACAAGAACTGGAGGACTGGAACGAGTTCGGCGAAGTGAAGCAGAACCTGGGTGTTACCGCCAGTGCTGCCTCGGCACCGTCGATATCTGCATCTGGGATCGCTCCTTCCACCGTAAAGCCTGCAACATCATCTTCCACAACACAAGCGACCTCGACCGGTTCATCACTGCCGGTTCGACAGCCTGGCGTGGACCTACTGGCGCGGGTGACGCAAGATGCGGCAGTCTCGAAAAAGGCAGACTCTTCTGCTGAGGATGCAAAGGCGCAGGCTGAAGAAAGGATAAAGGCAAAGAAGCCTGACATCAGCAGACCAAGCGAAGAGAAGACCGAGGAGGAAGCTTTGGAAGATGGTGGGGCTCTGGAGAAGGGCATAAGCGGTGGAGATGCTGCGGAGTCTGAACCTGAAACCGAAGACAAAGATGCCGATTCTGATGATGTCGTGGAGACCGATGCGCAAGCGTCCGGTGCTAAAGCCGGAGCATCGGAGGTCCTACCGAATGTCGTAAAGGCTGATTCGACGACGATACGGGATGTTGAGGAAACAACGGCTATTAAGGAAGAGCCTCGAGAAGAAGAGAAGGAAGAGAAAGAGGATGAGGATGACGAGGATGAAGATGAAAAGGGAGACGGAGGGGATGAGGACGAAGACGAGGGTGAGGATGATGCAGAAGAAGAGAAGGGCGCAGAGAAGAAAGTGGACACGCCATCTACTACCGACAGTGGGAAAAAGGACGACGAAGACGTACACGAAGTAGAAAACGCGGCAAAACCATCCGTCTCAACGGCGGAACCTGACACGAAAGACGCGGGGAACGAATCCAAGCCTGTCGGTGCAGGAATGCACAAAACGACTGCGGAAGAGAATGACGGCGGCGCATCAGACGACGAGAGCTTGCCTGATGACGATGAGGCCGCTGAGTCCGTACAAAGCAGGACGGAATCCTCAAAGGAAGAGGTTGAGGACGACGGGACTGTGAAGACGCAGGCGCAAGCGGCTGCTGCAGAGGAGAAGGCTGGTGTTAGCGTTGTAGATTAGTTGTCTAGATGACACGAACATCGCAAATTGCGCGCTCTTCATATATGCTCTTGTCGCGTTCTCGACCGACTGCCCGCACGTCACGTATGGCCTAGGCCATCCTCATTAGGCTCTCGCGCCTTGCCTTCCTTATGCGCTTCGGTCAAAGCGCGTCCATTTTGGCAGCGCAAGCCCCGGCACGCTTCTTCTGAGTACCCGCATATTTTATACCAAGGGATTTTACTCAGTACACAATTATGTTAAGGAGAGTATTGAACAGTAAAGTGGCATTCACATCGGCCGTAACAAGATCCAGACTCTCTAAAATCTGGAACTATCCTAAACCTCAAGGGAACGCTCATCAAAAGCTCCAAGACGAGAGAATCATGGATAATCGCCCAATTTTCATCATGAATGAGACTCATATACTCGCAGCAAGCACAACACATCCAACGGAGACAGTATGTTCAAGACCTAAAAAGCGGTCGCAATCGGGGGGCTAAGTGGCAGAACCGCGTTGATGGCGTCACGGAGCTCAAAGTCTTCAAGGACGGCGCCGAAGCTACTTCGTATTAGCACTCTTGAGCGCCATTTGATCCACATGCACTTTGGCTGGGAAAGATAAAATGGAGAGGAATTCCGTGCTAAGGGAATACGGAGCATCCAACATACCCGTGGCAGCGAACCTTTGTGCTCAGGTTCTCCTTGATGGCCGCATAATCGACCGACTTTAGCTCCGGAGCCCGCGGGTGCCCCCGAATGCTGGCCCACGCCATGATCGGGGTGATCTCCCCATCCAACGGAAGCCGGTTGCTCAGGTCCAGCAGCTTGATTAAGTCGGGCATCGGGACATCGGGCGGAGTCTCGAATTTGTGTGGCTCATTGGCGTGCTCGACGACGCGAGACTGGGTGGGCAAAGTGGCCAGGAATACATGTCCGCAACCATCGGCCTCGCCTTCGTACGATTGCACCATCAAAGGGATCATGTGATCCATGCAAGGTCGCTCGAGACTGCAGGAGTCGGCGGCGTCAGAAAGAGAGCGCTGATCAAGATAAAGGAAAGGTGAGAGGCTAGTGTGACAACAGTTGGGAAATGCTGCGGTACCCAGCTTATCGTTGGGGCGGTGGTGAGAGGTAAGGTGTTCGGTCGTACGTTAGCACAAAATCTATCCCGATCTGGTCGTAATCCAGCCCGTGGTGCGACGGAGTGGAGTACTGCTGCCCGTGAACGTCTGAGCCCGGGACGGAAGGCGTCGTCTGACGCGGTAACCCTGAGGCCGTGGCAGGTCCGCTCTGAATGGACCCGGTCCCGTAAGCGCTGATGTCTGTTCCGTACGGGTTGTTGTAGGCGGAGGGATCGTAGTTGATGCCGTGCAGTGCCAGAAGCTCTCTCAGCTTTCTGTTTTCTTCAAAGTATTTATCTCGTTCGCGGATGGCATTGATGGCATTCTCTTTGAGATTGAGGACTTCCTGCTCCAGAGCTCTGATGTACATCTCTTTGCGCTCACGATGGGTCCTAAAAGCATGTCAGAGAGGCACACATGCAAGCGGCCATTGAGTCCATACCTCTGCGCCTGACGATTCAGTTCCTGTCGTTTGGTAAGAGCGGGTTTGCTGTCTGGTTTTGGGCCTCTCCGCTTGGCTGGCTGCCCATCTACTCCGATGCATCAGAAACGATCGCAATGAAGGAGCTTGAAGACCATGAACCTCTCGTTTTCTTCTCTCCGCCAAGGTTCTTCAGGAAGCTCAACCCCGAAAATGGACTTCTCGAGCTTGACGATTTGTTTGATTCACTGCCTGTGACGGACCAGCCCACCGAGTCTTCCATTTCCGAACATATCACAGCCGAGAAGCCAACGACGCTGTGGTCAAAGCCGCCTTGCGCATTACAAATGTGTACGTGCAGCGAGCATTGACAACTCGGCTGGCATGTTCGGATTGGAAGAGAGTGGAGCGAATCGTCAGTAATAGGGACTTGCACAAGACGACAGGAACACGACAGATTGAATGCCAAAAGACAGCGACAAGATATAGTGGCGTAGTAACTGCGGAGGAATTGAGAGACAGAACGGGTTCGTGTGAATTGATCAAGAAAAGCCGTCAATGCAACCAATTTAGCCAATACAGTCTTGCGAGGGCCAAAGGGGTGCGATCCAAATGACGAAAAGGATTCCACGCCAGAGGCGCAGCCAACACCTCAAGTAGAAGACTGGATGCTCCATAGCTAGCGTCGGCTACCACGGAATGCCGCTGATTCATCGCCATTTGTCATGATGTGTGATCCAGCCTTCAACAGCCACCGCCCTTGTTCAAATGGAAGAAATCAAATAACAGTATACCCGACAGTAGTCGGAAGCCATAGCCATAGAAACCGGCTTGCATAAGTCGCCGTAGGCAACGCGGAACGCTGCCGACACGGCGCAACGGAGGCAAGCAGGGGAGAATGGTCGGGCAGAACGAAAGAATGATGACAGACTAGCAGCTACGAACACGAATCTGACTCACCAGTCTTTGGGTCGTCCCCCGACCCGGCACCACCTGGACTTTGTTGCGCAGCAAAATTCGAGGCCATGGCTTCACTGTCCTAACGAGTGATTGGTGACGCTACTAAGCCACACGACACGTCAGCTCCGTCTAGAAGACAGTATGACATATGGCGATGCAGTACGGCGTTCACTGAGCAGTCGCCGATACGGTTCTGGATTGACGCAGGAGACGCAGGAAAAATGGGTAAGTGGAGTTGAAGTTTTCCAAAGAAATTATCGGGAGCTCAGGTTGATTTCAGTTATATCAGGATCAAGACAGAGTATAGGTCAACGCGAACGTGAAGGGGAAGCATCATGACATATGAAATTTGAAGCATAAATGTATGGCCAGAAGCCTTCAATCGCAGCATCCATTCGTTCCGACAACTTACTTGATACTCGGACTGAGTCACGCAATGATGCACAATCCGAAAGCGGCGGTTTGCTGGAGAGGCTCAGCGCATGGCGCCGGAACTGGACAATTTGGAATTCGTGTATGAAGCCAACGACCGCATGAACCGGTCTGGCCGTGGGCGATGAGATAAGAGAGATTCAACGAACCGAGTTCAGCCAGTTAAGCAACAGTTCCAGTCTATGACAGCTCCTACACCAGGAGCTTTAGGGTTCAAGAATTGTCATCGCCGCAGACAGCAAGCGGAGTTGTTATGAGGCGAGTAGGAGTGCCGTCGAGACAGACTCTGTAGCCAGGCCACAATTCCAAATGCGGCATAGTGATACCACAAGCGAATAGAGTGGGGAACATTTGAAGCGACGTTTCACCTTCCGCTTTTATTCTGATTTAACGTTAAAGTCTGAGGAAGAAAATGAAACTACATGACAAATAACTCTGCTCCCCTGCCTACCCTTCCCTTCACAGAGGTAGGGGGAACCGAGTCACGCTCGATGGATACGAAAGTAGGCGACTTTCTCCAACAAGATCTGCATCCGCTGCTACTCCATCGGTCGAATGCGAATCAACACTATTGCATACGTGCTCTACAAATCGCAGAGAGTTATGCTCAACTCAAGCAGAGGCAGTATGAAACGTGATGGACTCCACACGCAGAAAAGACGCAGGATTGACCCCAACCGCGAAGGGGACAGAGGGCAGGAGTCGTTCTTATCGACAGACGAGTCGTGGTCTTTACTCCATTCCCTCCCCGTGTTGCCTCAAGCTTCCAAGCTCGTCACGCTTGCTTGGTCCCGGATCCAGGTGGTATCATTATCAGGCCACCGCACACACGTGGACCTTGCACTTCTAATAAAAGACATACCGAGCCTCTAGCGGTTTGAAGAATAAGGGTTGGTGGCCCTGGCGGCGCCTAGGACTGACTGCCTGGACCCTCATCTCAATAAGGTGCTGAGCCGCACACGAGCTGTTCGGCTACACTGCATACAGTCTTTCCCGATGCTATTAGCGCAATGGCTCCTTTCGACACTGTTATACCAGGTTATCAGTGCCTGTCCTGCTATCTCCGGATTCGTACGATCAGAGAAAGTTCGACTTGGCGACATCGCCTTGTGCAATGTCGTCAGAGGGTTGACACCTAATAGAGAAGGCCACGTCTAGCTCTCAATCTTCCAAAGTTGTGGCGAGGATGCCCATTAAGGGGCGCGCAAATTACCAGGACTCGGAAATGCCAGCTTCGCCCACGCTCATTGTCGACCTATAACGCTACGACCTTAAGCCAGTTTCCGTTGCCCGTTAGAGTGCTATGGTTATTACCCCAGTCCAGTTTTGCCAAGATCATATGAACGACAATAGGAATGAACCAAGCAAGAGCAAGGCAATAAGGGCGTGTTGGTGGATCGAAGCAAGACAACGAATAGCATCCGGTCACCGTCACGAGAAAAAACAGGAACCATTCATTTCTGAAGTTGAATGCGAGACGCCGTCGCCTTATGATGCCAGCAAGAGTTATGACATGGGATTTGAACCGTTTGAGTGCCCGTGGCGGATGGCTCAAGACTGTGCAACATCATTACTCCGTACTGAAGAATGAATCGCGCAGCCTATATGTACCGTACATCACTGTCATCGCCCGGCATCTGTCAAAGCGGATTACGACGGATAGTCGCACAGACGACGAGGCAATGGAGCTCATTACCGCACGTACGGAGAGGACCGGACACCTGGTGTTCGCAGCTTGATCGCGAAGAGGAGCAATAAATTTCAATCGCGCAAAGGAGCGGCGCCCGGACTGTTTTTCACCGCGTCTCTACTGGCGCAATACATACTGTTTAATGAATCATTTAAACATGTTGCCTTCCCCTTCCGGTGCGAGAGCTTACTGACTGCGCTCACTTACCAACGGAACGTTTTTCTCATGGTGATCGCATCCCGAAACAGCAAAAGGGCAACTGTCGACCGGGCGCCCGGCACGTCGATTGGCCGTACGCGTTCGACAGAATCGTTCAAAACTTCAAGACGGAACCGTTCGGGTCATCGTTTAACCTTATAGGGCTAGTGAGGCGCCACTCCCGAGATTGTGCACCCGTGGACTCTGCCGATTGCCGATCAAGGCATGTCGGACCGTTTACCAAATGACACTTCCATTACTCCAGCTCTCCAGCCCTAACGCACGCGGTACGTATTGGCCTGCTTCCTCGAACTACTCAAGTAATGAGACGCGATGCTGGTGCT
>QQTW01000916.1_pt1 | contig 19843 bp, 15 predicted proteins | sample 1904831 | NCBI WGS metagenome assembly QQTW01 (sample SAMN09435610, study PRJNA476489) | Subsurface metagenome, whole genome shotgun sequencing project. | reverse complement strand
GGTTGTACTTCGCAAGGTTTGGTTACACTTTAAAGAACACATTTCATACTTTAAGTGCTAATTTCCTTACAAATACTCGAAATTTATCTATAATACTGAGTGCTGATTTATATGGCAAACTTGTAAGAGTTGCGTAATTTTTTCAATGATCCAGCAAGGGCTTAACAAGAGTGGCATTCGACCAATGACTAATAACCAATAACATTTGTTCTACAATAAGGACAATGATTTGAGAAAGGGTGATTTGTGGTTATTGCAACTGTTGACGCGATTCTCGAACGTGCGTGGGGGTATGATTTGTCTCCTCAAGAGGGAGTATTGTTGTTAAAACAAACCGATCCAAGTGTTTTAGCACAAATTCGTACAGTTGCTGACAGATTGCGCCAACAGCAAGTAGGTAATACAGTAACCTATGTCGTTAATCGCAATATTAACTTTACTAACATTTGCGAACAGCATTGTAGTTTCTGTGCATTTCGCCGAGATGCCGATGAAGCTGGTGCATACTGGTTGGATTGGTCAAAAATCCGCGAAAAAACAACCGATGCAGTGCAACGGGGTGCGACGGAAATTTGTATGCAAGGGGGATTAAACCCCGAAGCGAAGTTAAATAATAAATCTTTGGCTTATTACGTCAAGCTTGTAGAAACTATCAAGCAAGATTTTCCTCATCTGCATCTTCACGCATTTTCGCCCCAAGAAGTGCAATTTATCGCTAGAATTGACGGAATTTCAGAAGCTGAAGTTATTACAGCGTTGCGCGATGCCGGTGTCGGCTCGATGCCAGGAACTGCTGCCGAAGTATTAGATGATAATGTTCGACGGGTACTGTGTCCTGAGAAAATCGACGCAGAAACTTGGTTAGAAATTGTTGAGACAGCACACAAATTAGGTTTACCGACTACTAGCACGATGCTATCGGGACACATTGAAACACCCGAACAGCAAATCGGACATTTAGAAAAATTGCGCGTCCTTCAACAAACTGCCATCCAAAATAATTATCCGGCACGCATTACTGAGTTTATTCTATTACCATTCGTTGGACAAGAAGCCCCCAAACCTTTGCGCCGTCGTGTTGGACGCAATCAACCTGTGTTACAAGACGCACTTCTACTGATGGCAGTAGCGCGAATTTATTTAGGGAAATATATACCCAATCACCAACCAAGCTGGGTAAAATTGGGACTTGCAGGTGCTACTGAAGCTTTGAATTGGGGATGTAACGATATTGGCGGCACATTGATGGAGGAGCATATTACCACAATGGCAGGTGCAATTGGCGGAACCTGCATGGAAGTCAGGGATTTGGAAAATGCGATCGCATCCCTCAATCGTCCCTACCAGCAACGCGATACCCTTTATAAAATTTTGAGTCAGGAGTCAGGAGTTAGGAGTCAGGAGTTAGGAGTTAGGAGTTAGGAGTTAGGAGTTAGGAGTTAGGAGTCAGGAGTTAGGAGTTAGGAGTTATAAATTAATTTTTTCTATCTTCCTCTACTCCCCCTCTTCCCCTGACTCCCGACTCCTGACTTCCCCAAAAAATTGATCCCAATCCAAGATAGGATGGACGGTGATTTAGGTATTTTTTTCATTTAATTGATTATGAAGCGCTATTGGTCACGTCTGTTTGCTTTAGTTTTGGTTGCAGTCATTGGTTTGGTGGGTTGTTCTTCATCCGACCCTGGTAGCTTATCAGGCGATTACCGCCAAGACACCTTAACTGTAGTCAATGTTCTTAAAAATGCCATTGAGTTGCCAAATGATGCGCCAGATAAAGCAGCTGTTCTAACTCAAGCGCGTCAAAAAATTAATGACTTTTCATCTCGCTATCAACGCAATACTTCGGTTTCAAGTTTAAGTTCGTTTACAACAATGCGAACTGCACTTAATTCCCTTGCTGGACATTACAGTTCATATCCCAATCGTCCAGTACCCCAAAAGCTCAAAGACCGCTTAACTGAAGAGTTCAAACAAGTTGAGTCTGCACTTCGACGAGGTGCTTAGTTTAATGATGTAAGATAAATTACATATGCATAAAAGTTTTTAGGAATTGATGTCGCATTCCTTCCTAAATCAATTCCTAAGAAATAATATCCTCGGCTTCGTAAAAGGACGCAGAGACGCGAATAGGGTTTAAGACCCCTCGTTTGACTAAAAGTCCCGCGTAGGGGAGGCAGTTGCGTGCGGGGGTTCCCCCCGTTGAGCAATCTGCCATTGCACGGCACTGCCGTGCCCCTACAATATCGTGGGATAACGAGAAATCGTTATGTGATGGATGTTACCCCTGAATCGCACCTCTGTATCCATAAAAGTTGTTGGGGGATCTGGACCTTCGACTTATGATGACTCAGATTGGATTGCATCATTATCTGGCTTCAAACACCAAAATATTTTCAAATAAATTGTATAATATCAAGTTCGGATGATTGGTTATAATAAAATGCGCGTTTTGTAGGTTGGGGAGCCACTGCGTTGCGCGGGTTAAGAGCGTTGTAGCAAGTGGCGTTGTAACGTTCGCGCAGCGTGTCCCCTTGGGACTCAGTGGAACCCAACCTACGTTAATTATAACTTTTTAACCGTACATGATATAAATAGCTTTATTAGCTCTGCCTACCGATAAGTATTATTAATCTCGGTACTTATAGCCCATAAGTACTAGGGGATTCATGCTTTGCAATAAACCCGTAATTGCTTGCAAGACATAGAAGCGCAAACCGTGCCAACATTAGTTAAATATTTAAATGCGGCAACAGAAAAAGAAGTTTGGAAGTCTAAAATACTTAGGCTTCCCAGACCCAATTAAGCCAATTTAAAAAATTATTTACACATCTTCGACGCCCGAACAGCTTTGGGGATGATGATTTTTGTCAAACCTACTCATATCTATGTCGAACCGTCCCTTGAGTATTGCGACAATGTTCTTTTGGCGATGCTTGTTTGCTGCCATCATCAGCAGTAGCTTGCCTCCCTTTTTGGCACAACCAGTCGCAGCACAACTTAATAATTATTGTCAATTGAGCGCTACGGCAATCAAAGAAAAAGAAAACCTGCGCGTATCAGCACTTAGAGGCAACAAGGAAGCGCAATCCAGTTACCAAAAATTATTCAAAAAACACGCTCAAACCTTAAAACAATGCCGTTCCAGCAATTGGCTGCAAGTCCAAGCAATTTGGTTGCGGCTATATCCCTGCGATATTCAGTCGGGGTATCTCGACCGCATCATGGATCGAATTGCGAACCGTGGCTATAACGCTGTATATATTGAAACTTTTTATGACGGGCGAGTGCTGTTACCCGCAGCCAATAACCCGACATTGTGGAACTCTGTAATTAACGTACCAGGGGCAGAAAATGCCGATTTACTCGCTGTCGCCATCAAAAAAGGGCGGGAACGCGGTCTGAAAGTATATTCATGGATGTATACTAACAACTTTGGTTACAGCTATGCCCAAAGGAAGGATAGGGAAAGTGCGATCGCTCGAAATGGCAAAGGGCAAACTAGTTTGTATGTTGAAAATGGCAACCAAGTCTTTATCGACCCTTACAATGTCCAAGCCAAAACCGACTATTACCGGATGGTGCAGGAAGTCGCCCGCCGCCGTCCAGATGGTATGTTATTTGACTACGTGCGCTATCCCCGTCAAGCTGGTACAGACTCCATTGCCACCAAAGTTACCGATTTATGGCTATATACCGAAGCTACCCAAAAGGCTTTATTACGAAGGGCACAAAATTCTAAAGGGTTAGAATTGATACGTCGCTTTCTAGGTAGAGGATTTGTCACCGCCAGTGACGTTGACGATGCCGATCGATTGTATCCTCAAGAAGCCGAACCTTTATGGCAAGGTCGCAGCATTACAGCTACAAAGGCAATTTTACCTGTTGGCGCACGTCAATCCCAACTGCAATGGGAACTGTGGCAGCTTTCTGTTGCCCACGCGATGCAAGGGATTGTCGATTTTGTCACCTTGGCAGCATACACACCACAAAAAATGGGTATTCCCGCTGGTGCTGTCTTTTTCCCCGAAGGCAACCAAAGCGTTGGACGAGGATATGATTCGCGCTTGCAACCTTGGGATCGATTTCCTAGTAATTTAGAATGGCATCCGATGGCATATGGAAACTGCGGTAACGTCGCTTGTATTGCCCAACAAGCGCAGCGCGTTCTGAGCATGGCAAAATCTAATACACAAATAATTCCTGCGATCGTCGGCAATTGGGGTGAATCGGTCAGCGGTCGTCCACCTCTGGAGATTCAAATGCAAGCTTTACGTCAATTTGCCCCCCGAATTCGGGGAGTCAGCCACTTTGCCTACTCGTGGCAATATCCCCAAGATGATAGCGATCGCAAATTCTGTCGAAATTAAAGGAGGGGGAAAGGGTAAAGGGGAAGGGGTAAAGGTCGGGAGGGAAAAAGTATAAGAAGAATAAATTAATATTCTTCTCCTTTCCCCCTTACCCCTTCCCCTTTCCCCCTCTTCTACGAGGCAATATCTATCGATAAAGCGCTTTGCACTCCTGCCATCTCAATGACTCGGAATGTAAAATCCAATAATTCCGAATCTGTTAATTGCCGACGCGATGTTTTTGCGTAGTGCTGCTGCAAGTACTTGCGTCCCTGTTCCGGTGTCCAACCTAATTGATTTAAGTACTTATCGATTTGCTCCATCATCTGCTCACGCACTAGCGTGCCGGAGGCATATCGCAATTGATTATTTTTGCTTGCATTGGCGATTTGTGTAGGTGCTTGATTAGCTGCCGCAACTTGATTAATTTTATCGGCAACTCGTTGCTCCAAAGCTTGTAAATCAATTTCTCGATGTCCATCCCAACTAAAATCTACCGATTTATATGTTGCTGGGTCGTACATTTTACAAAAAACAATTGTTCTATCTCCAGGGTGAACTGCAATTGTTAGCGGATTTTGAAGTTGTTCGACACTTAACGCATCTAATGACAGCAGCAAACTCTTCGAGAAATAAGATTCTCTTCCAGAACGAATAATATACGGCTTATCCGCCATAATCGACAAATCGGTTTTATTCGCTATCCCAAATTTAGTTTCAATACTTTTATTACATTCAATCTCAGTAATTAGCCCTGTTAGCGCTTTTTCATGAATCGGCATCGTTTTCTCATCTTCCGAAAGCGAATACCAACAAGTATCACCTTCTCGGTTCACATAAATATATTGCGCTTTGGGAATCGAGCCAAACCCTAACTTAATATCCATATGTCCTCTCCATGCATTTATATACTCAAATTTTTCGCCCTTTGTTGCCGTACACTTATATTTCCCAAATCCACTAGTTAATTCTCTGCGCGAATAAAATTACTTACTATCGGTTGCTATTCTAGGGGAAAAAAGGGCAAGCACAAGCTACAGCAACGCGCAGATAAAATCTTCAGTTAGTAGTACTAATGTATCATAAAGTTTGAGCAGGGATTGTGTTGGTGCATAGTGAGCAAAATATTCTATAGTATGAACTCTTCGGAGGGGCATCCCGTCAATAGCGCTCAACGATATTATTTCATCACCCGAAATTGTCCCAAATGTTCTTCTCCTTGCCGTTCGGATACAGAATTAGTGGCAGGTTCTAAAGAACGAATTTCAAAATCCTGTTGAAAATACTCTTTTATCTCCTGTGGAGTCGCACCAAACGGAGGACCACCAGGACGATTATGGGTGAAAAATAACCCGATTAATTCGCCTTGCGGTTTTAAGATAGATTTCACAACTTGCACGTAACGCTCGCGCATTCCTGGGTCAATGGCACAAAAGCATGTATGTTCAACTACATAATCAAAATAGCTTACAAACTCCGCAGGTAAGTCGAAAATATCGCGCTGCAAAAACTTCACCGAACTATCAACTGACTTTGCCAAAGCTGTTGCTTCGGTAATTGCCGAATCAGCAAAGTCAAATCCGATAACTTCAAATCCAAATTGTGCAAACAGCACTGCATCATATCCGCGACCGCATCCCAACACAGCTACAAGTCCCGGTGATGGTGCTGGAGACTGCAACAGACTTACAAATGGTGGTGCAGCTTTACCTATATCCCAGCGAGTTGTTCCTTCTTGATAGTGTTGTTCCCAATATTCTTGATTTGGCATTTTGGTAAACTTAGTTTTTTCAAAGATGCACGTAAATTTTACTTTATATTTTTAATTAAGCCGCCAGGAAGGATACCGCAGGACTGTTGTTCCTGCGACAAGTTAATTCGTTGCACAACAAATATTGTTTGTTAGTGGTTACGACTGATTGCGATCGCGTAGCGACTCCGCTCGTAGTATCGCCCTAACAGGGGCGGGGAACTCCCCAAGCCCTCATCATAGTGTCAACACAATCTTCAACGTAATCAAGCAGTCGTTCTCGTGGTAGCGTTACCTCAAGACCAAGCTGATATTTTATCAAATCGAAACTCTGCCACATAGCTATCAGTTGATCCGCAGCTTGCGAATTTTTTAATCGTTCCTCAAATCGAATATTTTTAAGTTTTTTCTCCCACCCCAATTTCAAATCTGTCTCGTTTGTATCCCAGTGTTCTTCTGCAAAGTCTGGGATAATATTAAATGTATCCTGAAAAATTGCTTCATAAACACGATTCAAACGAGTTGTCGGCCATTCAACGAGTTTACTGGTAAACCCAAAAATCTTATAGAGACGCGAAATTTGAGCCAGCGCGTTGCGGAGCCAGTCGCGTGCGGGGGTTCCCCCCGTTGAGCAACAGCCGCGTTGGGGTTCCCCCCGTTGTAGCGTAGCCGCGTCGCGTCTCTACATGTTATCTAACTTTATCGCGCACTTGAATACAAACCTAGTTTTTCCAAAACAGGTTTAGTCGAAACGATATGTCTTTCCAAACCCAATGCTTTCGGGCTAATTCCCAATGCCAAAGCTACCAACTGCGGCAAATGCAGCACGGGTAAACCTAACTTATTCCCCATGACTTTTTCGACTTCGGGTTGACGCGAGTCTAAATTGAGGTGGCACAAAGGGCAAGGTGTAACAATGCAATCTGCACCCGAATCGATGGCATCTTGAATCTGGGTTCCTGCCATTTTAAAAGATTCCGTCGTCGCATAGCTCGAAAGGGGCCAGCCACAACACTGGGTGCGTCCTCGGTAGTATATCGGAGTTGCCCCAACTGCCCGAAACAGGTTTTCCATCGCTTCGGGTTTAAAGGGGTTGTCGTAGGGACTGTTTTTCTGAGCGCGTAGTAAGTAGCACCCGTAAAACGCAGCACATTTAAGTTCGCTCAATTTGCGAGTCACACGTTGTTGAATTTCTTCTATACCATAATCTGCCACCAATGCATACAAAAGATGTTTAACTTCGGTATTGCCGCGATATGGCAAACATCCTTCTTTTTGTAACAAACCATTGACTTTATTGAAATAATCTGGATTGTTTTGTTGACTTTCTTTAAGCCGCTCGTCAACATGACCGATAACACCTTGACAGGTGCTGCAATGGGTTAGTAAAGGCAAATTTAATGATTCAGCCAGAGCGATATTGCGAGCATTAACCGTATCTTCGAGTAACTGCGAATCTTCCTTAAAAGTACCACTACCGCAACATGAAGCTTTTTTAAGTTCGATTAACTCGATTCCCAACGCCTTAGCCAGGGCAGATGTCGCCAAATGTAGCTCACCGCAAGCACCCTGAGCAACACAACCGGGAAAATAAGCGTATTTTAATGACGACTGCTTGAGCATAGCAATTAGTTTTAGTTAATGAAGGAATGTGTACGAGTTACCCCCGACAATAACTGTTTTATCATTGCTTGCTTCGTGTCGGCAGTAAGATTGCTTATTATTGATAAAGGGAACTAAAGCAAATTTAATCAAAATTGGAAAGCAAAATCATTAAAAAGGCATATCCCATTTGAAAGTTTACGTCAAAAGCATATACGGGCGATCGCGCTTTCCGTTAAGATGTATATGCAAAAAAACCTGTATTCCATTCATTGCGGACTATAGCAACTGGTTGAGGAATTTCATCTATGAGCCAAACGGAAGTTTTTGATAAAGTGAAGAAAATCGTCGCCGACCAACTCAGTGTCGAGAGTGACACAATTAACCCCCAATCGAATTTTGCCAACGACCTTGGGGCTGATTCCCTCGATACGGTAGAACTGGTAATGGCTTTAGAAGAAGAATTTGATATTGAAATTCCCGATGAAGCCGCTGAAAAAATCACTACCGTCCAAGAAGCAGTCGATTACATCAACAACAAAGTTGCTGCTTCCGCATAACGAGGGAGTAGGGAGTAGGGGCGGGGTTACCCCGCCCGTACAGGAGTAGGGTAAGGGGGAATGGATAGGGGGCAAAAATCAAAGGTAACTAATAATCGCTCCTTAATCGCTCTTAACTCAATCACTTTTCCCCCCTACTCCCCTACTCCCCATTCCCCACTCCCCTATTTTTGAAGAGCCACCATAACTATCGTCATGACAGAAGATTTTAAACGTAAACGTGTTGTTGTAACTGGAGTTGGCGCAATTACACCGATTGGTAACACACCATCGGAATATTGGTCTGGATTGATGAGTGGACGCAACGGTATTGGCGAAATCACTCTATTTGATGCATCGCGCCACGATTGTCGCATTGCTGGCGAGGTCAAAAACTTCGATCCGCAGGCTTACATGGACCGCAAAGAAGCCAAGCGCATGGATCGATTTTCCCAATTTGGGGTTTCGGCTGCAAAACAAGCACTTGCAGACGCGCAATTAGTTATCAATGACCTGAACGCAGAACAAATCGGTGTCATGATTGGTTCGGGTATTGGTGGCTTGAAGGTGATGGAAGAACAGCAAACGATATACCTAAATCGAGGCCCCGACCGTTGCAGCCCATTTATGGTGCCGATGATGATTGCTAATATGGCATCCGGTTTAACCGCGATTCAAATTGGTGCAAAAGGTCCCAATTCCTGCGCGGTAACTGCTTGTGCGGCTGGTTCCAACGCCATTGGCGATGCATTTCGGCTGATTCAAAATGGATACGCACAAGCGATGATTTGCGGTGGTGCAGAGGCTGCAATTACCCCCTTGTCAATTGCTGGTTTTGCAGCATGTAAAGCAGTCTCGGTTCGCAATGACGACCCAACTCATGCTAGCCGTCCATTTGATAAAGACCGTGATGGCTTTGTAATGGGTGAAGGTTCGGGAATTTTAGTGCTGGAAGAATTACAACATGCACTCTCGCGGGGCGCACGTATTTATGCGGAAGTTGTTGGTTACGGTATGACCTGCGATGCCCACCACATCACATCTCCACCACCCGGTCACGAAGGTGCAGCAAGAGCCATGCGTATGGCATTAAAAGATGCCAGTATTACCCCGGACATGGTGAGCTATATCAACGCACACGGTACGAGTACCCCAGCAAACGATTCAGCAGAAACTACTGCGGTTACAACCGTTTTTGGCGACTATGCGCGCAAACTCGCAGTCAGTTCGACGAAATCGATGACCGGACACCTTTTAGGCGGTTCGGGCGGTATCGAAGGAGTCGCAACAGTACTTGCGATCGCAAATGACCGAGTTCCACCGACAATTAACTATGTTAACTCCGACCCCGATTGTTACCTAGATTACGTCCCGAACACGAGTCGAGAACTAAAAGTCGAAGTGGCATTATCCAACTCCTTTGGCTTCGGCGGTCACAATGTCGCGCTAGTCTTTAAGAAGTACCTCTAAAGGAAGTTAGGAGTTAGGAGTTAGGAGTTAGGAGTTAGGAGTTAGGAGTTAGGAGTTATAAATCATTTTTTCTGTCCCCCCACTTTCCCCACTCTCCCCACTCCCCTACTTATCCCTCTATAGAATGAAAATCAAAAATCCCAAATCCGAAAAATTACGGCTTGTCCGTCAGCGTAAGCCAATGGGATGATAAGAATAATTGCTTAGGAAAGTTTATATAAAATTTTTCTAGGCAATGAAGCTAGAACAGTGCTAACCCGTCATTAAGAAGAATCGTACTATGGCTGTTGCAACCGAAACCCTCAAAGACCAAACCCTCGAAGAACTTTGTATCAACTCGATCCGCTTTTTAGCAATCGATGCCGTCGAAAAGGCAAAGTCAGGACACCCTGGATTACCGATGGGTGCTGCGCCAATGGCGTTCGTACTCTGGGATAAATTCATGCGGTACAATCCCAAAAATCCCAAATGGTTCAACCGCGATCGCTTTGTTCTCTCAGCCGGTCATGGTTCAATGTTGCAGTATGCACTGCTCTACTTGGCTGGTTATGACAGCGTGACGATTGAGGGCATTAAGCAATTCCGTCAATGGGAATCCGAAACCCCCGGACACCCAGAAAACTTTATGACCGCCGGTGTTGAAGTCACCACCGGGCCTCTGGGACAAGGTATTGCTAATGGTGTTGGCTTGGCAATAGCTGAAGCACACCTTGCCGCAAAATTCAATAAGCCCGATGCAAAAATTATTGACCACTACACCTACGTAATTTTAGGTGACGGTTGTAACATGGAAGGCGTTTCGGGTGAAGCTTGTTCTTTCGCAGGGCACTTGGGATTGGGCAAGTTGATTGCCTTGTACGACGATAACCACATTTCGATTGACGGTTCCACCGATGTCGCGTTTACCGAAGACGTTTCTAAACGCTTTGAAGCATACGGCTGGCACGTCCTCCACGTCCAAGATGGTAACAACGATTTAGCAGCGATTGAGAAAGCGATCGCCGAAGCAAAATCTGTCACCGACAAGCCCACTATGATTAAGGTGACAACCACCATCGGTTACGGTTCTCCCAACAAAGCAAATACCGCAGGCGTTCATGGTGCGGCATTAGGTGGTGATGAAGTCGCATTAACTCGCAGCAACTTGAAGTGGGAACACGCACCTTTTGAAATTCCCCAAAATGCTCTCGACCACATGCGGAAGGCAGTTGAGCGTGGCGCTAACTTTGAATCTGAATGGAACAAGACTTTCAGTGACTACAAAGCTAAATACGCCCAAGAAGCGGCAGAATTTGAACGCTTCATTAGCAACAAACTCCCCGACGGTTGGGATAAGGTACTTCCTACCTACACCCCCGAAGACAAAGGGTTACCCACCCGCAAACATTCCGAAACCTGCCTCAACAAATTGGCACAAGTTTTACCCGAATTAATTGGTGGTTCGGCTGACTTAACCCACTCTAACCTCACCGAAATCAAGGGCAAAGGGGATTTCCAGAAAGGGCATTACGAAAACCCCAACATTCACTTCGGCGTGCGCGAACATGGTATGGGCGCAATCTGTAACGGGATAGCGCTGCATGGTTCGGGATTAATCCCCTACGGTGCAACCTTCCTGATTTTCACCGACTACATGCGTGCTGCTATCCGCTTGTCTGCCCTTTCCCAAGCTGGTTCGATTTGGGTAATGACTCACGACTCCATCGGACAAGGTGAAGATGGTCCCACCCACCAACCGATAGAAACACTGGCTTCGTTGCGTGCTATTCCTAACCTGACAGTGATTCGTCCTGCTGATGGAAACGAATGTTCTGGAGCTTACAAAATTGCGATTGAGAAGTCAAAAGCACATGCTCCTACCTTGTTAGCGTTCACCCGTCAAAATGTTCCCAACTTAGCAGGTACATCGATGGAAGGTGTCGCCAAAGGTGGATACATAGTGGTGGATAGCGAAGGTACACCCGACATCATCCTGATTGGTACAGGTTCCGAATTGAGCCTTTGCGTCACCGCAGCCGAGAAACTCACAGCCGAAGGTAAGAAAGTCCGTGTAGTTTCGATGCCATCTTGCGAGTTATTTGAAGCACAAGATGCAGGTTACAAAGAGTCGGTATTGCCAAAAGCAGTTACCAAGCGCGTATCGGTAGAAGCTGCAAGCAGCTTCGGCTGGCACAAGTACATCGGTATGGAAGGTGCAGCAGTCAGCATCGATCGATTTGGTGCTTCTGCTCCTGGTGGAGTTTGTTTAGAGAAGTTCGGTTTTACTGCTGATAATGTGCTAGCAACAGCCAAGAAAGTATTGGGTTAATTCTTGATAGTTTCAAACTAGTGAATTAATTGATTGTGGGATGGGCATCCTTGCCCGCCCTTTTTTTTTGGTATTATTGAATTATTTTTTGCCTAAACTAAAGAACATTTTTGCAATCTCCTATCTATTAGTTTTCGACCGTGCAAATAAAAATGCTTTGTAAATACTACTAATAAATTTATAAAATAGATATAATATGTTGCTATTAAGGTAAATACATGCAAGCACCTATTAACTTGCCCTCAACCTTGAAATTAGAAATTGATTTAACAGATGAGCAGTTTTTCAAACTGTGCCAGAAAAACCGCGATTATAGATTTGAACGCACAGCATTAGGAGAATTAATCATTATGCCACCAACTGGAAGCGATACAGGTAGACGCAATGTTAAAATAACAACCCAGTTGGAAATATGGAACTCATTAAATCATCTTGGAGAAGTATTTGACTCATCTACTGGGTTTACACTTCCTAATGGTGCAGAACGTTCTCCCGATGCATCATGGGTAAAAATTGAACGCTGGAATGCTCTAACTATTAAGCAACAAGAAGGTTTTGCACCAATTTGTCCTGATTTTGTTGTGGAGTTGCGTTCTCGTACAGACTCTCTCAAGGATTTACAAAATAAAATGAACGAATATATTGAAAACGGTGCAAAATTAGGCTGGTTAATCGACCGCAAAAATAAACGTGTAGAGATTTATCGTCCTAATCAAGAAGTCGAGATATTAGAAAACCCTGTCACTTTGTCTGGTGAAAATGTTTTACCTGGATTCGTATTAGATTTATCGATGATTATGTAATTAGTAGTTGATGTTCTTGTAAGTAGGTAAGTACAAATAATTATAAGATAAAGTCGAGTGTGTTACCGCGTACCGCTGACGTGAAGCCCGCTTTCTTTGCGTAATATACCTAATCCAATGGTACGTTATATTATGTAGGGCTTTAGCGCACCCTACAAGCCAACTTAATCACTCTTTAATACGAATCTTAGTTTCCAAAGCCTTTATTATACGACTTCTGGTACATTAAACGATATTAACACTAGAGCAAATGGAAATATTTGATGCCGTAGTAGAACGACATAGTATAAATAATAGCTTATCTTGACCATCGCATCTAATCTGAAGTTTCTTGCTGCTTTTGCTGCAACAGACTATCCACTTTGTTCTCAATAGCAGACAGTTTTCTGAGAATAGTAGGGCGATCGTCATCAAGGGAAACTAAAAGATTGGCAATTCCTTCTTGTACATTCGCCAACCTTTCGACTGCATTTTGAAGCTGTACCATTCCTTCTCGAAGTTCCTGTCGCTCAAGTCTTGCTCCTACCATCGCATCTAGCATCGCTTGAGCAGTCCTAGCATTGCTTTCGATTAGTTGCTTTAACTCTTCATCAGTCATTTTAATAGCTTTCTAGTATCGAGCGATACAGCCCCAGCTTTTCTTCCATTGCCTGTAGAATCTCTCTGAAGCGCTTTCGGTTGTTTGCGGGGTGATAGCAACCCCCTCTATCCTCTTTTCAGACACCCAAGAGAAGGAATCAGACAATATATTGCCCCCCTTTTGCAACTTGCGACCAAGAGGGAGTACTCTTCTAGGCTTAGGGGTTTGGGTTTTGCGCCTGGAAGCTCGCAGGGCTTGAAGACTATTTTTAGCCTAAAACTTCAAAAATTTTGAGTTTTAATCTCAAAATCACTCGTTATCTCAGCTTATTCAATGGGTATCCTAAACTAGGAGAATGTTTTGTTACAAAACTTAAACTTCTTTGCCTATAGTAAAATGAGTACCTCCAAATGTTGAATGGACTGCTGATTGCTGCCAATAGCGTTATTTCGCTGTGCTACTTTATAATTGCCTTTTTGATCTTGCTACCGTACTTGCGCGGACAGCAGAAAACTGCCCTTGTCCTAGCTACCATTTGTGTGTTTTTCAGTTGCGCCCTTGGACACGGCGGGCACGTTTTAATGATGCTCTCAGGCAGTGGACACCCGGCAGACCAATCTCCAGTTTTACTTAAGTTGCAGGTCGGAATAGATTCCATCACCGCCGTTGTGGCTATTACCTACATTGCTTTGCGCCGCTATTTCTCTTTTTTAGTTGATGGGCCGCTCTTGCTAACCCAAGCGCAGGCAAAATTAGCAGTAGCCAATGCAGAACTAAAAAGTATGAACACCCGCCTAGAATCTTTAGTGGCAGAGCGAACAGGGGAACTAGAAAAAGCCAATCAAGAATTAGCAGCCACCGCCGCTGAGAGAAAACAGATAATAGCGGCACTTAATCGCAGCAATGCTTTTTTGAAAGCCCAGCAGGAAGCGGGTGTCGATGGGATTTTAGTAGTTGATGAACACGATAAGGTAGTTTTTTACAATCAAAACTTTTACCAAATCTGGCAAGTTCCAGAGGAGCTTGTTCAGCAGGGGGACGACCGCAAAATCTTAGAACTGGTTGTTACCAAGCCAGTAGACAGTGAAGAATTCATTAAAAAGGTCGATTACCTTTACAAGCACAAAGATATTATTAGCCGCGACGAAATACTGCTCAAAGACGAACGCACTCTTGATAGATACACTGCCCCCATTTACTCGCAGGAAATTTACTACGGCCGAATTTGGTTCTTCCGCGACGTTACCGAGGGCAAAGTGGTCGAAGAGCAGCTAAGGCAGTCAAAAGAGTTTTTACAGCTCATTATTGATGTCATGCCCCAGTTTATTGCCTGGAAAGATTGCAACTCGGTTTTTCTAGGTTGCAATCAAAAACTAGCATTAATTGCCGGACTTGAGACCCCAGAGCAGATTATCGGCAAAACCGACTACGATTTAGCTTGGCAGAAAGAAGAAGCTGATTTTTTGCGCCTCTGCGATAAGCAGGTCATGGAATCTAACCAAGCCCAGATGCACATTATTGAGCCGCAACGGCAAGCAGACGGGAAAGAAGCGTGGCTCGATACCTGCAAACTCCCCCTGCACCATAGTAATGGCCAGGTTATTGGTATTCTCGTCGTTTTAGAAGATATTACCGAGCGCAAAGCCGCTTCTGATGCTTTGCAAGCCTCGCAAGATTTATTGAAGCAGAAAGCCGACCTGTTAGCAGCAACTCTATCTGAACTGCAACAGGCAAAAGAATTTTTACAACTGCTAATCAATATAATGCCCCAAGCTATCGTCTGGAAAGATTCCAACTCAGTTTGTTTAGGTTGTAATCAAAAATTCGCTGTAATTGCAGGTGTAGAATCTCCTGAACTAATTATCGGTAAAACCGACTACGATTTGGCTTGGAAGAGGGAGGAGGCAGATTTTTTACGAATTTGGGATCGGCAGGTGATAAAGTCGAATCAAGCCCAATTGCACATAGTTAAACGCCAACAATTAGCGGATGGAAAAAAAGCTTGGCTGGATATCTGCCTCCTCCCCCTTCGTGATAAATCCGGTCAGGTCATTGGGCTTCTTGCCGTTTTGGAAGATATTACCGAGCGCAAAGCTGCCTCTGATTCCCTGCTTGCTTCCGAAGTGTTGTTAAAGCAGAAAGCCAACCAGTTAGCAGCAACTCTCTCGCAGCTGCAACAGACCCAAGCGCAACTAGTTCAAAGTGAGAAAATGTCGGCGCTTGGACAATTGGTTGCCGGAGTGGCCCACGAGATAAACAATCCTGTTAATTTTATCTACGGCAATCTGACCCACGTCAGCGAATATATGCAAGACCTGATGAGTTTACTGCAAGTTTATCAACGCGAGTATCCTAACCCGTCTGCGTCTGTAAGTTCTCAAATAAAGGAAATCGACTATGAATATTTGATTAGTGACATGCCCAAGCTCCTCTCCTCCATGAAGACTGGAGCCGAGCGTATCCGCCAAATTGTCCTCTCTCTTCGGACTTTCTCCCGTCTGGATGAAGCGGCTATGAAAACGGTCAACATTCACGACGGACTTGACTCAACGCTGCTAATTTTACAAAGCCGATTGAAAACTAAAGTAGGGCTGGAAATTAAAGTTATTAAAAACTACGCCTCCTTGCCAGAGGTGCAGTGCTACCCAGGACAGCTTAATCAAGTCTTTCTCAATATTTTAAGTAATGCCATTGAGGCTTTAGAAATAGAAAATGGCAACTTAAACCCAACAATTGAAATTTGCACACAGCTTAAGCACAAGCGAGTGGTCATTACAATTGCCGATAACGGCTTGGGGATACTGCAACCAATTCAGAAACAGATTTTTGACCCCTTTTTTACGACCAAGCCAGTGGGGCAAGGCACAGGACTGGGGCTAGCCATTAGCTACCAGATAATTGTGGACAAACACAAAGGCAGTTTGCAGTTTACATCCAAGCCTGGATGGACAGAATTTTGGATTGAAATTCCGCTTGTGCAGAAAGAATAATTTACTTGCCTCAACTCTACCTCTTGTCTAACACCCTAACTGGTTCTCAGCCTCTGGACTGGAAGGGAGGCTACATTGGGGTTTGGGCTTTTTTTAGTGCCATTGGTTTCTAAATTAATGTTTAAGCAAAGCGTGTTGAATCTGGTTGGCCATTTTCAATAAAGTTCGGCTGATGGTAGAAAGGAGAGAAAAATGGGCACAATAAGTACACAAATACAATTTAATGCTCATAAAAACTTATAAATGCAGAAAAATACCGAATTATACCCTTAAACCAGCAGATTGGCATTAACTGACAAAACGTTAATGGAGTGGCAACTACTATCAGGAGTAACTACTAATAATGTATGACTTGCAAAATTTTACTTTAAGAAATATGTCTGAGTGCGGTCAGGCAATACGTAATTTAGGCATTCAAGACCAGAGTATGGAAGAGGCTAGTAATAATATTATTAATTATCTATATGAAAATTTAATCACTCAAAATACTGGTGAGAAATCTTGTGTACTTATCCGTTTATTTAAAACCCATCCTTACGGAGAGCTAACGGGGCAATTACAGGAGTATGCCAGCAAAATATTAAATCATAATCTGCATCCCAATCTTAAATGTTTGACATTACTGGCCACTGCTGGGGAATTGCCAGAATGGAACTCGCGGCATCAATCAAGAGGACACCAAGTAATTCCTTTAGCCAGCGAAGAAGCTATCAGTCGCATCCCCATGATTTCTCAACTCATCCAGCAATTAGGTATAAGCCCAGGCGTAATATTACACAGGGATGCTAATTTATTAACTAATTTAGAACAGCGAATGTACAATGTGTTTTATATTCCTGACGCCTTGAATAATCCTTATATTCCTGCCCAAAGTTTTGTTATTAAATTTGGTGTCAAGTCTGTAGTGGGTTTTGGCGGCCTATTGCCTTCAGGAAATATGTTTGTTATTCTAATGTTTTTAAGAGTGACAATTCCGCGAAGAACCGTGGATTTATTGCGCCCGCTGGCATTAAATGTGAAAATGGCACTTTTCCCTTTCGATGATGGCAAAATTTTCATCTCTGACAGCCAACCTGCTTGCAATGAGAAAATCACAGAGACAGAAAAAAGCGCTGAAATCATTCAACGCTTGAACTCGAAAATTGCCATATTGTCCCAGTTACTAGATGTTTCTGAGCAATCTACCATAACTCAGTCAGATTATCTTGAACAAGCCATCACGAATTTGCAACAGACTCTAGATAAGCTTCAGCAAACTCAGACTCAGCTAATTCATACAGAAAAAATGTCGAGCTTGGGTCAACTTGTGGCTGGAGTGGCCCACGAGATAAACAATCCAGTGAATTTTATTTATGGCAACATTACGTATGCCAAGGAATATACTCAATATTTAATGAAATTAATCCAAGCTTACCAAAAATATTATCCAAATCCTGCGGTAGAAATTAAACAAATAATCGAAACAATTGAATTAGACTATCTGACCCAAGACTTTCCCAAAATTCTCAATTCCATGATGCTGGGGACAGAAAGAATTCGTGATATTGTCCATTCACTGCGAAATTTTTCTCGCCTCGATCAAGGAGAAATAAAACAGGTCGATATTCATGAAGGCATTGACAGTACTTTGATGATTCTAGAACACCGTTTACAAGCCACTAACAAACATTGCAAAATACAAGTTATTAAAGAGTACGCAAACTTACCTTTAGTTGATTGCTTTGTTGGTCAACTGAACCAGGTATTTATGAATATTATTGCCAATGCCATCGAAGCTCTGGAAGAAAGCTTTCATTTGGCAGCAAAACTAAATTCTAAAACTCAAACACAGCCCAGTATTTATATCTCGACCAAAGTTGTTGATGAAAAATGGATAGCCATAACTATTGCCGATAATGGAATGGGAATTAGTAAGGAGGTAAAATCAAAGTTATTTAATCCCTTTTTCACAACCAAGCCTATAGGAAAGGGAACAGGCTTAGGTCTGTCAATTAGTTATCAAATTGTAGTAGAAACCCATCGCGGGACTTTGAATGTTGATTCTACTTCGGGAGAAGGGGCAAAGTTTACGATTCAAATCCCTGTCAGCTACCTTGCTGATTAAGCAATCTGGTCATCAATTAACATCTTAAGCGCCTTGGCGGTTGCTATATAATACAACCTTTAAGGCGGTGGTCTGCGATCGCTCTTAGGCGAGCATCACATTATATATGCAGATTGCAGTGTTATGTTGTAGTGGCAATACCCTAAGGGTATATGAATTGTAGCCCTAATTTGTTATGTTCGGTTGCTTTTTGGGAAAACTACCTATGTAGATAAATAATTTCAGTAAAATATGTCTTCAACTAAAAACTCGTGGATTGAACAAATTTATCAGTACGTCGAGCATTACTACTGGTGTCCTCAAGACCTTAATAAGCAGTCTACCAATAAAGTTGGAGGAATTGCATTTGAGGAAGTTCGCGCTCGAATGCGGCGTTATGAAGTTCCTCTCAACGCGATTTTTAATATTACCTTACGGCTTCTACCCTCAAGGATACTGATAAATATTTTGAGTTTGTTTAGTAAAGGCACTTTCGGACAAAATTTTACCTTAATCGATGTTTTTTCGATGATTCCTGAAATGGGAAACTTTATTCAACCTGATATTGCTTTAGAGACTGAAAATACACGTATTTTTATAGAAACTAAAGTTAAGGATAGTTTTGCTTTAAAACAAATTTATAAATATATTTTTTTACATGCTTGGTTGAATCAAAGAACGGGGATTTCTAAACAGCCTTTTATTTTATTGTTATCTCCAAAAAATATTGATATACAGTGGGAGAATAGTGATAAAAATGAAATTTTTAGAGAAGATAAATCTATTGATAGTCTTCTAGTATATTTAAATAAGCAAAATTTACCGATGAAATTGGGTAATTTAGTCTCAACTGACTTTCTTCATGAAGATGTGAGAAAAGTACTAGAATCACTTACACTTGGTTCAACAACTTGGCATACTATCGGTGACTATCTGAATCAAGAGCTTAACAGCATTTCTCTGAGAGAATCGAATGATAATCAAGAGGTAATTTATAAATTAATAGCAGATTTATTATCTGAGTTAAAAAATCGCCAACTTTACAGTACTAGCGGTAGGTAAGAAATGATTACTCAGTGGGATGGTATAACCAAATCAAAAATTATCAATGAGGAGATTGTTAAAATTCGTCACGAACTTGCAGATGCGGCAAAGATGTATAATTGGCAACTTACCCTAGAGATTCTGAAGACGAATGTAAACCTTATTAATTCAACTCGTCCGGATGGAAAAGCCCTCTACACGCCACTTCATCAAGCTGCACATGGTGGCGCATCAGTAGAGATAGTTGAGCAATTATTGACAATGGGCGCATGGCGAACACTAAGAAATGCAGATGGCGATCGCCCTGTTGATATTGCAAGAATTAAGG
>QQTW01000915.1_pt1 | contig 19845 bp, 23 predicted proteins | sample 1904831 | NCBI WGS metagenome assembly QQTW01 (sample SAMN09435610, study PRJNA476489) | Subsurface metagenome, whole genome shotgun sequencing project. | reverse complement strand
ACTTCAGCTAAGACTTACTTCTCTAATATGACTGCCTCCAAATTGGAATGTTCAACGCAAATCACCGTCGATGATGAGCACTGCGATCTAAGATTGTTTGTGGCACAAGGTGACAGGAGAAGATGGCGAGGAAAGAGAAAGATGAGGAAGGCAGCATTTATAAGGGTCGCTCCAGTACAGACAACCTCAACCCGCTCGATGTGGCACAGCAGTGTCCTGTGCCCTGTTGAAGGGACGCCCTTTGCTGGATCCGCATGGAGACCCTTGCCCCTGCGCTACACCAAAGTACCAGATAGCATTGCCCGGTCGTGCATCATGGCCATTGGGATATTTCTTATATCTCAATCTCCAAGATAAGACTCTTACCTTGTCAAGGCAATGGACATGGTCGCTCGTACAATATGGGTTGTAGACACACCGTTCGACAACCTATTAGGATGCCCCAGAGAAGCTCGCAGCTGCGACCAACCAATCGAGCCTGCTCATCCCTTGAGCTGCTCCGCTATCTGCAACAGAGCGCCGGAAAAGCTGAGTTGGTAGTCTCTCAAGATGAGATGTGGGTCTTGCACCGGAGCATCGATGCCACGTATGCGAATGTCTAATCCATAGAGTAGAAGCCTGCTGCAAGGAGCTTTCTTATACAGACCACCCGAAATTGCTCGACTGCTTATCAGCAAAGGAGCAGACGTCGATCACTTAGGTTCGAATGGTTTCACTCCAGTCCATGGCCTCTTCCAGAAGGGACGGCGGCAAGCGGCATGTGGCGAGTTACTTCAGATCTTGGCCTGCTATTCCTTCTCCAATGTCAACGCTCAAGAGCCCAACGGCTGGGCTGGCCTTCATTGCGCTGCGGCGTATGGCACCGTGGGGTATGTCACCGTGCTTCTGGTTCATGGCTGTTCGATAGGCCTTCGCGCCCACTCGCTCCATTGGACTCCGAATCGCTGCGCCGTCTGCCACGATAATGTTGACATTATTGAAGAATCTGCTAGTACAATGCCTTTAGGCTTCGTTCATAGAGTTGACGGCCGAGGGTGAACGACGTTGCATGTTGCTGCTAACGCGGGCAGCTTCATCGATGTTCCCACTCGTGCTTGATCGGGGCGCCAGTCCACATAAGCTGAGTAGGGCGACGAGCTCATTTTTGCCACCTGCATTGCGGGACAGGCGTTTTACGGCTGCCTATTTGGCCAGGACAGGAGCGAGGAAGATTCTCGCTGGGTATGGTGTTGATTTGGACGATGAGGGTGATCTGTATATGGCTGGTGGAGAAGGGAGGGAGTAGGAGTGAGGTATTATTACTATAACCCAAACAAGCAATTTACAGCCGGTCCAGGATGTAGTTATTATTCACTCATTGGTAGAGCCCCGGAGCATGCCAGCTTAAGTTAGTCACAGTGTACCGTGCATCTCAATCTGCCTTTAGCCGCGAGATTTATTTTAAGACCTTATGAAGATCGCTGAGATCCCAAGCAATTAATCAACCCCCTTTCCCCAGAAATCGTACCTGCCTATCAAACCACCTTTTCACCAAGCGGAGTAACAGGGGTGGCCCCGAGCGGCGAGGCCCTGAAGTCCGAATCAAGTCAACGGGCCGAGCCGCCATTTACCCTAATCAAGACTCAACTCCTTCCCTGCTTCTTGGTTTGCGGAGAAGATGAAAGTGTCTCCCGTGTCGAATCTTGGCCGAACCATGCTGAATCGCGTACGATCGTCCATGATTGGACCGTGTCGCATCCAATCGCGGGGTGGGACATCGTATTCCCCCTGTCTACACGCTGGTCGTCCTTTGGTTTGGTGTTTAGATTAGATTTACTTGTTGGCGAGGATAGCGAGACTTGGCTCGGTGGTGTTTAGCCCCGCTGCTTGGTTGGATTGAGTTGCTAGGTAGGTAGGAATGGAGAGGGATATATAAAGGGGCAGGTGGACCGCTCGAATATGTTGTTGTTGTGGTTGTGGTTGTCGCTGTTGTCCCGTTCCCCACCGAGGCCTAGGTTGATCACTCGCTGTCCCTGCCTCACTCCTTCAAGATGCAGAGTATACTGTCGGTAGTTGTGTTGGCTTTTGTCGGCCTGGTAGCTGCGTCGCCGCTGCCACAAGTCGCGCCGACGAAGGGTAAGTGACGCTGTATTCTACAGTTGGGTGATCACTTGGCTGATTATAGTCTATTACAGGAATCTCCCAAGATCTCCTTGATCGGTTCCAGCTCTTCCGTCAATACTCGACCGCTTCTTACTGCCCCAACAATACCAGGGACACGGCCAACGAAAATGTCAAGGTCGACTGCAACTCCAATTGCCCCCTTGTGGAAAGCGCTGGTGCTACCATTATTCGTAGTGGCCGGTAGGACTTCGTCCCTTTCTTATCAAACCAGTCGCTTCTGTCATAACTAACCGGTGCTCTCACAGCACTCCCATTGGCGACATAGGTGCCTTCCTCGCCGTTGACGACACCAATAAACTCATTGTGCTGGCTGTCCGCGGCACCCAATCCGGCCAGAACGTCGTTGTTGACGCCCTGACGCTCCTGATTCCCTCCAACATCTGTTTTGGCTGCCTTGTGCACAAAGGCTTTTACGGCGCGTGGCTCGAGCTACGAGGATATCTTCTCCCCTCGTTGAACGCTGCGATCGCCAAGTATCCAGGCTATCAGATTGTTACAACGGGACATAGTCTGGGCGCGGCCATTGCCATCATCGCTGGTGCGGAACTGCGGAATGCCGGTAGGAACGTCGTCGTGGTGAGTTTTCCTTAGCTCTAAGTCTAGCCCCTGAATACGTTCCTAACAATATGGCAATTCTCAGTACTCCTACGGCCAACCACGCATCGGCAACTCCGTCACAGCAAACTACATCTCCAAGCAAGCCGGCGGTAGCAACACCTATCGCGCAACGCACACCGACGACCCCGTGCCCCGTCTTCCGGACAGAGTCTTCGGCTACAGACATACTGCTCCCGAGTACTTCATCACAGCGCCTGGCGACGCACCTGTCGGTCCAGCTGATGTGACCGTATTGGCGACTGCGGATGATCCGAGAGGTAATGCGGGCACGGATGGATTTAATCTTGATGCTCATGGACAGTACTTTGGGAGGATTTCGGATTGTTGATTTTCACGGTGATGGGATTTGACTCTTCTTGCGTTAGGGATTTCTGCGTATGGGTTTGGTTAGGGGGTCTCAAGGGTCGGTTTGGGGACTGTTTGCGCAACCTTTGTGTTTCTGGGTCGGAGAAGGGCGCTTCTGTACCTTCGTGCTAACATCACGATTTGTTTTGATCAGAGCAAAATACCTGCCTCTACCAACCAGAACATCATGTACTACCCAATGAAGCGCGTGGTTCATGTTGTACGGGACTGCGCTGGGGAGAAGGCGGAAGATCAGTCATATAGGGATATGCAGGAGCCCGGCTACTAGGATCTTTGAATTGTTCCGAGCTTGCTCTTCGTGGATTGCTTTTTGTCTGTTCGTTCTCGTGGTGGGTCGTGGTGGCGGTATCGTTGGTTAGAGGGGGCTATTGTGTTTGTGTAGAGACGGGATGAACGGACGCTCCGGGAACAAGAACAGTCGTTAATGGCGGAGGAGAGAAGATTGAAGTAGAGAGTGTGATTTTTGATGGTGGGCATAAGAGGGTTTAGAATTTGTAGTTAGTTTTGACTGAAGGGCATCGGGACGTTTAGTCCAATGAAGCGAATCTGATGCGAGTACTCCTAAGCTACATACAGGGAGTAGGCCGTTGGTGTAACCTCAGATACTCTGGGATTCGAGAGTGCTCGTAAGAAGTATTGATGGATTCCACATGAGGTGCACTGCCACACGATCACAAATCTCCAAGACGGATTGCTGCATATATTCGTGACCCTTGATTGCTTTGATAGACCCAACACATCTTTCGCGGAGATCTCATCTGAGAGGCTTACATTGAGATCGCCAAGATGGAGATGAGATGCGAGATCTGCATGCAGTGTCATGCTTGGATATTTGGTGGGTAAGAGTCACTGGAGACGCCCAAACTCCGGAAATGGCAGGCTGACTCTTGCTCCGCGGAAAGAGTAGAGATTTCCCATGTATATCTGCCGTGGATTGCTGGGTTATTGTCGATCGCTAGAAAAGCAGATATAGCGTCGTACCTGTTCTCCTACTCTAGCAATATCGCGACCCTCTCAACGGAACGGTAATGATATCCGTCGCGGCCACTTTTGATCTCGTGGAAGGAAATGTTGCTCATTGATGCTGGCAAGCATGGTTGATAGCTTGGTGTTGCTCAGGTATGAGTCGTGAAGAAGGATGACTGAACCACCGTTGATGCTTGCTAGGCGATTTGATCCGATGGCGAAGCGCGGCACCCTAAGATCTTTTCAGTTCAGTCACCTAGCTTCCGACGATGATGTGGCACTTCCAGGTCCCAGCGGTAGAGAGTATTTAAAGAACAAGAGTTCTCTTCCTGGCGTAGCTGAACTAATCTGTACAAAGTCAACACTTAGACTAACAAGAGAAGTCAGATCCACGGAGAATTTTAAAGCCTGCTATTCCATTAGTAACCTTCCCCTTTCTCGCACACTGTAACATTTCACACGTAAAGCTGCATGGTCCTCATACCCGGGCTGCTCTTCATCTCCACGTCTTTGTTGTGCGTCAGCGCGGCTCGGTGGAGGAATACATCATCCACTACTGACTGTCCTCCCGTGTGCCCTTCGCTGATGATTTCTCTGCAGACGAACCCCGACCAGGTACCTTGGAATAGAACATCAAAGCTCTCCAAACACCGTAATGCAGCCAATTCTGTCCATGGAGATACCCTGGTACAATTCTCGCTCCCGAACAATTCGTATGGTTGCCAGCTGGAGTTGATTTTTCCTGAAGGCTTCAACAGTAGCGTGACCGGCTCCGGAAGCGGTCAAATCGATTTCTGGACCGCGGACAGAGCCATTCATTCACAGACAAGGTGGTCAAACGCTTCGGATGAAGCCACTTTGTTTGGCACCACCGCTCTTTTGAGGGGGGATCGGAGGGTCATCGTCAACGCCTGTGAATGCAGACCTACTATGAGCTTCAGGGTTCGCATGGCGAGTAATGGTAGCGAAGGAGATGCGTCCTTCGACCAGACCCTGCGAGATGGACTAAAAGTGTCCCGTCGCTGCTAAGTCATAAGGAAAACACGCAGATCGCTGCAGATGGTTTGCCAGATTGTATCGGTTTGTGTTGGATTTGACGTATTGCAAGACTCCGCCTGTCCTGTGCCCTTAGGAACCTTCTAGTGTCGGCGAAACAGAAATCATACCCAAGTGTGTTGGCTTATGAAAGCAGATGACGATGATGGAATAATTGATGGCAGATCCGTTTGGTCAATCATAGACTCTTAACGTATTGGAACCCATTCTAACCCGATGTTAGTATACTAAAGGAGCTTGACGGTGGATAGAAGAGACTTGGAGATAGGCCAAAGATGCAGCAGCGAGCAAAAAGAACAATATTGTCTCCTGGCTCTTGGTCAAAGTCTAGAAGAACGAGAAAAAGAAGCTGCAAGTGTAGTTGCAGAGCTGGGGTACTTTGCGGGAACAAGTTGACATTGAACCATAGCTAAAAGCAGCCCTCACACTCGGACGACCTGTTTAGAGTCCATTACCATGTAGGCCTCGTTGGTAAGAGAACGTCTACCATTGGGTATGTGGTCTTGAACATCACTATTTCGTATGTTGTATATGGAGTGTCACGTTGTCCTGTTTGTCCCATCGAGAACAACGAAGCTTCGAAATGCAAAAAGAGACCGATGTCAAAGCGCTAGCAACACGTCCCGGCCGGCCTAACGACGCGCAAAGAGCAGGTCAAGAGTCTTGCTACGGGAAGATAGTTCAAGCCACTTAGGTGCAATGTTCCGCGAATGCCATCCACGCTGTTGAAAGAATCCAGTTCCACTGCGACAGTCTCGCCAGTGGTCTCACTTTTCTGGTAGACATATACTGTAGTTAGTTATAGGGTCCGTCCACAAGGCCAACTTTCTGCTCAAAAGAAGAAGGTGCAGGATTATGAGGAGGAATTATCAGCTGGCCGACAACGTTGGCCTCACTCAATGGCCTCCGTGCAGGAATGAACTCAATGCTGCGAGACGATACGAAAATCGCTTTAAATTCTCCTACTGGCTGAATCAAGCCTCTTGCCGGATGATCGCCTTGCTGTACAACAGAACTGCATTGACAGGTTGCCAATAATGTGGAGGAGCATGAACGCGAAGTGGGGAGACCTGGTCTATCGGAGTCGTCTCTAGCTCTAGTGACAGGGAAGACACGAAATTGACGCGCATTTGGAACCCACTGCAAGTGCATGCAGCTACTCCTCCACCACCCGCGCTTCGCAAAGGCCTGTACTGTGAGTGCATGTCACCGTTTCCGTACACACTTGCCTCCAGCCAGATGGGAACATAGTAAGGATAGCCGACCAAGTCAGTTGAGAAGCCGTAAAATGTAACGATTTCGATGAAATGCTGTGCACCCGGTGGTTGTTGGATCACGTGATGGGGCTAAACAGTAACTACTGTAATGCTGCTCCGACTTGGGGCTGGACGACTAACGTTAACACCTTGTCACTGCACGATTTGCGCCCTACAGACTGTCTCAAGGCCCTCAACGCGGTTCAGCAGAAGTGCCTGTGACAGTTGACGCGGGAAGCCATTGACTGCAGATTTCAGCTGGCTTCTCCTCCATCTCGGAACGCGTGGTCGTCGAGCTTCGGCCTCTGCATCGCGTCGGAGCATCCGTCCACTACCCGCGCGAAGGCTTTTTGTTCACACCACCTTAGAGTCTGGCCTAAGAGACCTTAGACACTTCTTCGCCCCGTTCTTTCGTCCCCATTCGATACACCCCGGACCAGTACATTGGATCTGTGTGCTCAAAGCTGCCTTAGCATCCATTCGCTTTATTCCAACGTTCGTCTATCGACACCTGAGGGTATCGACATTGGACTCCTTCCACTTGCAGGCTGCTTCAAACCAACTACCGATCGCTCTTTTACTTCCATTTCAGTCGACTTCTTTCCCTCAACGTCTTCTAAAGACATCTCCACCTCCCGGCATTCTTGACAAGAGGTACCAGCGCCTGTGGAGATATCCGTTGCAGTCTCGAAGAACGACCTGTGTACACCAAATGTACTTTCAGCGCTTCAAATAGTCAATCGATCCTCCACGTCCTACACTTAGGATCGACTTCGCAGCCTCGACGTCATCACTTTCTGGCTGAAGATTTCGTCGATTCTCTCCTCTCTGCGCCTAAAGTTGGTCTCCTTCCGGAGGTGTATTCGGAGACGGGTTGAAGTTCGAGAAGCAACTCGACCAAAATCAGACGTCGCCTTGCTGCTCTGCGTCGATTCTTCGAGGATACATAGTACCCAGGACTACTACAGTTTTATAGCTCTTGCTCGGTCTCTTTGTTGAAGAGCCTCTCACGAGTGTAGTTGTCGAGGATTGAACTGGGCTTCCCATAGGCATCTGGAGATCGGTCTTGCTGTGCATCAGGGGCAATATCTGCTCGTGTATTGGCGGTCAGGTCGTGAATCGGATAAAGGACCTTGTTGATTAGAGGGGAGAGGCATTCGCACCTAGGCTGGCTAGGAATTTAACGTTCCTCAAGTAATACACGTTAAAGATCGCATTCCGGACTCGGTGTGGCGTGGCATTGAAGCCCGACGAAACGAGCAGGTTATTCACCATGGCGCCGGCCCGTCCACACCTTTCTATCACCCTTCCTCGAAACTTCACTTTCCACTACAAGGATGGTCAGGGCCCAAAGACACCTGAACGGGAGAAGACAGAGACCCCATCACCTTGTCCTCCTCCAATTTACCGAATAAAGCGTCGTCCTCGACAAAGCATTACGCTTCTCGGCACACAGAATCTTGAAAATACCCAAGACCATGCGCACGAGATCGTTTTACCAACAATAGAAACTACAGAACCTGTCGAGCCAGCTCGGCCTTCTTTTCTACAACGTGCTTCAGCACCTGTTGAGGGCTACCTTAATCCAGCTGCAATGGATTGTCAACTTCCTTTACCTACGACGCCGACGGCGCAGGTCGCCTCACTTCGAGGACAAGCTCCTGACCTTCCAGGTTGGAGAGACAGATCGGAACTGACCCCTAGTGAATACACAAGCCGCCCAATGTCGTCTTGTTCGGATTTGTCCACCTCTTCTGAGTCTTCCAATGGCACATGGAGATCGTTCCCTTCACTTGGCGGCAGCTGCACTACTCCGGATAGTGAAGCTCCAGAGCCTTTTGGCATGTCATTCCCATTGAAGCGAAAAGGCAAAGTGAGACCTGCAATCAACACTGATGATCCGGCTCTTCCTGGAACAGAACAACAGAAACATGCTTCGGGTAAATACAAGAAAGCTGTTTGGACTGAGAACATGGACAACCACCTTTGGGCGACTTACCTGAGCTATCTGCAGGATCCTACTGTCACCCCTTTCAAGATGCTTCCAGGGACTGCACCACCGATTGGTGTCTGCTATCGGGTTGCACGCGAGGCGAAGAAAACCTGGCGTCCAACAAAACAGTCACTTGATACGATCTTTGAGGGCGGCCTACAGGGCCCTTATGCTGGAAAGCAGACATCACGTAACGTTGATGGCATTGCGGAAGCAGACACACGTACTAAGTCTCCAGACACTATCAAAGCCTGTAGGAGCGGAAGCAACACACCAACTGTTCCAGCTACCAAGGTGTACCAATGGCCCGAGTCGAGCTCAGCTACTCGTCGTAGGCTGATAGAGCTTTGCAAGAGCAAACCAACAATTGCGCCACATTATCAGCGGCTTATGCGAAGCCCTTCGCCGGTTGTATCTCATACTTCAAGCTCACGTTCACTATCCTCGCGCCTTTCGACTCCAGCCCCTCGTCGCCCCAGTAGCATGGCTCGTTTCACCACTCGTGATATAGGTCTGTCGTTGATTACGAGCACTTCAGATACCATGCAACCTGATGGTGCGTTAGCCCAATTGGCAAGAGTGAGTTCAAACACAACCGAGGAGTCACACGACAACGAATGGTTCAATAATCCAGTGCAGCCTACGTCAACTTCAGCAGCAAGCAGTGGTCAGGAAGGTCTTGGCATTGATGGAGTTGAGGCAGGATCGGGACTACCACGTCTGGGATCTCCGTTTGGCTTTCACACTTGGGGACCAAGCTACACACGAGACTCACGTTCTTATATCCGTTCAACCTCTCCGAGAGCTCTGTCGGACGATTCAAGCGTACTAGGACCCACTCTAAGATCGCCCGTCCAGATGCACCATCCTTTCCCTCTTCCGCCTGTGTTAAAGCGCCGTGCCCAGCATCTACTAGAAGAGGAGCTTAGCCCCGGAGGGACAGACATTGGTAGTACCGCGATCGAGGATATGTTCGGCGCTCCGGCAGAGGGGAGCCATCGTCGCGTTCGGAGCCGTGGCTTTAGTCTTGGAGATATCACTGGCGATGGACGCACAACGAGTATATTTACTCCGCCGACGACTTTCGACCAGGTGAACAGTTCGGAATTCGGTGAGACAGCGACGTTCGGAAGCGCTCTGACTCCTCCTGCCGCTCCTCCGATCGTTAGGAGACTAGGTTCACCATTCTCATTTGAAGGACCAAGCAGCGATATGGCGACTAGTCCAACTGAGCATCGTCACACGTCCTCCAACACTTTCCCTAGGTCGTCTCACGATCTCAACTTTGCTTCCTCCATTGACGAGCGTCTTAACGACTGGACCGATACCGAGGATGAGGCCAGCAGAAAGCGGGCCAAGGAATAGACTCAGGGTCGTCGGACCTACAACATACTGTTTCTTAACTTGAGCCTGCGCACCGCCTTTCGGAATCGTCTGTTACTGGGATCTACTGGCTAGCTATTCTGTACAGACTTGGCTGTGCAATTGTCGTCAACTTTCTTCATACGGCCGGCTTGATCTCTACTTACGATATGAATGCATGCATTGGCGGCTGCGTTTCAGCGTTAAAATCTCCTGATAACTTAGATTTTCGACCTCCTCTCGGAATTCGATGCTCGATACTTCGGGGATCTGAACGACTTAGCATTTCAATTCTTTTTTTCTCTTTGACGAGCACACTTTCACCAACAGAATCTGCACGAATGAACCATCTTGACGAATGACGACGATTTTTTCTTTCTTCTTTCATCTTGGCCCATTTTGGTCTCCAGCTCCGATAACGAACAGATACGGACGTCAAGCCCTTGTAATTCCACGACGATCCTCGTTATCTACACTTGTCTACGAAGGTCCGCCACGATGTCGAGCGACGACGATATGACTACGAAAGGACCGTTCAAGCATTCAAGGAGATCCTTATGCGAGACATGCTTTTCTTTCGGTTGCTCCTGCAGCTCCCTGGACTGTGGATACGATTTTACCGACCGTGGATGAGTGAATTTGGATGGGCCATGGCAGCTATGTATTCACGCACGTTGGCGACACATGGATGTTTCAGTTCTGAGACTCAGGCAGATCACTCTTTACGTGGATCATGAAATCAGCTCGGATCTATCATACGAATCTTCATGACATAACTGTATATAAGGCAGAGCCTGATACGGATATCATGAAGATAATTGTATTTAAGGCTGAGAGGCTGTTTTCATGAGATGAACTACACGAAGAATGTTCTGATCACACCGTGATAAATGTAGAGGAAAGCAGAGTAATATAGACAAACACCCTGGACCGCATGCGCTCAACGCCAATGCCCACGACCAGTCCAATCCTAACCCCCATACCAAACCTGCCACTAACCTCACAACCAACAAAGTATAGAAACCTACCTCCTCCTCTCCCTACAACCCACCTCGACTCTCCTAAGCAAAGCCCTCAACCCCCTCTTCTCAGCATTGGCCTCCAACCATCCCTCCAACCCCTCCCTAACCCCCCTCATCCCCGTAACCACCGGCATCCTCCCCGATTCCTCACGCTCCACGTACCGCGCCGGATTGAGCAAGAGATCGAAAACGGCAGTCCACAGTTCGGTTTGCCAGTAGCGCTTAAAGGGTTCCTTGAGTTTATATTGTTTTTTCGCGTCCAGGCCCAACCCAGCCAAACCGCCAACGTCACCATCGGCGTCGCTGTTGCCGGCGCCGTTGCTGAGCCCGTGGCCGATGCCATGGTTACTGACGGCAACCGTCTCGATATATTTACCAAAGAGCAAGCTGTGGATGACGCCGGCCAAGCCGAAACAATCCACCTGCCAAGTCCAAGGCCTCATCTCCCTCATCTCCACGCAATCCGCCGGCCCAGCCTTCCAATCCGCCACGAACTGCACGTCCTCCTTGAAAACGCGCATGTCGATCCCGCGTCCGAAATCGATGAGCGCCACTCCCTTGCTCGCCCAGCCGTGCGAGCCGTCGGCGTGGTATCTTGCTGACCACTCCTCCCCATCATCCCCACTTTGCCCTGCTGGACAAGAGCTGTTGGGAACGACGTCAAGTCGCAAAAGACAATTATCGGCCTTCAAATCGCCGTGCATAATGCCAGCCGAATGCAAGGCCTCAACGGTGCGCAGTAATTCGACGGTGAAGAACATGGCGAGCACTTCGTCCATGACGCCGGTGGTGGTGGACGAGGTGCTGGGGGAGTTTTTCGCGGCGTTGACGAGCGAGAGGAGTGTGCCTTGGTCGCGGTATTGTTCGAGGAGGAAACATTCGTCGGCGAAGAGGTGTAGTTCGTGCGCGGGGGTGATGGATCTTAGGGCCCGGGTGCTGGCGAGGCGAGAGGCGGCGGCGCGCATGATGTAGAATTCCCAGGCTGTGGGGGGATGTTCCATTTTTAGCGCTTCGAGGCGGGAGCGGTGATTGGGTTTGCTTGATTGGGAGGTTTGGGTGTCGTCGTCGTCGTTGTCATCGGAGGTTGCGGAGGCGTTTTCGACGAGGTACACTGGTGCGAATGCTCCTTTACCTAGCTCGCGCTTGACTACGTAGTCTCTTTCCGCACCCTCGAGGCAGAGGATAGGTGGCATAGAGACGTTGGTCGTTGTCTTCTCGCTGCTGTTCTTGGTCATCTTCGTGACTGCCTTTGCGAATTTACGAATGTCCGAGCTCCTGCCGCTAATCTCCTTCGTACGGTCAAAGAAGTGATGGTAAGATGAGAGCGGGGGTTGAATATGACCCAGAATCGTCTTTCGGATGTTATCGTCTACAGGGTTGCATTGCCCATCGGTGATGATGGGACCCTGAGGCTGAGCGCCCTGATAGACAGCAGCATCGTGTCCTGGATCTCGAGCGGTGACTTTTGCCTCCTCGTCGGTCATCACTGAGTATGTGCCTTTCCTGCGGCCCGTCTCGACGTCGTTGACAATTTCCCTGAATGGACTGAATATCTCGTCGTCCAGCTCTGGAATCACATGCGTTCCATCACCGTGCCTGCGTGAGGGTGTCTTTGTGTTGAAGTAGTCCTTCTCTTGGTAAATCGTGGATGGAGCTAAGGATGACTCGGTCTTCTCCACTATCGGTGTCATGAAGGGTAGTCGATTTTGAGAGGCCTGCGAAGCGTCACGATACGGGTGCGTTGGGGCTTCATAGTCGACTGGAGGCATAGGTATAAATCTCGTCCTTGTAGAGGCCGGCCCACTTGTAGGTGACACTGGTGTTATAAGTTCTTCATCTTTGTAGACCATATCTCGGTCGACAGGATCCTCTTCGGCAGTGACCAGGCCATGAAGACCTCCACACAGCTCCTCACTCCCGCTGTAATCCTTTGATGGGACATGCTTGCTTGCGGAGAAGTCGGACCACTCGCTGACGCTCTTGACACCAGTCTCGTTTTCCTCATTCTCCTCGAAGGTCTTGACTCCAGTCTCATCATCACCGAACTCACTGGTACCAGAAATCCTGCCTGTACCTGTACTCTCGCCGGCACTCGTATAGTCATCGTCGTCAAAGTCGCTTTCACAAGTGCTATCCGCATACTTATCCTGCGCTGCTACAGACTTCAAAGGCTGGTTGAAGATGTCATAAATTTCCGCAGTCGCGGCTCTTGTATGTACAGTCATCGTTGGCTCTGCGGAAATTTTGCGCTTCAACTTCGGCCCCGTAGGTGATTCGAGGTTGGCCTTAACTGGATCAATTGTTAGTTCGATCACCATTCAGGGTTGGAAATGAGCCATACTGGTCTGCGGTTCACCCTTCACCTCCATGATCTTCGTCTTCTTCGGGCGCCCACTCCTGCTTTCACGACTGCCCTCTTTCTCGTCTGTTCTTTCCAGCAGTATCCCTGGCTCATCATCCACCATCAACCGCTCCTCTACCTCCAGTGCGAGCGACTCATCAAGAGCTTCTTGTTGATGTTCGTCAATGATGAGTATTTTTTCGTCCCCTTCTCGTACCTCTTCACAGAGTGTCGATGTTTCCTCCTTTGCCCAATTCTTATACAGCCAACCTCGACTCGCAGCTCTTAGCTCTTCGAAACTCATTTCAGTATCCATTTGAGGCCAATCAGGATAGATGGCCTCCATGTCCGCCAATACGGATTCGGCTTTGCCAGTCTTTGGATTTATTGTGACTGCTCGTGGATTATCTATTCTCGATTTATGAACATTCTGAGATATCGACGGTTCTGGTAGGGACTGAAAGGAGAAGAAGCAGATGACGCCAGCATTAGTCCTACCACTGTAAACACAAAGGCCGATGAACATGCCGTTGAACTATCATACCTCGTCTTTGAAAACCATCATCTTCGGAGCTGCCGCTACCTTTCTGCCCCCGTTTAAGGTTTCCCCAGCCCAAGGCCTCGCCTCGATTGTGTTCTCCTTCTTTCGGTCTTGAAGAGACCCGATGTTCTCCCATCCCTTCGCCGATTCATCCGTACCGTCTTTTGCGCCAGACCCAGCCAAACTGCTGTCCGAAAAGATTGCTAACTTCTGCCTACCAGATCTAGAGGTTGAACCACCAGGAACGGCCGCTGGCAGGCGTGCGGCTTGTGGGTCCGTCGATCGAGGTGGGGCTGCCGCAAAAGGGTCTATTTTCTCGGCCAGTGCAGGGCGTACTGTAGGTAAAGCCGGCGAGGTCGGTTCATCGCTATTCTGCGGTCGTTGCTGAGACCGGTGTTGGAACTCGCCAAACTTCCGTAGTAACCGCTCTGTTGGCCTTGCTTCCCGCTCGAGACCAAGCTTGTAGACCTCTTCCGCCTGCGTCCATCTACCTGCCCCTTCCAACCATGCTGCAAACTCCTCGTAAAATAGAGCAAGACCTTCGCCGATATTGTGACGCGCCAGAAATGCAAAGGTTTCTCGTGGTGTGTCGGAGAACAAGCGAATGTAATGCAGCCAGAGCTTAAGATATCGTGGATCATTCTTGTAATGGGATGAGGGTAGAAACGCTTTCGTGGCCCGCTCGAGGAGCTGTAACAGTTGAGATTCTGGCGTTGCTTGAGCGGAAGGGTATGCGCTCAGCGTCCACTTGACGTAGCGATCGTAAATATCGAGTGGGTCATCGTACTCGGCTATGGCAATAATTTCTTTCTCATATTCTTGCCGAATCGCATCGTTTAGGTTCCTCGTGTCTGACCGTGTAGGTGAAGATTGTTTGTTGAACGGCGACGGGGAGAAGATTGACACAAGTGCTCGCGCTGACCGGCCACCAGGGAGCGATTGAATATTTTCCTTATGTGTCTCAATGATGTCAAAGTCAATCAAGTCCTCCGATATAGACATGATTGCGAAGTGGTCGAAAAGAATGCAGCGAAGATGTTGAGAGATGAACAAAGTTGTTGATGTTACGAGTCTCATAGTAAACAAACGATCGAATGCCAAGCCGCTAACGTCGCCCCCTAGGTAACATTGAGAGACCGAGCGACTTAAATTTTCTATCGAGCTTTGGAAAGTGCTACAGAAGTCCCACGAATTTGAGCTGTCCCATTTCATATTGTTTCTGTTTATTTGATGTACTGATCCTCTGGACTTGAAATGGAGGCAGTTTAAATTAGCAGAAGGAGGGGCCTACTTGCAGTCAACATGGCATATCAGCAGTGATTCTCTCCGTAACCAAACGCCTTCCACACAGTTGCAAGGGAGAAGTGCATGAAATCAATCCATTGTCTCAACCCTTGAAGGGGCAAAACTCCGGCTATTACTATTACAGTAAGAGACGCCCATCGGATATAACCCTACACATCGTTGTACCCAATGCAGGTCCCAACCAAGCCAGTCTCCGCCACCGCCCACGCCCATGCCCGCCCTGCTCCGCCGGTGAACAAAGAGTCGACTTTTTCATCGCTCACATCCCAGGTCTTTTTCAGCTGCTCTTCCCTGGTAAGGTACAGAAACTTTTTCACATTCTCGAGACTCTCAAACGCAAGAGCGTTGCCTGAGATCCCATGGCAAAGACAAGGTTCCTTGGTCAACAAGCCACGCTCCCAGATGCATAGCCTGGCCCGTGTAACAGCATCCTCAATTTGTCTGCTCAGGTTCTTGAAGTAAGGCCGCAAACTGACAAGGGAGATGACGAAACCTGGAGCGCCATGGCAGAATTGAACAAGGTTGTCGTTATGACTGACTGGGCTGGACGAAGGGAAGTTTCCACTGGGATATTGGATCTCTAACAATTCTTCCAACATTGACTCAAGCGTATCAGCTCTTGAAGGAGACGAGAGCACAATCTGGGTGATGATGCCGATTGCACCATGAGCTGCGCCCAGGTATGCTTTCTGATGCCAAGTCCATGGGCGCGGTGAGTCAAGGATACAATCGATAACTCTTTCAATAACCTCTTGGACTCGCTCTTCTGCCTTTGGCTCGCTCCCAAATCTGACTTTCAGCAGTCGTAGGAAGTAAAGATACCCCGCCCGTCCATAGAGCCACTCGTCAGACCCACCACTTCCAAGTAAGTTGTCAGCGTATTTGCATACTTGATCCAGCCCGGCCAGATCATGCTTCGCGACTGCTGTCACAGTTTTGTGTGCCAGTACCTCCTGCGCAATGCCGCAATGAGACGAATCAAACTTGCCAATGGCACGATGACGAGGATCGGGTCCCTCTAGGTAGGCCATACACCAGTCACGCATCGTCCGTCCTCTGAGTTCCAAACCTTGACAGTAGAAGGACAGTTGAAGAAAGAGGTACGCCGTTGACGTGGGGCCACTGTATAGGCCACCGAAGTCCCAGCCATCTACTGGATCAGTGTCCGGAGGGCATCTGCTCACCATCGATTCGAGTGATGCCAGCAGTTCTTGCCGGGAATTGACTGGCGGGAGAGCACCCAAGTTATTTGTGAAAAAGCGCGGTTTATGAGACATGACGGCTTAGCAGGTAACGCGATCAAACTGGGTGAGCTCGTACGTGGAGAAATCACCACATAGACTGCTTCAGTTGACAGTGAGATGATGTAGAGAAGAGTCCTCCCTGGCCAAGATTGACGGTAAGCGGAATTAAATATAGGTCTTCAAAGAAAAACGTAAGATTTGGCAAGCGGCGAAGATGCAGTACATTATGTTTATACCTACCTTCGTACTCAACAGATGTATGCGTCTTTCCTAGACTCAACTGATCAAACGTGAAGTCGGAACGATCAGTCGCAGATTCTTGAGGCATTCAGCATATCCATCAATCGGTGGCTTCTCAGAATGGTCCAACCGCTTAGCTTATGACGGGCTGAATATGAAGATATGACTCTGATCAGTGTATCCCATTGTCAAGTTATGGTTGACTTAAAAGTAACAACATAACGAGCAACGCAGATGGCGAAGGCCAAGCTACGTAATGGCCCAAGTTTCGAAACAGGAATAGCGGCGGCGCGGAACGCTCTCGCCATGACGTTAGCGCGAACCATGGCAACTTCCATACAATGCTGGTTATGTTGAAGCCGAAGTCTCTCAGTGAGAAAGGATCGTCAGGCTGCAAGTCGCAAGGCTCTGTTAGCGAAGCGATGCAATGCCGGAGGCAGTAATTACAACCCTGTTGTCCCCGTCATTGAGCTCAGACTCGAGTTTGTCATCAGCTCCTGAAATTGGGGACTTTGCCCTCGAAGACACAACCAATCCATTGGATCTCGAAGGAGGCCGTCTTGAAGCAATTGCGCACGAAACAACAATTGAGGTGTCTCAGTCGCAAAAACGACGACGAACTATACCCGACGACAGCATAAAGAGTCCAGCGAAACGAACCAAGAGGGAGACAGGAACCAGACCAAACCACCGAGCGGCGATAAAGCAGGAAGTGGAGCTGGAAAACACAGAACACGAAAATCAGTTGGCAATAAAGCGTGAGCGCAAAAGCAGAGCCTCCGTCAACGGCGCTAAATCCATCACAACCAAAACAGAACTCAACGGGGACATTGAAGTCGCGGTCGAGGCAGTCATCAAGAAAACCAGAAAGAGCACTAAGGTCAAAGTTGGAGCCGACGCCAGGGAAGAAGAAGTAGGCGTAAGCCGTCCTAAGAGACCGAGAGGACGAGGTAAAGCGTCGATCGAGGCCAAGGAGGCAGAAGAGGAAGACCTAGATCCAGAAACCCCCAAAAAATCCAGCAAAGCAAAGAAGGCGGAGGTTGGGGCAGTGCCAGGACAAGAGCAAGAGGTTGTGGATGAGACCCCCAAGAAGCCGAAAAGGAAGAGGAAGACCAAGGAGGAGAAGGAGGCTGAAGCCATGCCTTTAGCGGTGCGGACGACCGCGTTGAAGGTGTTCATAGGAGCTCATGTTAGCGCTGCTAAAGGTCTGTTTGCTCTCTGGTCTGTCACATCTGCAGGATCAGCATTCATAGCTAGTCCTAGACTGAAACATCTATCCTCACAGGTGTACATAATTCCGTGACAAATTGCTTGCATATAGGGTAAACCTGTCCCTCCTAACCCTCCATCCTGTGAACCCAACGTTAACAAAAGCCCAGCGGCAACGCCTTCGCCCTCTTCCTCAAGTCCCAACGGAAATGGGAGAACCCACCACTCCAAGACGAACACCGCACTCAATTCCGAGCTTCCTGCAAAGAACTCAAATACGACGCCGCCAGGTATGCTCCCACCCTCTAACAACCCAGTCCCCTTTACTAACCCACAATCCAAGCCACGTCCTCCCTCACGGCTCCTACCTCGTCAACCTCGCCCAAGAAGACCCAGACAGAGCCAAACAAGCCTACGACGCCTTCCTCGACGACCTCCACCGATGCGAAGCCCTAGGCATCAAACTCTACAACTTCCAGTAAGCACCTCTTCCCTCTCCCTCCTCTCTTCCCTTGACCCACACACGACAACGCAACTAACCCGTTCCCCACCCCCCCAACAGCCCCGGCAACACGGGCGCCTCCCCCCGCCCCACCGCCATCTCCCGCATAGCCCACGCCCTCAACCGCGCCCACGGCTCCACAAGCACCGTAACGCCCCTGCTAGAAAACATGGCCGGCGGCACCAATGTGATCGGCAGCACATTCGCCGACCTATCCAGCATCATCTCGCAAATCCACGACAAATCGCGCATCGGCGTCTGCCTCGACACATGCCACCTGCACGCGGCAGGCTACGATTTACGCACACCGTCGGCGTTCCGCGCCACGCTTCGGGAGTTCGACACGGTGGTTGGAATGAGGTATTTGCGGGCGTTGCACTTGAATGATTGCAAGGCGCCGTTGGGGAGCGGGAGGGATTTGCACGCGAATGTAGGGACGGGGTTTCTCGGATTGAGGGCATTTTGGAACGTGGTTAATGAGCGGGCGTGTTGGGGGTTGCCGATGGTTTTGGAGACGCCGATTGAGGTTGCTGTTAATGAGGGGGAGAATGATGGGTTAGTGAGTGAGGGGGAGGAGGGGATGGAAAAGAGTGGCAAAATATCGAAAGCGGCGAAAGCGTCGATGAAACCGAAGCCGAAGCCGAAGATGGTGGAAGATAAGGGCATTTGGGCGCGGGAAATCAAGTTGTTGGAATCTTTGGTGGGAATGGATGCCGAGAGCGAGGAATTCAAGACTCTGGAGAAAGAACTGGCTGATCGTGGCGCGGCGGAGAGGGCGAAGTATCAGGAGGCGTTTGAGAGGAAGCTTGAGAAGGAGAGGAAGGTGAGGGAAAAGATGGAGGCGGGTGGTGGTGGCGTGAAGAGGAAAGGGAAGAGGATGAAGGTGGTGGAGGAGGACGACGACGACGACGACGAGGACGAGGACGAGGACGAGGAGAGTGGGGGGAGTGGGGGGAGTGGGAGTGGGAGTGGGTAGGACGACGGGGTGTTTGTGACAAGTCTGAAAAATACAAGGCAATGATCAAGGCTACCTGAATTGTCCAACCTCGGGTCGATCGCAATCGCAGTCCCTCCAGTACAGCCCCCCATCCCATCCCATCCCATCCCTTCCGATTGAACTCTCAAGCCTAAACCACAGCATCGCTAACACGCTCTTCAGACGCCGCGCAGCCACACATATCACAGCTCTTCTTCTCCGGAGCCCGCAGACGCTCCACACAAACGCCAACATCCCCAAACCACACTCCCCCGCACGAAACAACCATCCCCACCTTCCCTCCCTCCCTCCCTTCTTCCTTCTACCCCACCTACCCAGTGCGATCCAAATTGAACGCCGCACTAATAAGCGCCAAGTGACTAAACGCCTGCGGCGTATTGCCCAATTGCTCTCCCGAACGAGCGATTTCCTCGGAGAACATGCCGAGGTGGTTGCCGAAGGCGAGCATGTTCTCGAAGATGCCTGTTGCTTGCTGCAGGTACTTCTTTTCGTATTTGCCGGCCTGTTTTTGGTTTTGTGTTAGGGATGGGTTAGAGGAGAGGGGAGGGGGCTTACGCGGGTGAGAGCTTCAACGAGCCAGAATGTGCACATGCTGAAACTGCCTTCGCGGCCACCGACTCCTACTGCGATTAACAATGCTCCTAACCTAACTCCTAACTTACGA
>QQTW01000914.1_pt1 | contig 19859 bp, 20 predicted proteins | sample 1904831 | NCBI WGS metagenome assembly QQTW01 (sample SAMN09435610, study PRJNA476489) | Subsurface metagenome, whole genome shotgun sequencing project. | reverse complement strand
CTTGTATCGATACCGAAGATTTACAACCTGTAGGACAGCAATTACTCAATAAAGCGGCTAAATTCTTCCCAGAACTTCCTGTTTTTCGATGTCGTATACTAAAAGCAATACTTGGTTACGATTGACTACAGTTTGAATAAATGGATTTTTAAAAAATCCCTTATACGTATCTAGAGGCACTGCTAAATACAACTTTCTTGCTGGATCGTCCGTTTCCAAGGCAATACGATAGTTTATAAATTGTCCAATCGCGGTATGAAACTCGGAAATAGTTGATGAGGCTAAAAAAGTTTTAATTTCAACGGCAATTATCTCACCCTCTCTTGTCGCGGCAATTAACCTTTCTGCACCTAAATCGATATAAAAATCAACAAATCCCAAATCTATATGATAAGGGTCGTGAGTAATTATCCAGCCTTCGTTTTCAAGGGCAGTTTTGACAAGGTAATGAAATTTATTTCTTGCAGACATTTCTAGCAATGAAATAAAACTATTTTAACTTGATGTCGGTTGTAAAACTTGATTTATTTGTTTCGCCGCAGCGTTGCCCGATCGCATTGCACCTTCTAAATTAAACCCTCCACACCAATCACCGCAGCATACTAATGGTTGAGGTGTATGAGCATTTAAGCAATTATCGGCTAAAGGTATCGTTGGAAAAGCATAACGCCAACGATCGCATTGCAGCCAGTCGGGATTAGCAAGTTCTGGGAAGAATTTAGCCGCTTTATTGAGTAATTGCTGTCCTACAGGTTGTAAATCTTCGGTATCGATACAAGTTTGAGCGAATTTAGCGGCGCTATGGAAAACAAAAATAGGCGTAGTCATCCCTGGACGTTTACTACTATCATTACCAATCCAAACTACGGTATCGTCATTAATTACTGTTAGCGATCGCCAAGCTGGTAAAGGCATATTAGTAGGATAGCCAGCAATAACGCTAATACAACTAGAAAATTCCACTTGGCGCAAACTATCTAAAACTACTGGTAAAGCAATGGGTTTTAATAACGTCAACGCTTGCGGTGCGGGAATCGCAACAACTACCGCTTTAGCTACTACTTGGGTGTCACTGTTTTCAAATTGGAGATGCCAACAATCGTGATTGAGACTTAAACTAACTACACGCTTACTTAGCTGAATTTCTAAATCTTTAGCCAAAAATCGGGCGATCGCACTCATTCCCTTTGGGGCAGTATATAAAGGCACTCCTTTAACTGCTTTTAGACCAAAATCAGCCCTAAACTCGTGTATTGTATCTGTCCACACTTGCAAAATATCTTGGGAAGTGAGTAATTCAACAAAACTTGTGGTTAGTTCACCATTGGCGATTAAATAACTTAGACCGCGATCGGCGCAAGTATCCTGTAAGCGGCGCGTAGTGACCCGTCCCCCCAACCCGCGCGACTTTTCTACCATAACTACCCGATAGCCAGCTTGTTGCAACTGCTGGGCGCAAATTAACCCCGACATCCCCGCGCCAATAATCGCAACATCAAACATAATTATTTAGTAGTATCTGTTTTAATCATAATAATCGCGCCACCAATGGCAAACTAAAACTGTTTTAATTAGCATCCTCGTTCAAAGCAAAGAGTAGAATAAGAAAACGAGTTGGGGTCTGGAGGGTTAAACATTGGACGAAATGAGATCGGCGCTGGAATTGGCTACAGAAGACGAATTGCAACAACTGACAGAACTCTTGTTTTGTCGAAGATTCAATCCTCTCGACTACGTGCATACGCCACAACCGATAGATATTCAAAGCAGAGATAGAGAAGCTTGGCTTGATGCGATTGAACAAAGATTTCGTTACTTAGCCGCCGATGGGGTAACAGTTTTACGGGGACGTAGCGATCGCGTAACTTATCGTACCGCTATTATTCAAGTGTGTCGCTATCTCAAAATTCCTTACTCTAACAACCTTGCTACTACTGATTTAGAAGCTGAGGTATTTTTAAATTTATTAGGCAAAGCTTGGAAACAATTACCTCAAAACGATTTCTCTCAATTAACCACTAAAATCCAAAAATCTCTAGCTAAGTGCGAACTATCGGAACCCTTACCCTTAGCGGTACAGCGCGATCCTTTAGCTTTATTAGTCAAAGGTGGTAGTGCGATCGCAGTTAGTTCGATTATTCAGCCGATATTGCTACAACAAATTGCCCGTCAATTTGCCCTTCAATTTGCCAGCTATCAAGTAACCAAAGAAGCCTTAATTAAAGGTGGAACCGCCGCCGCTATGCAGTTGCAAGGCAAACTCGTACTCCAAAGCGCCGCCCGTTATGGCGCTGCTAGAGGCATTTTTGCTTGTATGGGCCCAGTGCTATGGACGTGGTTTTTTGCCGATTTAGGTTGGCGGTCAATATCTACTAACTACGGGCGAATTATTCCGATTATCTTTGCTTTAGCTCAAATTCGTCTTACCCGTGCCGAAGAAGCGTGCTGGGAGACAATTTAAAGCCCTACTATCGGAAACTACAACAGCATTGCTGCCCGTACTTGCAATTTAATTGGAACTACGCCCAAATAGGGGTGTTATTGTTGCCTTTGTTGCCATCATTAGGGGCATCGTTTATTTTCATCGCCATCCTAATTACTTGGCAAAAGCATTACCAAAGCCTAATTCACCGTCCCTTAAATTGGGGAATAGCAACTCTAGCCGCCTTACTTGTGATTACTACGGGCTTTGCTGTTCATCGTGGCGATGCTTTTTTAGGTTTATTTAACTTCTTACCCTTCTTTATTTTATTTTCTAGCTTCAGCGAGTTGATTCGTACTCCGTTTCAACTGCGCCGCCTTAGCTGGCTATTGGTAATTTCTTCTATCCCCGTAGTAATTATTGGCTTAGGACAATTATTTTTAGGTTGGGTTACTCCCACAAATTTACAACCATTATTAGGCTGGAAACTCGATCTTTTTGGCAATCCTGTAGGGCGAATGTCCTCTATATTTGGCTACGCTAATGTTTTAGCTGGCTACTTAGTAATTGTTTTTAGCTTCAGTTTGGGCTTACTGCTGCAAACTTACCAAGAAATTAGCTTAAAAAGACCTAAGTATTTTACTTTAATATTTTTGCTGGTGGCGACTATTGGTAACTTAATCGCTTTAATTTTGACCAACTCTCGCAACGCTTGGGCGATCGCAATTTTTGCCCTCTTAGGTTATGCTATTTATCTCCGTTGGCGCTGGTTAATTGCTGGAGTAAGTGGGATTTTTTGCAGTATTTTACTCGCAGCCTTTGCCCCATCACCACTACAAGAATTATTTAGAAAAATTGTCCCAGCTTTCTTTTGGGCGCGGCTAACTGACCAATTATACCCAGAGCGCCCCCTAGCATTGCTGAGAACTACTCAATGGAAATTTGCTTGGGATTTGACGATCGCTCGTCCTTGGACTGGTTGGGGGCTGCGTAACTTTACTTCCCTTTACGAAGCAAAAATGCACCTATGGCTAGGACATCCTCACAACTTTTTTTTAATGCTGACAGCAGAAACGGGGATTCCTACAACACTTTTACTATGTAGTTTAGTCGGTATAGTAATAGTTTCAGCCATTATTTTACTTGTAGGCGATCGCTCATTACCCAGCCAAGACAAACTAATATTTTTTAGTTACATCCTTACTTTTCTCTCTATCACCCTTTTTAATACTGTAGACGTTACTTTATTTGACTTTCGCACTAATACTTTAAATTGGGTAATCTTATCAGCAATTTGGGGCGCAACTTCTCAAGGCTTAGTTGCCAATCGATCCCCCCTAACCCCCCTTAAAAAGGGGGGAAAATAAAGCCCGATAATTGATTACAGGTGGTTTAATATTCTGGTACAGAAGGATCAACTTCCTGACTCCAAGCTGTAATACCACCTTTAACATTAGTTCCCTCAATTCCCGCATCTTTAAGAATCGCTAAAGCTTTCGCCGAGCGTCCACCCATTTTACAATGAGCAATGAGGCGATGACCGTTGAGTAATTCTTTAACTTTAGCTACTCCTTGTCCGCTTTCAATATCTGGTAACGGGACTAAAACCGATCCCGGAATTTGGGCAATTTCGTACTCGTTGGGATTGCGAACATCTAGCAATACAAAATCCTTTGCACCGCTATCAATCAATGCTTGCAACTCTTGTACCGTAATTTCTGCTACCTCCATTCTTTGTTTTTCCTCCTCTGCTTTGGCTTGCGGAATCCCGCAAAATTCCTCGTAATCTATCAACTTTTCAATTACTGGACGGACAGGATTAGGTCGCAGCTTTAGCTCTCTAAACTTCATATCTAAGGCGTTGTACAGCAGCAACCTACCGCTCAAAGTGTTGCCTTGACCCAAAATAATCTTAACCGCCTCCGTTGCCTGGATAGTGCCAATAATGCCGCACAAAACACCAAGTACACCGCCTTCCGCACACGAAGGAACCATCCCAGGAGGTGGGGGTTCGGGGTACAAATCGCGGTAATTTGGGCCGCCTTCGTAATTAAAAACTGTAGCTTGTCCTTCAAAACGAAAAATTGAGCCGTAGACATTCGGCTTATTTAACAGCACACAAGCATCATTAACTAAGTAGCGGGTAGGAAAGTTATCCGTCCCATCGACAATAATATCGTAAGGTTCTACTAACTCTAGGGCATTTTCCGCACTTATCCGAGTTTCGTACAAATCTACCTGACAATTGGGATTGATTTCTAAAACCCGATTTTTAGCCGATTCAATTTTGGGTTTACCTACCCAGGAGGTGCTGTGAATTACTTGGCGATGCAAGTTAGAGTTATCAACTACATCAAAATCAACAATTCCAATGCGTCCCACTCCCGCCGCCGCTAAGTATAGCAGTAATGGAGATCCCAAACCCCCCGTACCAATACACAGTACGCTTGCAGCTTTAAGGCGTTTTTGCCCTTCTAGCCCCACTTCTGGCAAGATAATATGGCGAGAATAACGTTCGTATTCTTCTTTGTTTAACTGAATTTCATCCAAGTTAGGATTGAGCATGGCAACTAATTAGGGAACGAAATAAGATCCTATCCAAAAACAACCTACTTTGTTTTAGATTTCTCTAAGTTATTAACAATGATAATTTCCTCAGCTTGAAAGGTACGATCGCCATCTAATTCCCAGCACAGCAATTCTTGGGCTTTCCCTGCCATTACCGACACAATAATATAGGAGTATTGTTCCCACGCATATAGGCGATCGCACTCTGACGCAATCGCGGAATGATTGGGGTGAGAGTGATAAATCCCGATAATCTGCAAGGTGCGATCGCGCACTTCTTTTTGCACTGCTAGCATGGTTTGGGGAGAAATCGCATAATTGCTAAGTTGATTTTCTCTAGTCCCCTCCACCGCGCTAAATAATTGCGCCGCTTCCGCATTCCAAACGTTTTCCGTTGCTCTAACTTCTACTACAGTTTTACAGTCATTAACTACTTTACCCAACAATAAACCGCAGCACTCGTTAGGGTAAGTGCTTTCGCCATGCTGACAAATAGCTTGTAGATGATAGTGAGAAAGCTTCAAAACCATACTTAATGAGCCATTCTGGCCCCTAAATACAATTCGCCAACTTTGGGATCGTTGAGTAAATCTTGTCCATTTCCTGTAATGCGATCGCTTCCTGTATCTAATACATACCCTCGATGCGCCATTGCCAAGGCTTTACGGGCATTTTGTTCGACTAAAACAATTGCCGTACCGCTTTGATTTATTTGTTTGATTTGCTCAAATACACTGCTTACCAACACTGGAGATAAGGCGGCGCTGGGTTCGTCTAGCAATAATAAATCTGGTTCTAACATCAATGCTTTACCCATTGCCAACATTTGCCTTTCTCCCCCTGATAAGGTTCCGGCTTTTTGTTGTCGCCGATTAGCTAAACCGGGAAATGTATCGTAAATTTTATTCTTTAAACTAACTAAAGAGATATTGCGAATAAAAGCACCCATTTCTAGGTTTTCTTCTACACTTAGGGAGGGAAACACATTAGCAATTTGCGGAACATAACACATTCCTCTTTTTACAATTTGATTTGATTTTAGTCCAGCAATTTTTTCTCCTTTAAAGGTAATTTTGCCTTTATGGGGAGTCAATAAGCCAAAAATTGTTTTAGCTAAAGTTGATTTTCCTGCGCCATTTGGCCCAATTACTGCAACTAATTCTCCGGGCAAAATGTGAAAATTTATACCTTGTAAAATATCCAAGTCTTTAATATAACCAGCCCAGACATTCTCAACTTCTAATAAAGGGGTATTTTGCTGATCTAACATTTAGCTTCGGGGAGAAATTAGTTACAATCTGATAATTCTTAGCTTCTAGTTCAACTTAACTAAAAGCTAAGACTATTAATCTTACGGTGTTTGTTGCAATTCCGGTTTTTCTTCAGGAACGATCGCATCTTGTACCGGACAAACTTGAATGCAAATGCCACAATCTATACAAGTCGCAAAATCAATCCAGTACCAACCCATGCCTTTAACATTTTTGCCTGGCCCTTCATGAATACAAGCTACAGGACAAGCATCTACGCAATCAGCAACACCTTCACAGATATTAGTAACAATTGTATGTGGCATAGTGTTTTCTCCTTAACTTTTTCTTGGCGGTGCTAATTTTTAATAGTAGCAAATTAACTGTTTAAATTTCCATCACAATTTATTCGGATAGGTTTAGGTAGCTTTTAGTTTCGTTTTCTATCTTGAAAACCTCAATTTTAATTTATATCTTAAAACCTAAGCCGATTAACTTATAAAAGCACGAGTATAAAAGTGACCAATAAAAGATTACGTATTTAGCCTTGTCAGCAGCAAAAATGTGAGAAATTTATTATTAAAAACTCTAAATAAATTAAGGTAGCTAAAGGAATTTTACCCAAGAAAGCATAGCACTATTTACCTAAAAGAATGTTCTAAAAGCTATGGGTCGTAACTTTTAGAACATCGTGTTAGATAGGTTGAGATAATGTAGGCAATCGCGCCAAACTCTGTATTAAGTAGTAAATAATAACTAATGAAACTTAACTTACTACCATTATTAACAATGTTAATTATTACCGAAGCCTGAGAGGAAGTATTGTTAAAAGCCTAAATCAGCCTGTAGATAAAATCAATGTCAGTATTTTGTTAAAGGAACCGCGATCGCATCGCAGTTCCTTTTTTTAGTTTTAACGCTTAGAGGTAGTTGTCTGGTAAGGATCGCTGTAAACGGTAGGTTCTTGACGTTTAGCAAGCCTACCCGCCAAACCAATTAAACCTAACAATCCTAGCCATCCCCAATCAAAAGTGCGAGTTCTACTAGCTGGGCTGGTTTGTTGATAAGTGGTGGTGTCTGTCCCTGTACCTGTTGTGGGGCTGGGTAAGGTGGTGTCAGTGGTCGTACTACCCGTATTAGGGGTTGTTGTCGTTGTTGTCGTTGTATCCGTCGTCGTGCTACCCGCGTTAGGAGTTACTGTTGTTCCTGTTGTTCCGGTTCCTGTAGTGGTACTCCCGGTACTAGGAGTTGTTGTGGTTGTGTCTGCCCCTGTACCCGTTGTTCCGGTTCCTGTACTGGGAGTTGTTGTGTCTGTCCCTGTACCCGTTGTTCCTGTTGTTCCGGTTCCTGTAGTGGTACTTCCTGTACTGGGAGTTGTGGTGTCTGTCCCTGTACCCGTTGTTCCTGTTGTTCCGGTTCCTGTAGTGGTACTTCCTGTACCTGTTGTACCTGTTGTTCCGCTTCCTGTACCACCAGATGTAGTCCCTGTCCCTGTGCTATCTTGAGCAGAAACTGGGACTACTGGCAAAGTAGCTAAACTAAAAATAAAAGCACTTGCCCAAACAGTTTTAGATAAACTAGAAATCTTCATATTGTAGTTTCCTTTTTCTTAATCTTTTTCAACGCTTATTAGCAAAAAACAGTATTTTTTAGTGTATTGAATAAATTAACTTACTCAACTAAAGCTGATAAAAAAGCTGGAGGTTTCAGTCGTCATTTAGATATCATCTAAAAACCTGCTTCATTTATACAGTCTAGCTAGATAATTTTTTTAGAGAATACACTTACTATTAATTCCATAATCGCTATCTTTCTTAACACAATATTCCTCCTAGAGACTGGTTTATTAAAACTTATTTCAGTCATAAGGAAAACAAATATATTTCTTAGCTATGTTTAAGACGGTTTTTGATTTTAAAATTTACATTTTTATTGATAACTACCGATAGAAGTCACACTAGACAAAACTTTTAAACCAAAATATCCCGCAGAGTAAGGAACATAGGTAAGATGTTTAAACTTTAGTAAAAAAAGAGATAGACCGCTCAAAACCTGCTGATTAACCCCTCCCCCCGGATTGAGAACCAAGAAAGATCGGTTAAGATAACTAAGCACTAAAACAAAACCAGTGACAACTAGGGAAACTCCGGTGCAAGTCCGGGGCTGTGCCGCAACTGTAAACGATTCTGGAAGCACAATTTAATTTAGGTTGTCTCAAATCCAGTCAGCGTTAGCCAGGATGCCTAAATTGTCACTATTTTAATTTATTTCCTGCGTCGCACAGGAAAGGATACCTACTTTTAATGACTGTTGTAAATACACCAAACACAGAATACTCAACTGGGCCTCTTGAATTAACACCTTTACCGCTCTCGCGTCCTTTACTAACGATTGGTCATGGTACTAAAGACGACTCAGGACGGCAGAGTTTTTTAGACTTTACGGCGGCTTATCAAGCCTTAGATACCTCTAGACCCGTACTACCTTGTTTTTTGGAACTAACCGAACCAACAATTCAACAAGGAGTTGATTTTTGTATAGAACAAGGTTATACCGAACTATCGGTGCTGCCTATTTTGTTATTTGCTGCTAGACATAACAAATTTGATGTTACTAACGAATTAGATAAATCTAGAATTCGACATCCCCAATTAAAGTTTCACTACGGGCGACATTTTGGGATAAATCCGGGGATTGTGGAGTTGTGGAGATCGCGTTTAGCAGAACTTGATGCTATTTATAAAGGCGATCGCGCTGATACAGTATTGTTATTTGTCGGTCGTGGTGCAAGCGATCCTGATGCCAACGGCGACTTGTACAAACTAGCTCGGATTCTGTGGGAAGGTAGCGGTTACGCCACTGTGGAAATTTGTTTTATTGGCATTACCCATCCCCGCCTAGAAGAAGGATTCCGTCGCGCTCGACTTTACAACCCCAAACGGATAGTTGTTTTACCCTACTTTTTATTTACGGGGGTATTAGTCAAGAAGATTTTTGATATTACTGCTGTAGAACAACAGCAACACCCAGAAATAACAATTGATTGTTTGCCAGAAATGGGCTTACATCCGCAATTATTTTCTGTACTGCGAGAGCGGGAAATTGAAACTCAACTTGGTCAGGTACAGATGAACTGCGAAATGTGCAAATTCCGTTTAGCTGCGGGAGCAAATAGCACTCACGATCATGGACATCACCACCATCACGACCACAGCCACCCAGCAACCGATCCCTATGCAGATATAGCTCAATATCATCAGAGAATCTGGCAAACACCGTAATTAGCAAAAAATATAGAGACGTTGCATTGCAACGTCTCTACAAGGGGGTTTTCGACTGCGTATTCATCTTCATGTATGAATTTAGCAACGCCGAACAATCCATTATTTTCTTAGATTAGTTAGCGCCGACTTCTAGAACGACTCCTTGAACCGCTAGAACGACTACCACTACCAAAACTACCTGAAGAAGGTCGTCTGACGCGGCTGGAATTAGAATTGCCTGAAGGGCGTAAGGTGCTAGAGCCAAAACCAGAGCCACTAGAACGGCTGCTATTATTTGAAGGGGAACGGCGTACTGTTGAAGACGAGGGGGTTCTAATCCCTCCCGTTGTACGGAAATTAGTCCGATTTCTAACTTCCAACGGTGGCGCATTGTAACGAGTACGGTAACTTGTGACCGCGCGATCGTAAGAACTGCCATAGCCGCCAAAACCTCTTAATCCACCACCACCAGGCTGATAAACGGGGGGTACATAGTATTGGGGTCTAAATAACAAGCTACCGATCGCTTGACCTGCTAAAGCGCCAGCAAAGGGCGACCAGAAGCTATTTTCGCGGCGCACGACAACGGTTTCTTGTTGTCCGGTTTGGGGGTTAACTTGATTTTCAGTTACCGCATGGTTGTACTCAATTTTGAAGTCTTCGGTAAGGTGCAAAGCTGGTTGTCCGTTTGTGACATTTAGATAGCTTTTTTCACCGCTTTTGATTTCTTCATCGGTTAATCTTGCCATTTGTAAATTAGTCGTGCGAAAACTCGGCGGTTGACCGGGGGAAGTATTGAGCAAAAATAGCTCGTATTCTCCATTCGCATCGCTGTAACTGGCTTGCTGTACGGGGTACTTGCCATCAGCAATTTTTGTCGGTGCTGTCGATTGTTGGGGTGTGCTGGGATTTTGGCGGACAGCTTGGTTATTGCCGCCACAGCCAATAGTTGTCACACTCAACGTTAAGCACAAAAACAATATTGTAAACTTACGCAAAATTGTCATCACTGGGTTTTAACTCTCATTCTGTTTTGAGCGTAACAATATCTGATCTTAATTGACACGGGCGAAGTCCGTCCCAACATTAGCGCAAAGTCCGCTATCTGTTAAAGTTGAAACGAGCATCAACCTTTTAAGAGAATTTAGAACATGAATCAAGCTCCTATTCCTGTCCTAGTCAATGGTGCGGCTGGTAAAATGGGACGAGAAGTAATCCGCGCGATCGCCCAATCAGAAGATATGACCTTAGTGGGCGCTGTTGACCACAATCCCCAATACCAAGATCGAGATGCGGGAGAATTGGCGGGTTTAAGCGAACCGTTGGAAATCCCGATTACCAACCAGTTTGAGCCGATGCTTGCCTTTGCAGCCCAAGAGAAACAGCCCGCCGTCATGGTCGATTTTACGCACCCAAGCTCTATTTACAATAATATTCGTTCGGCGATCGCTTATGGGGTGCGTCCGGTAGTCGGAACAACGGGTTTAAGTGCCGAACAAATAGGCGAACTAGCAGATTTTGCCGATAAAGCTAGTACGGGTTGCTTGATTATTCCTAATTTCTCTATAGGTATGGTTTTACTTCAGCAAGCTGCCGTCAGTGCTTCTCAATACTTCGATCATGTCGAAATTATCGAATTGCATCACAATCAAAAAGCTGATGCACCAAGCGGTACAGCGATTCAAACTGCCGAAATATTGGCAGAAATGGGCAAACATTTTAACCCAGCAGTCGTAGAAGAAACTGAAAAGTTACCCGGCGCTAGAGGCAGCATTGCCAATGAAGGGATTAGGATTCATAGTATCCGCTTACCGGGATTAATTGCCCACCAAGAAGTAATTTTCGGGGCCGCAGGTCAAGTTTATACTCTACGCCACGATACGAGCGATCGCGCTTGTTATATGCCAGGGGTATTACTCGCTATTCGTAAAGTCCTGTTGTTAAAATCATTGATTTATGGGCTAGAAAAGATATTATAAGCCGTTTTCAAAACCTCGCCTCATGTTAGTTCCTCTCACGCGCCAGAAATTTGAACAAGTTATACCGCGAATTGCCAGTGCCGAGCAATATAAATACTACTGGGGTAAGTCCGCAGATTTTTTAAAGCGGCTATTAATTTCTGTAGTGGCTGTGTTAGTAGTTTTATTACTGAGGTTTTTATTAGGTAGGGGTTTTAGTCCGATCTTATTTGGTGTGGGACTAATTGGCGGGCTTTATTGGTTTTGGGGGCCTGTATACTGGGCGGGTTTACGCAATCAAAAGTGTCGCCGCTATCCCTACGCTGGCTTTTTTCGCGGTCGGGTTTACGATATATATTTAACGGAGGAATTAATTAGTACCGAGGAAAACGTTAACAAAATTGGCGAACTGGTATTAATTGAAAACCGCGAACGCCGACTAAATTTAGAAATTAGCGACGAAACAGGGTTTATAACTACTGTACAAGCGCCCTTGCGTAAAGAACATAAGGCGATCGCCAAAGGTCAAATAGCGGAGATGATCTTGCTGTCAAATAGCCCAGACTTGAGCGATATTGATGAAGTTACAGACTTGTATATTCCCAGTCGAAAGCTGTGGGTAAGCGATTATCCATTTTTGCAAAGAGATATGTTTATAGATGTTAGCCGACGGCTTGGGGGTGAGGAAAATAGCGAAGTCCGCCCGTCTAAAAAGAAAAAACCGCGATTATCTTCTAAGCGGCGTTATATAGATTAGATAAGAGTTACGCAACCAACAGAGAGTTTGAATATAACTTTATTAATTCTTTACAGTGCGATCGCAATTTCGGTCAAAGTTTTGGGTTCTCTAAAAATATAACTGTAGGTTTAAACCAATGTCTAAGCACGATCAAGACGAAATCAACTTAAATAGTTTCCATTTCAGAGGGAAAGGTATCTCTCGAAGTGAAGAAAAACAAATCAATCTTTTTTTAGGCAGAGCAATTCTTGGGGTACTTGGGTTTGCTGTGATTAGTAGTATTTTTGCAGTTGCAACGGGGCGCGACAAAGTAAATGTAGATGCGAATTACCTGACTCGTGAACAAGTGACAAAAAGTCAAATCCAGTCTGAGCAAGCAGCCTATCAAAATGAAATAAGTCAAACCGTTAACGATTGCAGCAGCGCAATGGACGCTTTAAGCCAGCATGAGCAAACTGGCTCAATCGGAGTTTCCTCGGATGAATTTGTTAACCGCCAAGTTCAGTTAATTAATCTCAAAGAGCAACTTTGCCGCTAACCTAAACCGCTAGATTGAACGTTCATTCGATTTATATCCGCCATGAAAAGTTACTCCCCCTCCAGTGTATGAAAGGGGATTAGATCAAACTAAGAACCAGACTTTGCTACACCTTCGCCACCTTCTTGAGAAGGAGTAGAAGTGCTGGATTCGTCAGTTTTTGGCGGAGTTGTTTTTTCGGGATTGCTATAGTAACCCCACTGCCAATTAAGAATCTCCGGCATATCTTCGCCATGCTCGGTAATATAATGTTTGTGTTCGATCAGCTTGTCGTGCAACATCTGTTTGACGTGGGCGGCGGTGTATTTGAGTTTGGGTACACGATCAATCGCATCATCGACCAAACTAAAACGATCCAACTCATTTAGAACCACCATATCAAAGGGCGTAGTAGTTGTTCCTTCTTCTTTGTAGCCCCGGACATGGATATTGTGGTGGTTTGTCCGTCGATAGGTCAGACGATGAATTAGCCAAGGGTAGCCATGAAAAGCAAAGATAATCGGTTTATCTGGCGTAAAGATAGAATCAAAGTCTTTATCGCTCAAACCGTGCGGATGTTCGCTTTCTGGTAGAAGTTTCATTAAATCAACTACATTTACTACCCGCACTTTGAGATCGGGGAAGTTTTTGTACAGCAAATCCACCGCCGCCAGAGTTTCTAAAGTTGGGACATCCCCCGCACAAGCCATCACTACATCAGGTTCTACCCCTTGGTCGTTACTCGCCCAACCCCAAATTCCTAACCCTTTGGTGCAGTGCTTAATTGCCGCATCCATATCCAAATACTGTAAGGCGGGTTGCTTTCCGGCAACAATTACATTGACATAGTTACGACTACGCAAACAATGATCGGTTACAGATAGCAGCGTATTGGCATCGGGGGGTAAATAAACCCGAATTACTTCTGGCTTTTTGTTCATCACATGATCGATAAAGCCCGGATCTTGATGAGAAAACCCATTATGATCTTGTCGCCAAACGTGAGAAGTTAGCAAATAGTTGAGAGAAGCAATCGGTCTGCGCCAAGGTATATCACGGGTAGTTGAGAGCCATTTAGCGTGTTGGTTGAGCATAGAATCCACAATATGGATAAAAGCTTCATAACAAGAGAAAAACCCATGTCGTCCAGTCAGCAAATAGCCTTCTAACCAGCCTTGACAAGTGTGTTCGCTCAATATCTCCATAATTCGCCCGTCAGGAGCAAGGTGATCGTCTTCGGGGAGAATCTGGGCTGTCCACGTGCGATCGCACTCTTCAAATAAAGCATTAAGGCGGTTAGAAGCGGTTTCATCGGGGCCCATAACTCTAAAATTGCGGCTTTCGAGATTTTGCTTCATGACATCGCGCAAAAATTCCCCCATCACGCGTGTAGCTTCACCCATTATTGTCCCTGGTTCCGCAATATCTACAGCGTAGTCAGCAAAATTTGGTAGCTTTAAACCTTTAAGCAACAAACCACCGTTGGCGTGGGGATTAGCCCCCATGCGGCGGCTTCCTTGGGGTGCTAAAGCCACAAGTTCGGGCATCAATGCCCCATTTGCGTCAAACAGTTCTTCTGGCTTATAACTTTTCATCCACGCATCTAGCAACTGTAAGTGTTCGGGCTTAGTTGCCATTTCTGCAAACGGTACTTGATGCGATCGCCAGTAGTCTTCAGTTTTTTTCCCATCAACTTCTTTGGGCCCCGTCCAGCCTTTTGGCGACTTCAGTACAATCATCGGGTACTGGGGGCGTACAGTAATACCCTTAGTCCGCGCATCGTCCCAAATTACCTTAATGTCGGCGATGACTTTATCTAAAGTTGCAGCCATCAACTGGTGCATGGCTTCTGGCTCAGATCCTTCTACAAAGTAGGGTTTATAGCCGTAACCAATAAGTAAACTTTCTAGTTCCTCATGACTTATCCGCGCTAACACGGTAGGGTTAGCAATTTTGTAACCATTTAAATGCAAAATTGGTAAAACTGCGCCATCAGTCACGGGATTAAGAAACTTGTTGCTATGCCAGCTAGTAGCTAATGGCCCGGTTTCTGCTTCCCCATCGCCGATCACACAAGCAACAATCAAATCGGGATTGTCAAAGGCTGCACCGTAGGCGTGAGAAAGAGCATAGCCAAGTTCGCCCCCTTCATGAATTGAACCGGGAGTTTCTGGTGCAACGTGGCTAGGGATGCCTCCAGGAAAGGAAAATTGCTTAAATAGTTTTCGCATTCCCTCGTAATCTGAGGAAATATGAGGGTATACCTCGCTGTAAGTGCCTTCTAGATAAGTATTGGCAACTATTCCAGGGCCACCATGACCGGGGCCAGCGATGTAGATAGCGTTCAGGTCTTGAGCTTTAATTAGGCGGTTCAAGTGGACGTAAATAAAATTTAGACCTGGGGTTGTTCCCCAGTGACCTAAAAGTCTTGGCTTAATATGTTCGAGCGTGAGGGGTTCGCGCAGTAGGGGGTTGTCTAGCAAATATATTTGCCCGACAGACAAGTAATTTGCGGCGCGCCAGTAAGCGTTGATTTGATGCAGTTCTTCGGTACTTAGGAGCAGTGTTTGGGGAAGATTTGTAACTACCATATTGAGCGCTTTTGTACTGTAGATTTGCTCTGCTAGGTTTATAGTAGTTACTCTGACAAAAAATTGCTTGTTTAATTAACCCTGATTATCATGCCCGTAAGCCTGCCAAGCCAGTTCTACTAACCCATTAATAATTGCTGTAGCTACTACGGCATTACCTTTGCGTCCATCGATCCGAATATGAGGCACGTTGGCATCATTTAAACGTTGTTTAGCTACATCTACGTCAATAAATCCTGCGGGAGTACCAATTACTAAAGCTGGTCTAATTTCCTCCGCCTCAATTAATTCTAATAACGCCGTCAATGCTGCTTGTCCTTGACTAATAACAAAAATTGCTTCAGGATACTTTCTAGCTAAAGTTTCAATTTCCCAAGCGGCGCTATTTGATTTGTCTTTGTGACTCCAATTATTACTGTCTGCACTGCAATAAACAGGATTTGCGAAAGTTTTTTGAATAGGAACTGTGATGCCTACTTGTACCATAGGGACATCAACAATAATGGTACTACGAGCAGCTAAAGCGGCAGCCCCGGCAGGTAAAGCGCGATCGCTAAACCTAATTAAAGATTTGTATTCAAAGTCTCCAGTCGCATAAATTACCTGTCTAACTATTTCGTACTGAGCAGGTGAAAACTTATAATCGCCAATTTCTCGGTCAATTAATGCCAAGTTCTGGGCATCGTTTAGTTGCCATTTCATTTGAATTCGGTAAGGTGTGAGGAGAATACTTGAAAGTAAAAGCCTAAAATTTACGCTTTCGTCCTTATCCTACCTTGTAGTTAGAATAGATACTTGAAAAAGCGCGATCGCACCTTTTCTATATCTCCGGTTTAATGTCGCGCAGCATTAATTCCTCCAGCGCTTGTCTTGGTGTAACTTTACCTGTCAGCAACCGATGGACTTGGGTTGTAATCGGAATAGAAATATTATGTTGCCTAGCGCGTTGCATTAAAACTTTTGCCGTATTTACTCCTTCGGCAGTTCCTTCTAAATTAGCTAAAGTTGCTTCCATTGTCTTTCCTTGAGCTAAACAGTAGCCTACTTGATAGTTGCGACTTAAAGAACTATTGCAAGTAGCGAGTAAGTCTCCCAAGCCCGATAAACCGTAAAAAGTCTGAGTTTTTGCTCCCCAACTATTCCCAATTCGGACAATTTCTGTAAGTCCGCGTGTCAGAAGCGCCGCTTTAGCATTTGTTCCCAACTGTAAGCCATCACAAGCCCCCGCCGCGATCGCCATCACATTTTTTAGTATCCCACCTAGTTCCACTCCTAGGGGATCAAAATTTGTATAAACGCGGAAGCGCAAGGAAGAAAAAGCTTCTTGGACTATTTCCGCCGCTCCGATATCATTACTCGCTACAACTGTTGCGGCGGGTAAGTTTTGCTCAATTTCTTTAGATAAATTAGGCCCACACAACACAACTACAGGATGGGTAGGAAAAGATGAGCGCCAAATTTGCGCCGGGGTTAAAGTTGTAGAGGGTTCTAAACCTTTGGTTGCGGTAACAAAAATTGCCTGGGGGTAAATGGGTAAAGATTGAATTGCTGTAGCTACGCTTCTTACTCCTTTCATCGATACCGCCGATAAAACTATCTCAGCACCCTCTATAGCCTCCTCTAAGCTCATTGCACCGCTACGCGACCATAAAATCACGTTGTGACCGTTGGCGGCGGCTAGTTTGGCTAAAATTGTTCCCCAAGCACCTGCACCCAAAATAGTTATTTTTGTTTCGCGCACAGCTATTTACGCGGGTAACGTTGCATCAATTCTCTAACTTTTTCGGCGTGATAAGAGCTACGAGTTAGGGGAGAAGATACTACTTGCAAGAAACCAACCGATTCGCCAAAAATCTGCCAAGCATCAAATTGTTCTGGGGTGACAAAGCTTTGCACTTGCAAATGTTTTTGACTTGGTTGCAAGTATTGCCCCAAAGTCAGAATATCGCAATCTACCGAGCGCAAATCAAGCATTACTTGCTGAATTTCCGCGTCGGTTTCGCCTAAACCTACCATTAAGCCAGACTTAGTATAAACTCCTGGTGCAACTACGCGCGATCGCCTAATTAATTCTAAAGTGCGATCGTAATCTCCTTGAGGACGAGTGCGACGATATAGACGGGGTACAGTTTCTGTATTGTGATTTAATACTTCTGGCCCAGCAAGCAAAATTGTTTCTAAAGCTTGCCAATTTCCGCACAAGTCAGGAATCAATACTTCAATTGTGGTTTGCGGTGATATTGCCCGAATTGCCTCAATACACCTTACAAACTGACTTGCGCCACCATCACGTAAGTCGTCACGATTTACCGAAGTAATGACTACATGATTTAATTTTAGTCTTTGTACTGCTTGCGCTAGTCTATCAGGTTCGCTTGCATCTAAGGGTTGAGGCTTTTTCTCAAAATCGATATCGCAATAAGGACAAGCTCTGGTACAAGCTGGGCCCATAATTAAAAATGTTGCTGTACCTGCGTTGAAGCATTCGCCAATGTTTGGACATGAAGCTTCTTCACACACAGTATTTAAGCTTAAATCCCGGAGAATTTCTTTAACGCTACCGACGCGCTCCCACTGAGGCGCTTTTACCCTTAACCACTCTGGTTTGATCACAATTAGTTTTTAATATAGGTGTTAATCAGCATCGATCTTAACAGGCAAGTTGGTCTGGAAAGCGATCTCACTTGCTAATCATTTTTCTTTAATTTAGCTAAGGTTTCGTCACACCAATTTATTAATGCCTTAGTAACGTGCAATTTATAGCTAACAGCTATCAACCAGTAGGGGAAATTAGGGTTATCTGTTCCTTTCTCTTGTATTTCTAGCTCTATAGCTTGGCACTTTTGCAGCGATTCGCCTATCCCGTAAAGGTACGTTGTAATGCAACTCCTCAGCCCTCGCTACAATAAAAAGAGTCGTTAAAAATTCCTATAGTGAGCCAAACTACTGCTGCAATTAACACTAAATTGATTGACTCTCTTGCTCAGATTGTGCTTTCGCTTACCGACGATGAGCGGCAACTTTTAGCGCAAAAAATTCAGTATCCATTGTTGTCTGGTGAGGAACTGCAAGAAAAACGTGAAGCTTTGCAAAGAGATATTGCTCTAGGAGTGGAGCAACTCAAAAAGGGCGAATCTGTTGAGTATGATGAATCTTCACTGCTCAACTTGCTTAAAACTATCAAAATGCGTGGCAATCAAAGACTTTAGCCGGAGTGATTTTATTGAATCATTTTCGTTTGTCATGACAGGCAGAGCAAGACTTAGAAGATATTTGGGTTTACTTAACACAAGAAGATGAACTTTTAGCTGACAAGCAAATTGCTGAGATTTTAGATCGGATGCCTATGTTGTCTCAATTTCCGAATATGGGCAAGCAACGCGAAAATCTGGTAATAGGACTTAGAAGTTTTCCTGTTAAGCCATACGTTATTTTCTATAACAAAACCTCCGATGGCATCGAAGTTGCTAGAATATTACACCAAGCTAGAGACATTGACGCTGAGTTTTAATGAGTTTATCGTTAATATCCAACTGTATCGAAAAACTTATTTCACCGATCGCGCGGTAAAGAGGAAAATAGAAAAGGGTTTGCACTAGGAGAAGCGCTCACGTGAGTCAGGAATTTGATTACGATCTAGTTATTATTGGCGCTGGAGTAGGTGGACATGGCGCGGCTTTACACGCTGTTAGTTGCGGCTTGAAAACGGCAATTATTGAAGAAGCAGATATGGGCGGTACTTGTGTAAATAGAGGCTGCATACCTTCTAAAGCATTGCTTGCAGCTTCTGGTAGAGTTAGAGAATTACGCAATGCTCACCACCTTAAGTCTTTGGGTATTCAAGTAAGTGGGGTAGAATTTGACCGCAGCGCGATCGCAAGTCATGCCAATAACCTTGTTGCCAAAATTCAAGGCGATTTAACAAACAGCCTCAAACGCCTTAGTGTAGAGATAATTCGGGGTAGAGGTCAGTTAGCGGGAACGCAAAAAGTAGCAATAACTACGGACAACGGCGAAAAAATTATTACTGCTAAAGATATTATTCTTTCTCCCGGTTCGATTCCTTTTGTCCCCCCAGGAATTGAAGTTGATGGAAAAACTGTCTTTACTAGCGACCAAGGCGTAAAGTTAGAGTCTTTACCCGATTGGGTAGCAATTATTGGTAGTGGTTATATTGGCTTAGAGTTTTCTGATATTTATTCAGCTTTGGGTTGCGAAGTTACTATGATTGAGGCTCTAGATCAGCTAATGCCTGGTTTTGACCGCGATATTGCTAAACTTGCGGAAAGAATTTTAATTACTCCCCGCGATATTGAAACTCATGTAGGCGTAATGGCAAAAAAAGTTACTCCTGGAACCCTGGTAGTAATAGAGTTAGCGGATTTTAAAACCAAAGAAGTTATTGATACAATTGAAGTAGATGCTTGTTTAGTAGCTACTGGGCGCATCCCTGCAACGCAAAACCTTGGTTTAGAGACAATCGGGGTAGAATTAGATCGCCGGGGCTTTATTCCCGTAAATGATGGTATGGCGGTGCTATCGGCGGGGGGG
>QQTW01000913.1_pt1 | contig 19859 bp, 20 predicted proteins | sample 1904831 | NCBI WGS metagenome assembly QQTW01 (sample SAMN09435610, study PRJNA476489) | Subsurface metagenome, whole genome shotgun sequencing project. | reverse complement strand
CCAAGACGACACGTCTCTTCGCAGGTACTTTGGGTGTTTGGCCAATGCGGTAGGCTATCTGCACACGCAGAGGATCAGACACCGCGACCTGAAGCCCGAGAATATCCTGATAAAGGACCTCAAGGTCTACATCGCAGACTTTGGTACTGCTCTAGATTGGTCGCACAGGCTCAAGGATACTACTACCGACATGTGCGTTCCCGCCACTGCCTATTACATGGCCCCAGAAGTCGCAAATCGGATGCCTAGGAAGTCCGCTTCTGATATGTGGTCCTTGGGTGTCGTATATCTTGAGATGGTAACAGTTCTACGAGGCCGATCTGTGAGCGCGCTGCGAAAATTCCTCGAGAAGAATGGAACGCGGCATCCTCATGTGTATGGTAACCTTCCTGCCACTTCGCAGTGGTTCGAGGAGCTACGTCTGAAGGGCGTCGGACCAGAATCGGATAATGAGCCTCTCACATGGATCAAAGACCTAACTCAACCGGATCCGTCAAGGCGCCCCCAACCGTGGGCATTGACCGAACAAATCAAGACGTCCTCCTGCTCCACTTCCTTCATTGGTATTTGCTGCGCAAGTGATGAGACGAGTCCCGACTATCCGTCGCCTCCGACTACAGCCCACTCCGAGGAAGATGCGGAAGAGGTCACTCTACAAGAGCAGCTTGCAGCGTTTGAGCCGACCCGCAGACCCTTCGGGTCTTCAATCCCTCGCACTTCGCAGCATACGGTCGAACGGTGGCTGGGGACTGTCGGGAAGTCCATACCAGGTGCATTTCCGGACGACCAGTATCTCGAATTCCCGTATGAGATCGTGGAAGACCCCACTATGGAGACGATAGTGCATGCAGAAAATGTCTCGGTAGACTCGGAGGTAGACTACCTTCCTAAGAATACTACTGGCTATGAAATCGCGGAAGATGATTCGGACGATGCCGTTGAGGGGGCGCGACAATGCGGATACGAGATCACAGAAGATTCTTCAGGCTCGGAACTTACTATCCAGCCTTTGAGGCCATCAAAATTTGTACGCTCCACATTGCCTACCGAGCCCGGAACATCAGGGGTAGATTCCGTCAACGAGTTTCACCTCGACGGTGACGATCGCTCTCAAGGTTCTATGTTGCAAGAGGCTATCAGTGAGTATCTGGAGTCTATTCTTGAACTTCCAGACTCACCTTTGGCGGTATATACACCGGCCACCAGCCCAGATCAGTCAACCGCAAGGCGGAGCGATCGTAGTCCTACCGCTGCCAAACTTCGTGCACCTACCGGAGGATCTTCCCGGAAATCGATACCTGGCCAAAAAGAGACCCAGCTAACGGCTAACACCCCTTCTACAACCGATACGGCACTGATAACAAGCTCAGCGGTCGAGTCCAGAGACCGCGAGCCTCTAGTTACACAACCGCTTGTGCCTAAAGTAACGGAGTTAGATGAGCAAAGAAGCGGGCGGAAAGATCAGAGTGTTACTACTGCCAATCTTTTTGCACCTATCGAAGGTCCTACACTGAACTCGATACCCAGCCAGAAAGAAACCCAGCCTACGGCTGATATCCCTTTTGCAACCAACACGGCATTAACAGGAGATCCAGCGGTCATTGAAGTGGCATGGGCGGACGAACAAACCAATGGTCGGGGAGTCCCTACAGCTACGAACTTCGTTATGCCTCAGATGGGATTGACTTCCGAGAATTTGGTACGACTTCAGGCTGATACATCAGGCGCGGCACCTATAGCGCCTGAGGTTAGGACACCTCAGATACCCAAAGTGGCAAACGTCTCACTCACGAAGATGATGGCTGCAGAGGACTACATGCAACAAGTCTGGGAGGCCGCATCTACGAAAGCAACATCAGTGCTTTCGGCAAGCACCCGAAGAGCCTTATCGAGCTTAGGTCCCGGGGTTGTCTGGCAGGATCGCAACCTGCATTATGTCGACTGGTATGCAAAAAATGGTACAGCAGCTGCTGTGCGAGAACTGCTGCGGGCAGGCTGCAACCCTGGGACTACCAAGAAACCGAACTATAGACCTCTAACCAACGCCGTTCGAGCCGGCACTCTACGACACAACAAGGTTGTCCAAGTACTTCTCGACCATGGCGCCGATGTCAACGCCGTGCATCCGGCTACTGGAAAGACCTCGCTGCACTTCGCCATCGAGAATTCCTATTTCCCGGGCTACACCAACCTAATCCGAAATCTGCTGGAGCATGCGGCCAATCCGAACGCTCTAGATAGGAGTAAGGATACACCGTTGCTACAGATCCTGTATGGCGGTTACAAGCCCTTGGAGAAACATAAGCGCGATGCACTGGCATGTCTTCTGCAGCCTCATCTGGACACGGACGTCAACGTAATGCCTCCTGGAACGTTGAATATGCCCGTTCATCTCGCGGTGCGTCGCCGAGACGCGCTCGCAGTGGGCATGTTGATCAAAAAAGGTTCCAGAGTCGACGTTCCCAACGGTGCGGGTGCAACCCCTCTACGCATGGCGGCGAGTAACTGCAAAGGCAAGATTGGGGATGGCGACTTTGAACTCTTGAAATATCTACTCGAGAACGGTGCCAATGTCAATGAAACGGGCGGTGAGGACGGAAACACTGCCCTTCACCTTGTTTCACTCCAGGGTTGCATGCAGGCCGTGAGGCTGCTCTTGAGTCACAAAGCCGACGTCGGGGTTCGGGACAAGGAAGGAAAGACGCCTCTCGAGGCTGTGACTGCGAACAAGTCCAAAATGAGCGATATGACGTTCGAGGTAATAGAAAGGCGTTTGAAGAGAGGCCTGCCTAAGGACGCACCTTGAAAATCGATCCAGCAAAGCTGAGGCTACCATTTGGCTGCCGCCCCCTGCAACAGGACCCCTTGGCCGCTCAAGTCAAGGTATGGCCGCCAACCCCAATCACGTGACAATATCACAGCCATTCTAACGCTGCGTCCGTCAGACCGTCCGAATCACCTCTCGACGGGATCCATCACCTCCCTCGTTACTCCTGGCATCCCCACACCGATGTGTCGATCAGTTTCCAATACGAAGCTACGCCAGCCAGCCAGCCAGCCAGCCACCATGGCCATTACATGGGGCTGGGGCATCCGTATCAGCAGCGTTTCTCATCCCTATCCCCCAATCAAAAAATCCAATGACATCTGCGGAAATTAGCTATACTGTTATGTGTGGTTTGCCCCCCGAACCCTAGCAGCGGCGGCGGCGGCGGGAGGAAAGGTCCGCAATACCCATCTTCACCAGCACGCCCATCACAAAAGATTACGCCTCCTCACAATAGATTCCTTCGCAAGGACTCGCCTGTTTCTCTAAACCACCGTCCTTTACGACGAAACGGACTTGTCGCAAAAGTGTATTATGTGTATATCAAAAAAATTATTGGTCACGCGGCCAGTTCGAGACATCTCAAAGACAGAATGGAGAGTCCTGTTACGTACTTCTAGGATGAAAGAGTCTATGCCGTGTATTATATAGCTGACATCAATATTGTAAAAGTATAACGATAGTTTAGAGTACCTAGCCAAAAACCATCAAAGAAGGCGTCACCCACGCAAGTCCATCTCTCTACCAAATTAGAGTGACCCCCACGGGGTACCTTAATCTACTTCTGCCTTTAATGCAACCTCCTTTCATCGTCATGCAAGCAAGCAAGATCAAGGATGCCTACGTCCTGCTACACAACAATGCTCGCCCAAATCCGATAATGACATGCTGCTGACCAGCCCACATCATCTCACATAAGAAACATACATACATACATACACCACACGCAACGTCTTTAAACGCGCGCGCGCCGCAGCCGTCGCAGCTTATCCTACTCACTTCTCCCAGCACCGAGAGCTCCCCGTCGAAACGCGCATATCCCGACGCTGGCGCATTTGAACGAGCTCCATCGCCCTCTCCCAACGTAGGTACCGTGTGCATCATGGATGCCTTAGATGCAAGTCAATGGGACCTATCCGGTGGGGACTCCTTTGCTCCATGCAGGGGCTCAAAAGGGCCGAACAAAGGTAAGGTAGCGGCGGCCACGGACGAACGCCCCGGTGGGATTTGGTTGATTGGGGACTGTGTAGGAACTACTACCGCTACTCACTACGACATGCAGAGAGAAAACCTGGTGTGAGAATGATGCGGCAAATCTTCACGGCGGTTATCCCACGGCTCGTGGCAGGCAGTGCACTCGCGTATAAAAATGGACGGCGCCGGATGAACAGATTGACCATGGCGGAAACGCTGTTAGAACGGCTCGTGCGAGTTCTGTAGTAAATACTCCGTACAGCAGGGTATCAATTGAATCAGATATGTAAGTTATTCTTTCCCGGGTCGAACGTGGCATTTGAGCGTCACGGTGGAATCTCTATCGGACCGGTCGGAACTTGCCTCTTCGCTGCTCCTCCTTCAAACTTTCCTGCTGGCTCGGGAGAGGGCCTCTCCGTCGAATACCGCCGCCGCCGCCGCCGCTTCCCATGCCATCGTTCGATCCCATGCCCGGTAAGCCTCCTGGGCCGGCCCCGAAAGCGGGAGGCGGTGGTGGGGGAAATCCTGGTGGGAGCATTCCCGCTGGTAATTTAGAGAAATCGAAATTCGGTGGCAGTACGGGTGGGGGTGGCAGCGCTTGACCGGGCAATGGCGGCGGTGGCAGTTGACCACTCGCCAGGAGCTCTCTGAATTTCGCCGGGTCCATCCCCGGGAATCCGCCTGGAGGAAGCATCGGGGGCGGTGGAGGTAAGTTGCCAATGCCTGGTGGAAGTTTTTGCGCACCACCAACGCTGGTGCCGTCACTGTTCGTAATTGGCAAGGTGAGCCCGGGTAAACCGGGCAGAACAGCTTGTCTTGAGGGCATGGTCTGGTCGACTAGGCCCTCGGCTTCGTCTTCCATCTCCATCTCTTCCTCCTCCCGCATCGACCTTCGTCCGGCACGCGCATTCCAAGCGCCTTGGTTTTCAGCTGCGGCTTCACCCAAATGCCATCTGTCGGTGAAGCAGTCAGTTTCACCAGGTCTCGCCCTGGTCCAAAAGCGTGTCACCCGATCGTTGGATCCCGAAGCAAGGATATGACCGAGCGGGTGCCAGTCAAGTGACCAGACAGGCGCATCGTGAGCGTGTTGAAGGCGGTGGGCTGGATAGATAGTCTGTGCTGGAGCATTTGTAGGATCGGCGCTGTCGTACGGGGCTATCGATGGTGCAGTATTCGGCGGCGCATTTGGTTCGTTCAACAGATAATGATAGACACTGCCGTCATTTCCTCCAGTGCTCAGAAGACATGTGTGAAAAGGATGCCACGTCAAGGTTGAGACTTCTTTTTCGTGACCTCGAAGGAGGCAGATGTCTCGCATCATGCGCAGATCAAAGATCCGCGCCACTTGATCTCGACCGCACGTTGCCAGTAGCTGACCTTGTCGAGGCTCGAACAACGTCTTGGCCAGTGTATTCTTGTGTCCATGTAATGTGGTTAGACAGCGACCTGTTCTCGGATCCCATAACTTGACTTGGTGGTCTTTTGAGCCGGAAACTAGCAGGCCCTTGGTAGGATGCCAATCAACGGACTTTGCATCCCAATTGTGACCTGTAAGGGTCGATTCTTCTACACCTCCTGCGAAGTCGAATATTTTGAGAGTAGCGTCGTCACTAGCGGTAACGAATTTGGTATCATTGGGGGAGAAGGAGATGCCTCGTATAGGATCATTGTGAGCTTGTATTGCTTTGACGTTGTTGAAGTTCGGTTGCCAGTACTTGATAACGCCATCATTGCAGGCAGAAAGAAGCCAGTCCTCATTATGCGAGTAAGTTGCTGCCCGAATTGCGACGTCGTGGGCCTAATTGTGCGGGTGAGCATGGCTATTGGGGTCCATTGGGTTTCAACGAACCTGCATGATAGTCTCGAAGTTGAAGGCGGTGCCATTCCAAAGGGTAAATTCGCCGCTATATGAGCCTGTGAGAAGCCTTCGGCCTTCCGGTGTCCACCGAACAACGTTGACTGCATGACGAGCTTTGTTCAGAGAGGAATGGAGGTGTTTCGCAGGAATGGCATCGGCAGGATTGTGTGGTTTAGCTGTCGGCAGAAGCATCTGGTCTCCGTCAGATTGAACTTGAGAGGCATGAAGTGAGCGTATAGAGTAGGAGCTGCGTACATGGACAAGATAGCTTGCACTAGGTCTCTCCAATTCGAATTTGGATGCGCCCCTGTAACGTGGTTGCCGATTCCGCATCCATTGAACCATAGAGGAGCCATAATCGGTAATAGGTCCTGCCATAACGTTAGTAGACAAACAATGACAGAGCTGAGAATTCTCACATACTTTTGCCCACCTGTCTGCGGTAACCTCCATCGTGATTCCCGCCGTACGCGTTTTGGTAGTCGCGGTCCATGTTTGCTTCCCGGTTTGTCACATAAGGTCTCACCTGAAGGAAGCCATCATGTAACAACCCTGCAGCGCTAAGGACAGATCTGTTTCGCCAGCATGTATTAATGCAAACAAGTAGGACAAGGCATCTCAACACTCAAAGTCGACAGCTCGGAACCAAGAGTTAGCCATGATCGACAGGGCGACATTTAGCGTCTCGGTTAAGCAGATGACCTGCATAAGCGCTGCATGGCTCCGTGGCTGCGTCATCGGATATGAAACGGCGTCCCCAACATTATTATGGACTTTTTGGGGCAGGTGGGTAGATAACGATGATTGTTTCCTGGTCAATCTTTTGCAACGTCCACGTAATTTTTGAAAAACCTCTAATATATGTTTTTAGTCCGTCAAATGTCTTCTTTCCTTATCTTCTAATCACCGCGCGCAAGATTCAAGTTAGAGTTAGCCTGAGTAGCCATGACTTCAGCTACAGAAGGTAATGGCACGCTCGGTAAAACACACGTCGCAAATAGTCCTTCGAGAGATTCCCACAAAGCTATTCCGAAGACGAAATACGACCCCAGTCCACGGTACAAGCATATCGCTGCCGTCCACGCGCGAGAGCGCACGTCATGCCTGAGCCACGATTCGCAGCAGTCGCCCAGCTTTCTTGGATTCCGAAATCTGATGGTCATCGTTCTTGGTATTTGAACACACACCCCTTGGTCACTGTCCAAAAGCTGATATGGAAAACCAGTTGTAATGAACCTCCGCCTGGTAATTGAGAACTCCATGAAAGTAAGACGATCAGTACGTTCGATATCAAAATCCAAAGCCATTGACAATCTCTAGTATGGCGTTCTTATCTGTATCCGCTGCCACGACTACCGCCGTCAGGATCTTTTCCTCAGCACCCTCCTCTACTTACTTGTCCCATGCCATCTCTTCGTCGCCTACATCATCGAACTCGGCGCCGCCCAGCACGCCAAAGGCGCCCTCGGCCGTATCAAACGCTCAGATGCCACCCCGACAGAGGACCCGCTCCCTGACTCCCGCTCCTTTCAAGCGACCTGGTACACCATAGCCTGGGCCCACGGCATCAACGCGACCTTCTGCCTCCTCGTCACCACCTACACCGTCTACTACCACATCCACCACCCCCTCATCGGCACCATCTGCCAGATCCACGCCATCATCGTCTGGCTCAAGAACTGCTCCTACGCCTTCACCAACCGCGACCTCCGGCACGCCTACCTCCTCCCCCAAACCCCCTCCACCCTCCCGGAAATCTACTCCCAGTGCCCCTACCCTAAGAACGTCACCATCAGCAACCTCGCCTACTACTGGTGGGCCCCCACCCTCGTCTACCAGCCCGTCTACCCGCGCTCCCCCTCCATCCGCTGGCTCTTCGTCGCCAAACGCATCGCCGAAACCCTCGGCCTGAGCATGTTCATCTGGCTCGCCAGCGCGCAGTACGCCGCGCCCGTGCTCCGCAACTCGCTCGACAAGCTGCAGACGATGGACATCGCCTCCATCCTCGAGCGCGTCATGAAACTGTCCACCATCTCCCTCATCATCTGGCTCGCCGGCTTCTTCGCCATCTTCCAGTCCGCGCTCAACGCGCTCGCGGAGCTCATGCGCTTCGGCGACCGCGAGTTCTACACCGACTGGTGGAACAGCCCCTCGGTGGGCAACTACTGGCGCACGTGGAACAAGCCCGTCTACCACTTCATGCGCCGGCACATCTACTCCCCGCTCGTCGGGCGCGGCTTCAGCAGCGGCTTCGCCAGCATCATGGTCTTCGTCTTCTCCGGCTTCCTGCACGAACTCCTCGTCGGCGTGCCCACGCATAATATCCTCGGCGTGGCCTTCCTCGGCATGATCGTGCAGCTGCCGATGATTGCCATCACGGCGCCCTTGGAGAAGGTCAAAGGCGTCAATGGGAGGGTCCTGGGCAATTGTATCTTCTGGATCAGCTTTTGCTTGGTGGGGCAGCCGTTGGCGGCGCTGCTGTATTTCTTCGCCTGGCAGGGCAAGTATGGGAGCGTGAGTCGCGCGAAGATCTAATCACATCAGGGGAGTTCGGGTTCAGTCTGGTTAGGTTAGGTGTGGGTCGGCGTTCTAGGACTGCACCGCAGCAGCAACAGCAGCAGCGATGCGTTACACGATTCACGAATCATCACGCTTCCTGTATATCGTTGGTTAAACTTTTGAAGGGAAAGGGTGAGAGAGAACCATGCAGAAGGAGGAGGGGGAGGAGTAGTCGACAACAATTCGTTCATCCCTCCCTCTGGGAGTACATACATACATTAGCCCTCAAGCAAAATCCCCCAGAACATCGAAAACGTTAGAGAAATCCCTTCAACAAGATTGGAGATTACACCAGAGACATTCTTGGTGATGCACTGCATTAGTAGGGAGAGCGATTTTGAGTGTATCACTTCCGAACGGCTGTGATCGCAGTACCTCTGCCAATACTCGCCAGTACGATCGATTTCGATAAACCCGAAAGAAGGCAATGAGCGTTTCAACGCTGTAAGTGATTGATCCAGCTGCCTAAAACCCCCTATTTGACTTTCGGCGACCATTGTTCAAACTTGCAGGCCTGTGAATAGGCTCTGAGCTTGCTAATATGCACTTCGCCTCGTGGCCCAGAGGGTCTCCGGTCTACTCACTCCCCCCACCGAACACTGCACGGAAACACCAGCAACAGAGCAAAATACTTTTAAACTCCATTGTATCCTCAATCCTAAAGTAACAGAGATAATCGACAACCGTAATATCTGTACAGAGTACCAGCTGCTGTTCCTAACGTATGCGTCTCGCCAGCCAGCGCCAACACCGTCCGCCCCCTTTGTACACCTCAGCGACATGCGTGCAATTGCAGAAAAAAAGTGGATCATGAGCACACCGCCTTCTTGTACAACTAGCCCTTCGAAATAATATTACCCACTGTTGATCCGTTAGAAGATCATGGATCGGGTCTTCGCTGCGGCATCCGCTCTTCGGGACGTAGAAGGGGGCCCATGTCTCGCATCCTTTGGAACTGGCGCAGGAGCAAAAGTCTTGGTAGGAACAGGCTTGGCGGGAGTAGGCGGCGCGGATCGTGTGGGAGGTGCTTTGGTGGGACTTTGCTGCGCTTTAGAGGACAAATGCTGCTCAGTGCGGGCAGCTTTGGAAGCAGCAGCTTTTTGCTTGGCCATGATGATATCGGTCCAGCGTTTGGGCTTGTTCAGGTCCTTCCCCACAACTTCGGAGAGCACCTTCATCCATCCATCCTTCTCTGCAGCGCTGTCGGCGTAGAAGTCAATGGTTTCTCCATTAGCGAACCGGATACGGAATCCCTCCTCAACAAACATGTACCCTTCTTCTTCTTCCGCAAAGGCAGATTTCCTTCGCCCGCCAGACTTGCCCGACGTCTCTTTCTGGACAAGGGATGACTTATCGTCGATCAACTTACTCGCCTTGGACAGATTGATCGTGGCACGAGGCTGTCTTGTGGTTTCATGATAGGCTGTAAACTTCGAACCGTCCAGAGTGAAGAATCGTCGACGCCAGTACTGTATGAGATTTAGTATTGATGACACCCACACAATGGCAGGAATTTCTTACCGGGCAATCGCCGCCCTGCTGGCTGAGATTACCCTCCCACTTCGTCGTGGTGACCGACTCGGCCTCCTTCAATTCTCGAATGCAAGCATTCATACTCTTCGGCATATCATCGTCCTTGGCGTCTTTCGGTTTGGGGACGTAAAACAATTGAAGCTCGAGTTTTCCGATGCGATAGGGTGCTTTGCGCTGCAAGCCCATGCTTGTAGTACTCCGTTTGCTCTTCACACTACTCGCCATCTGTGCTTCTTCCATCGCCCATTCATTGAAGCAAGGAACGTCTACGGTGTATGGCCGGCCGAAAGCGCTGGACTCATGATCCTTGAGACATACGTAAGATCGAGCAAAGCTGCCATCCTTAGCCACTAGGTTGTGAAGGAGATCCCAGGCCGTCGGTTGAGTTGAGCGGCGATTGGCTGCTTGAGCTTCCTGCTGCCGCTGGCGGTCAGCTTTACGAGCTTCTTCTTGCTCCTTCAATTCTATCTCTTTGCGCTTTCGCGGCGAGGAGAAGACCTTGCTGAAGGCTGATTTCTTCGGCGATACTGGAAGCTTGGTGGGCGAGTCTACAATCGGCTTGACTTTTGGCTCCTCAATTTTGGTTTGCAGCGTGAGCTGGAACTCGAGATCGTTGAGCACGACCAATTCAAATTCCTGGCCGATCGGGGCCGTCTTTCCGAGCTCCAGCCATGCTGTGGTCACACAATGCAAACCGTTGTCGAGTGTCAGGGCGAAGTAAGATCGTTCACCTGCGCCACTGTCAGCGATTCGAAATGGAGCATCTTCACGTTCGATTATACCTCGAGGAAGCGGTAACTCAAGGTCTTTCACTCTCTGCACCTTCACGAAAAGCCGCCCTCGCTCTGCACCATCTTCGATCTCTTCAGGGAGCGTTGCCTCGTCTTCGGCAACACTCTGTAGCTCGTTCGAGACATTGCTCTGCTGACCGGGTAAAGGTGGTACTGGTCCGGAGTTCATAACCTTCTGCGGACTGCCGCCTGATTGCCGGATGCTCTTCCGTCGAACCTTACCATTCCATGGCTCGGTGGTCCATGTCTTGGTGTTACTTGCTTTACGAGGAGAGTTGCCTGCAGATCGTGTGCCTCGGGCTGTCGCATCTTGGTTCTCGGCCGCGTCTGGAGCAGACTCGTTCGACGCGCTGCTGGCAACAACAACTTTGGTATTTTGTCTCATGAGGTATCCTTTCTGTGCACGGAACTGTCTGTTAGCCACATATCCTCGGATTGGCCTGAAGCCTTGGCCAGCAATGTACTCCGCGTTCCCAGGGGCTTGGGTACGGGGTTGGGTCTCAGGGCAAGGAAAAGCAAACGCCACCTTTTGGGCTTCAATGACCCGGTCAAATTCCTGGTCCAAGCCAAAGCCAAGGCCATCGTTACCCTGAACGGGGATATCGAGCTTCACAAGACTGCTCAGCCTCTTCCCAGTGTTATGTTCAGGCTGCTGGGCGTCTCCTGATACTGGGGCTTCCAGGTGTTGCTCTTGGGAAGACCATTCGGGTTCCATGATGGATGCTTCTTCAATCATCGACGGGCGGTTGTGTTGACGCTCGGGCATTGGGGCAACATCCGGAACTTCTACGCTAACCTTTCGCCGTGTCTCGGCCATGGCTCCAATGTCGCTAGGAGTTAGAGACGGCCTTGTCTTGAGTTTCCCACCTGGTGCTTTGATGGTAGCAACGCGTTCGGGTACTTCTGGCGAGGGACATGGCGGTGAATCCGCGATAGGGCGACGAATGACCGAGTCGGGCGTACCTGGTTCATCTTCAGCATCCTCGCCATATCCTGGAAATATTGGCGGTTGGAGTTGTGCTTCTGGCGTAACGGGCCGCTTGGCGATTTCGTGGCTGTGTTCGACCCTTTTTTCATCATTGGATGGCAATTCCATCTTCGTAGGCTCTGGGTCTACGAGGTTCGAGGGGGTCATGAAAGATTCCATGCCGAACCCAAAATCCTGTCCACTTAGCATTGAGGCGAACTGCGGCAGCGACATTCTGTGGGTTTTTGCACGCTCAATATCCTCTGTTGCCTGCGTCGGTGTGCTGGCCCGAGGAGTAGGAAGACTTTCCTCTTCCAATGTAGGCTGGCTTTGGTATTGCTGCTGGTACTTCTCGTCCTTCGAATCGGTTGAATACTGGCTAGCATCATCGTCCTCAGGACGGTCTTGGCCCTGGTTGGTACGTTCTGCATACTCTTCGAGCTTCTCTACTGCGCTCATGAACGATTCAGCTTCTAAATGTTGGCTATAGAGATCTGGAATTGAGTAAAGATCGACATCAATCTCATCCATCGGCTCTTCCTTGATGATGACACTGGTCTCAGCCTCTTCCATTGGCTGATCGGCTTCCAAAGAAGGGAGGGGAACATCAGGGTCGATGTTGGCCAATGACTCCTCTTCAGACATGGGGCTTAGAGGCGGAGAATCGTAGTCCAGGCCTTCGTAGTCCGGCTCTTGACGCTGAGCCTTAACTTTTCGAAGGATGGACTCACGTGAAATGCGAGGTGGCATCTTGATTTCGCCGAGCCCAGCAACATCGTCCCGGTCGGTTTCGCTTGTCTCATTGACTTCCGCTTCATGGACAGTAATTTCACGCTCGGGACTCTTGCTTTGGCCCCTTCGAAGTCGTCTCTCGCGCTGTTCCTCTTCAAAGGGTCTAGAATTCTCCTCATCTTGAAGCACCATCAGCCGTAACCGATCCTCGAGTGACATTGAGCATCCCCCCATGCCTTGAATCTCGGCCTTTGTGATGGAAGCTGGTCGAGGAAGATTGGGTAGGTCCCGCTGCCCACTGCTCACTCGCTCCGCAGTGGCGGACAAACTGCCATTGGAGTCTGAGCGTGGCCGCGGAAACGAAGGAAGGTCCATGCCTGGTAGAGGTGGAAGTGGACGGCGTTCGCCGCTGGAGTTGGCAGAGTCCGTTCGTGTGGGCGAAGTGCGCGCGTCAACAGCCGAAGACGGCCTCGCGGTAGGTGCAGGACTACTTTGCTCGCCATCAAAAGGATCTTCAACATGGGCAGCCAGGTCATCATTGGCATTGGATGGACTCATGAATCGCCAATCCTCAGGTAGGACGACCGGGGTTTTATCGGTGTCCTCTAAAGAGGCATCGAAGCTATCATCTCGTTCGATTGATGACCCCCGATCGAAGTTTTCTTCTTCCTCATCCCCAACGGACTCGTAGCTCCCCTCGCGAGAACCCGAGGCAATGGACGACGGATCAGGGGTAGTCATCTCATACTCGTTGACTTGAGGAGGAGCTGCATCGAACGTGACGCTCTTGGCGTGGCGGTGAAGCGACTTACCAGGAGGAAGCTGTCGCTCGACAAAATCATCTTCCTCATCTGACCAAATCCCATTCTCTGGATCGAACCCTTGCGCCAGCGCGTATCGGCTCCTCTTCGACAATGAGGACTTCCCGGGTGAAAGCTGGCCTTTCGTAGGAGAACTAGAAAGTATGGGAGCATCACCGAATCCATTTGGCGTCTTCAGCGGGGTAAGGGGCTTTTGACCATCCCCACGTTGGTCGCGCAATCTCATGCCGTCAAGTCCCCGACCACCGTAGGCATTGCCTTGCGTTTGCGTGCTCAGCGGTCGTCCTGTCGCAAGAGGCCTTTCGATCATGGGACTCGAGGTAGGGTCGTATTCATTCTTTTGCTCTCGTGCGAACATGTTACTATTCTTCACTCTGGATGCGCGTTTGAGATTCTCCAAGGAAGATCGCTTCTTGGGCGATGGGGAGGTCTCGCGATTCTCCAACGAATTTCGGTTTTCCGTGCCGAAGCGGGATGGGGAAACCGAGTCTCGGCTTTGCCAATACTGGCGGGGTGAATTTGCAAGGAAGGGCGGGGAATCGAGAGGCGACGACTCGGTGTTGAAGAGCGGTTTCTGTAAACTTGATGAGAGCCTGGACGGGACTTTGACTTTGTTAGATGACATACCTTAGCGACCTGATTGTAGCTTGGGGAGTTCCTTCGTTTCTCCATTGGGCTGAGCTCTGACAACGGTCCATGCTTCGGAAGGCTCCCCATTTTGTGTGGAGAAGACGAGGGCGTGCCCTTCTGAATTCGCAGAGGTTGTATCTACCCAGGGCATTAGCAGTGCGGTCACCGCTGGATGCAACTATTGGCGCGGTGACGAGGTTGCGAACATTACGCAGTGGCGGTACACGTACAGATTCCGACATAGTAAACGATAGTATGCCAATTGATTCGAGGTCACGAGATCTAGGCCCAAACCATTCGTGCGCTGGTCCGATACACAGGAAGCGAGGAATGCGTCCGTGTCTGGACGGAGTTGTCACAGATTGATTAACGAGTGGGACTGCGGTACAACTGAATGTATGCGATGCGCAATCGTAACGAGCGATTTCGGAAAGGAAAGACGGTGATGTGTATTGGCTTTGCGTGATTAGGTGAGGGGAAAGGTAGGAGCGTGTTGTGGTTTCGAGGAAAGTCCCGTAAACATCCAAATCCGGACTAGCGCGTTGATCGGCTAGAAGCGCATACGAGATAACATCGTTTAGAAAAGATCTATGCGCTGCAAGAAAGCCTTCATTAGCCTTCTGTAGGAATATTGATGAGGCCCACCACCCGACATATCTGCTTACGTTGCGAGTATAGAGCTTCGGCATCCACCTTCAACAGTGCATCCATCCAGCCATGGCAGCAAATACGGTCCCTCGCCCAGCTTCAGCGCCGAGTGCCCTCCAGGATGACCCTTTCGCCCAAGGTCGGCCGCCCGGCTGAAAAATCCTCGCCTAGAGAGCGACGACGGCCTGAGAGGAATATGAATAGCCCCTTTGGTGGTATGAATCAGACTCGGGCGGACTTTCGCCGGGAACCTCCCAGGCGATCAGAGTCCCAGATCAAGCGGTCGTCCGGTGGCAGGGAGGACGCACAGAAAGACAAAGAACCAAGAGAAATGTTCAGAGCTTTGAGAATGCAGAGAGCGTTGGCTTCTATTCCATACGAGCGTCGCAATTACATCAAGGCGAAGCTTGCCGAAATGGACACTTTCGACCATTTCGACCTTTCACCCATCGTCAAAGAAGCTGTAGCCACCCAGGCCCTGTCAGGAATGGTCGACATAACACCAACGCCTGTCCAGCGACTGGCTATACCTGTTCTTATCGGTGGCGAGGAAAGTCGGAAGAAGCTCCGCGAGTCTAAGGAGATGGAGCAGATCCTGATTGCGGCCGAGACTGGCTCTGGGAAGACGTTGGCTTATCTCCTACCGGTACTAGACGCTGTAAAGCATATCGAAGCTATCGATGCACAAGAAGAGGCACGCCGCAAAGCGCAGGAAGAGGAGGAGAGGGAAAACAAACCCGTCTTCGAACTGGAGGCGCCGCCCCTCTCGAACGCACCACACCCTACCACTGGCCGGCCTCGAGCCATTATCCTTGTTCCAACATCGGAACTCGTTACCCAAGTCGGCAATGTGGCCAAAAACCTGTCCCACAAGATCAAATTCCGCTCAGCCCTTATCTCATCTGCCTTCACCGGGAAAGTAGTCCGTAACCGTTTGTTCGCCCCCACCGGCATCGATGTTCTGGTCTCAACTCCACACCTCCTCGCCAGCGTAGCCGAGTCAGATCCCAACGTTCTCAGCCGCGTTACTCACCTGGTGGTCGACGAAGCCGATTCCTTACTCGACCGCTCCTTCGCACCGTCTACATCTGCCATCATCGACAAGGCTACCCCTTCGCTACGCCAACTCATCCTCTGCTCAGCAACCATCCCTAGAAGCCTTGACGGCTATCTCCGCCAACGCTTCCCCGACATGCGGCGCCTCGTAACTCCCAACCTCCACGCCATCCCCCGCAGAGTTCAACTCGGCGTCATCGACGTGGATAAGGATCCCTACCGCGGCAACAAGAATCTAGCGTGTGCCGACACCATCTGGTCCATCGGCAAACAAGCCGCCGAGCACGTCATGTCGCGTCCCATGCCCGGCGAAGAGCAAGTCGAGCGCTTCGAAATCAAGCGTATCCTCGTCTTCGTCAACGAGCGAGAAAAGACGGTCGAGGTAGCGGACTACCTGAATTCCAAGGGAATCGAGTCCATCGCCTTGAACCGCGATACGCCTGAACAGCGGCACATGGAAACCCTGGGCGCCTTCACGTCGTCAACGCCAGAAAATGTGGTCATTGACTCCACGTCGAAACCCGTCAGCGGCCCCAACTTCAGTCCGTCGAGGATAGCAGGACAGCCTCCGCCGAAGCGCCATCTGCCGAATACCAAGGTGCTGGTTACTACGGATCTTGGTTCGAGGGGTATTGATACCTTGGCCGTGAGGCATGTGATCTTGTACGACGTGCCGCATTCGACGATCGATTTCATCCATCGGCTAGGGAGGACAGGTAGGATGGGGAGAAGAGGAAGAGGCATTGTCTTAGTGGGGAAGGGAGACCGAAAGGATGTGGTGAAGGAGGTCAAGGATGGGATGTTCCAGGGAAAAGCTCTGATCTAGGTTTCCCGACACGAGTTGATACTTCCTGTGAACGGAGTCTTTGTCTGCCACTTGTACGAGTATATAAGGTCCCGGAGACGATACCCGCAATAGCCACCCTGTATATCGGGACATAATACCCACTCTATCCAAGTATCGCTGCACATCCCATTCTTGGCATGTGTTCATTAGGTCCGATTTATACGCATGATCTACTTCCGCGGCCTCGCCGTCTTGAGAAATCGCTACCTCGAGATCCCGAACGTGGCCATCTCGTTACCCGCACATTGATCCTACATCCGACAGGACTAGCCATTCCAGCGTGCAAGCCGAGGAACATCCTATTCATGGAATTGAGTTATGACACCTAGGAAGAGTGCTATAGTAGTCATTTCCTACATTTCTCACCCCCATAACACACGAGAGCATCATCAACTCAGCCATCCTGCTGACCAGGACCATCGCTATCCTCCTCAGACTCCTCAGCTGCAGCCGCTGCCGCCGCTTCCTCCGGTTTACGACCCGCCTTCCAAGATCCCGGAACCTCCTCCTTCGCAGCCGAGATCCCCTTGGAAGACAGGTACAGCAGATCGGGCCTCCGGACACCATCCAGAGATGCGAAGAATGCGTGGAATCTATACGCCCACCGAATGAGTTCCCAGAAATCGCCTACAGAAACCACGATGGATAGACTCACCGATCATCGCTCTCCTCCTCCCTGAAGACGCGCTCATAAATCTCCCTCTGCTTGAACTCCTCCACCTCCTTCTCGAATTTCTCAAACCCGACCTTTCCCCTCTGGATCTCGCCCTTGTCCTTTTCTCTTCCGATATCCTTATTATACGTGTCGAAAATGGGTCTTTCCAACAGCAAACCCAAGCTGGGCGCTTTCGGTATGCGGAAATCCTCGTGGTCATAGCTGTCCTTGATTCTATCCGGGGGACATCCACAGCGCACAATATTAGCGGCCATGGTGACCATTTTCCGGATCTGATGCAGCATGAAGGACTGTCCGTGGACTTTGAGGGAGAGCCATTCGGTGTTGTTGATGAGGATGGGTTCGGGGCCGGCGGTAAAGGATTTGATGACACGTTTGGCTGAGGGATCGTGAGGGAGCTTGCCGATGGTGTAGTTGTGGAAGTTTTTGGTACCTAGGTAGTTGTTGAGGACGGATTGGACGCGGGCAAGGCGGGCAGGAGGGATGCGGTAGGCTCTTTTGGCAGTAACGATGATGGTTTTCAGTTGCTTGAATGCGTCTTCCAGAGCAGATAGCGGAGGTCGTTCGTCGGGCACTTCGAGGGATGTGCTCTCCGTGACGACTTCTCGATCCAGGTCAATCCCTTGAACGGGTTGTGAATTTGCTCTCTGTGATCCACCAGCAGGTTCGGGATTCGTTTTGGCTGAACTTGAACCTTCCGCAGTCGGGGCATCTGACGAAGTGTCTGTAGCAGTATACCTCCCTTTATCCGCGAGAAGAGGTTGGGATATCGGTTGGGTATCAAGTATCATCGGCTGCTCATTGTAGAGCGTTTTCTGCACCTCAGCAGAGATCTTCGGATCCAGGGTATCCAGGAATGGCTTCACGAGTTTCTGCTCCGTTTCAGCCCAAAAGCCAGACACTTCTTCCTGACGTTCTTCGTAGCCGGCCAGGTCATCCGCCTCATTTGCCAATCTGATCAATTCTTTGCCGAGGAAACTCTGTGGGTGGGGCGGAAGGAAGCAGTATGTCGGTATCAAATACTCGTATATCCTTGAATCGCACATCTGATAAGAGCTGAAGCCTCCCTTGGCCTGCTCGAAGCCCCAGACGCGTATCTGCGGCGGGAGGTGCTCGTTGATCTTTTGTACGATATCCGGATCTTCGATTATCATCTTCAGAGACACGATGTTGCCCGCTGCGTGGACGCCTCTGTCCGTCCGTGCACACCTGACAAATGAAGACTTCTTGGGATCGTCAGCATTGGCCTTTGATATGGCTCCTGCAGCCACCAAAGCCTTGAACAGGTCCCCTTCGATGGTCCTCTCATCGTGATTGCTAGATTTGGTCAGCATTCAGGGGCCGAACTGATGCGAGCCAGGGAATGATTAGCCCATACATCTGCATCCCCTTGTATCCACTTCCAGCGTACCCTAGCATGACCGCGACCTTCTTCTTCGGTTTCCTCCCTTCTGCCTCAATATCCTCCTTGGAAAAGCGGGTAGCATAGATGGGAATCTTCTCATCGCCATTTTCGAGTTTTTGACGTTTGTTGGACTCCCTGGCGGCCTCGTTCCGGGCTCGTTTGTCAACTGCATTACGGCTTAATAAATTAGTCCATACGGCGGACAGGTGCTTGGAAAAGGTACTCACCTCCACTCAGATCGTCCCATATCTGCCCGCTTCCTGCTACTATTACCACGGCCCCTACCTCTGGCTGAACCGCGGCTGCTGGCCTCCGATTGTCCCATCCTATCCAGTGATAAGAAGTTCTTGGAGGGTCTGACTTCAATTGGCTAATCCAAGGAAATGTAGGGCATCGCAGAGCACCGTTGACCTTCTGCAATTGAAGTATGTACCCTATCTTCGAGCCACTGGCGAGCTTTAGATGACGGGAAAAGAGGCTTGGGGCTGAAAATATGTACATGCGGTTCAGGATTGTCTATCATCGTGCGTTTCTTGGCGGTTGCCGGTTGCCGGCGTTAAAAAAGAATCAGCCGCGAAGATCGTTCACTGGCTCACTTGATACCCCAATCAATACAAGCAGTTTCGAATGAACAATACATGTAATGGCTGATCGATTTCCCTCTCTTGAGGACTTTGGTGACGGTGAGTCATTTTCAGACCTAACCCATGGACCTTTTGATTGATATCTCCTTCGAAGGCGAGACTGAGCCCAAAAATAACGGAGCGACGGATGGGGGCCTGGATGGGGACGACTTCCTTACACGCGAACGGGCTTTGCTTGGTGACGATGCCGCTCAGTTTTCTTCAACCAACGACGCTGCAGCCACGGTAGAGGACGGTGACGATGATCTCCTAGGGGGCGGAGGTGACTACGATGAAGGTCGAGCAGGTGGAGAGGAAATTAGTCAATTCGAAAGCTCGTTCCCAGCGATGGACTCTCAGAATCAGGTGAGCCTCTAAGGAGCTGAATATGGAGATATCACGCGCTCACTCTGTCTGGGTAGCAACTGGGTCCAGGAGGAACTATCACCGGCTCCAACCTCCCATATCAACCCTCACATCAACCATCGTACTCTGGCTACACTGAACCAGAGGAAGAGCCTGAACCGATTCGGTAAGCTAAACGACTACCCGTTACCTAGTTCTACCCACTTGCTAACCTCCCCCTAGCCTCTGGCGAGAAAAGCGTGACGCCGACATAGCCCGCCGCGAAGAAGCCGCGTCCGCTAAGAAAACCGAACGCATCCAAAAAGCCCAGCGGGACATCGACAAGC
>QQTW01000912.1_pt1 | contig 19863 bp, 17 predicted proteins | sample 1904831 | NCBI WGS metagenome assembly QQTW01 (sample SAMN09435610, study PRJNA476489) | Subsurface metagenome, whole genome shotgun sequencing project. | reverse complement strand
GCATATCTTTTCCTCGTACGTATAGATAAGATAGTTCTAGACTTACTACAGTTACTTACACGGTTTGTGAGTTCATTGTGAAGCGCACGAGTTAGTAGTGTGATGATCATAAGGCTTTATCTAAATGTCTGTATATTTGTGATGTTGGCTTGTCTATATATTGAGCGGTTATGAAGTCTGATTGTTTATTTATTTATGAACATATGTCGTTTATGTCGTTTATGACGCTTTATTATTGTTTTCATTTTGCCTCTCTCGGAATTAATCCCACCGCTTGAAGGACAGGCACACAGGTACCAAAATTTGAAATCTAGCGAGCTCCACCATGATGAGGAACAGGCCATATAAGACCGAGCTGATAGATCACTAAAATTGCATGCTATTGCGCTCTACTCCTGAGACTTGTTCTCTCTGCATGTTTGCCCTGGGAGGTAATATTATGCGGCAAGACCTACAGCTCTTTAGCGGTCTTTTATGCAACGTCAGTAATAGCAAGTTTATGAGATCGTGTGTTGAAACCAAGCTACGACGCTCGAAAAGAAAGTATCTGACTGATACTTATACAGAGATGGATGGCACAGCTTAACGTTTGGTGGTCGAATCCTCATATGCTTATTAAACGGGGTTCAAACTCCAATCACTCATAAGGGAGCCGATGCTGAGACTTCTCTATTTATTCTCCCTACGCTCGTAATGCAGCGATCATGTTTCGCTAAAACTTGTGGATGTGACATTTTGCGTTAACAAATGGGCAATAAGGAGCATGAGGCTGTAAGGAGAACGGAGTTGTATTTGAATTATTTAGATCAAGGGCGGCCAGGCTGGATTTGAGAGCAGTACGTTATGGAACAGTCAGAGTGAACATCGTGCAAAGGCGTGAGCTGGTAGAAGTATAATGTACTTTTTTGAAGAAAGCTGCTTGGGCTCATTTGATTCTGTTCTAATCACAGAATCTATCTTCATGGCCTTGCCCTGAGCAAAACTCATCGTCAAGAGTACTTTAGCTTGGGCGCCTTCCCAACAAACATCCCAGTACTAATCCAAGGCTTGTCCAAATTCTCGCTGTCCGTCGCCGTCCCTGTGTCCCTGTGTCCCTGTGTCCCTTCCCACTCCTTAGCAATGACGAAGGTGGACTGTCTGTTCGAGCAAGGTGGTAATCGAAAGGATCTTACCATTGACACAAGTGCGATGCAGCGTAAACTGACATCGCGACCCCCGAGCCAACGCGTGACTTGCAAGACAATCACTTCCCCTCCGCCCGTTGAACCAGCGCGTCCTCAAGGCCGACAGGCTCCCACAAGGACTTATCTTTTCGGTTCTGGGCCCACAAGATATCGCCCTTTTGATAGACGAGAACCCCGCCTTTGCCGGTGGCGCTCGCAGTGATCCTGAACAGTGGCAGTCCCGTAGATTCGTGCGCTTCTCGGAGTGGAATAAACAGTAGGTTCTCATCTGAGCACCAAGCTTCAACCACGTCCCTGAACGTCGCCTCCTCCTCGATTTCAACGCGTTTCGGCGTGCGACCGTTGGCAGGCGTATCACCTGCCTTGGGCGTTCCGGGAGCCTGTACTGGTCGCGCAGGGCCCGCAGCGGGAAGTGGAAGCTCATCGCGAACCTTGTCGCCCAGATCGAGTGCTAGGTTCATCATCTCCAGGCCCTTGTCCCACATGTCAGTGACGGCCGGCATCGCGCTTACTTCCTCCGGGATCTGGCTTTTCCACCAGGAAAACCATTGCGCGACCTCTTCGTAGTTTGGCTCCGAGGTGAGCCACAGATGCAGCACGTTCAGCCACTTGGGAAAGAACTCTGCTACCAACAACTGGCCCATCACGATCGGCTTGAAGAAGCTGTTCCACGCTAGGACATGCTCCAATGGGGTCAGATCCTGGTCGGAGGGGTCGACTTCGAACTCTGCATTGAGCAGCGCGGCCAACCGGGGGAGGAGATGGCGAGTGAGTGCGTTGTCTAGCTCTCCACGGAGGACCTCGCGCCAGCTTTCCAGACCGGGCAGCACGCCGTGTGACAGGTCGCATGTTTCGAGCAGGAGACGGAACTTCCGCTTCACGTCTGTGAGGAGGCCCGCTGAGCTTCTTGGGTCGGTGTGCTCGTCGGCAAGGTAGGGGAGCCATGGAAACAACCAGATGTGGGGGAGCAGGGTCTTTCGGCTTTTGTGCTTTGATGCAAGTCGTGGACTCCAGTCTCGTATAGCAGACGAGAGCTTTTGTACGATCAGCACATTCACGATGTTGTGATAGACGAACTCAGGCAAGAGATCTCGCCAGGCGTCCATGAAGGCTATGAGCGGGCTCGGAGAATGCGGATCCCAGTCGTTGGTGATTGCCGTTCGGACCTTTGGCAACCAGAGGGTAAAAATCAGTGTCTCGTAGGGCGAAGTCTGCTTTTTGCGTCGTTGGTCATCAAAGCCATCTAAGCCATTTGTACTGGGGTTGGCCGCTCCAATCCCAAGAATCCGTCGCAGACGATGCAAATGAGTGACTAAATGCATGGGTTTCTCCCATATATCCCAGTCGAGCATTTCCTGCGCAAAGAGCGGCTGAAGCGCGGCAGCTGCAACGTCCGGTAAGGCAAAGGTATCAATCTCATCGCGATACTCGGTTTGGAGCGTTTCAAGCTGCGCCACGACTTCTTCCCATCGATTGCTTGCTTCTTCGGCCGTGCTGGGTTTGGCAAGATCCAAGCCTCGGAGGGATTTGACGATATCGGTGACTGCTTTAACTTTACGTATTTTTACTTCTTGTTGTTCGATCTCGTTCCGCAAGCGGTCCTCTTCGAACTCTGCAAACTTCTTGCGCTCAGAAATGTCGGTCCAAGCATCCGCGAAACTCTCCAGCTCCGTACGGGCACGTCTTGCAAGCTTCTCGGCCTCAGATTCAGCTGGAGTCGTGAAGTTGCCACCAGTCATGAGACCAGCGGTCGAAGTGAGCAGCCGAGCTTCCTTTCCGGTCACATCAATGAGCGACTTGAGCACATTTGGCACAACCAAACCATCTGCCGCCGCCTCGATATCCGCCGCGGTGCGGTACCTGATCTTTGGTTTTGCGGCGCCCCGAGGCGTGCTGGCACCGCTGCCGGCCACGGATCTGGCCTGTTTCCTCTTGCGCCTGGCCTTTCGCTCTTCCTCCGACGACCCTTCATACTCTTCGCCTCTGCGCGCGGCGTCCCTCTTGGCTTCGGCCTTGGCCTGCTCCGTCTTCTCCTTCACGGCGCCGACACCGACCCCCTGCGGGCGCAGCTTGACCTCGATGGGGTTCAGGATGCCCTCGCCTGACTTGCCGAGCCCTTCGCCTTCCTTGTAGCCCATCTTCGCCATCATCTTGGCCGCAAACGACATCTTGGGTCCCGCTGTCCCGCCACTTCCTCCGCCAACTTTGGGACTCTTGCGGCTGCCGCCATGGTCAAAGACGCTTTTTCGTTTGTTCAAAGGGGCGTCCATTATCAGTTTGGGTTGCTTCTAGTTCGGGGACTGAGAACAGCTGCTAATGCAGGCTCTTTTTGAAGAGGTTTTGGTTGAGCACGTGCTCAGTCAGTCCTGATGATAGGTAAGCTCTACTATCGCATCCGATGGATATATCGCAAGGGAAGCGTACACCCTAATCTGAGCGGTGCTACCGCTCTCGATCAAGCAAGTCAAGACTGACGGGAGGCTGCAGACGACGTGTGTTGGAGGCATCCCTTAATGCCATGACTATCGAAAGGTACGACGCAACACAAAGTACGCGGTCATCAACGTGGAACGGTTGAACATAGTAGATTGCCCTTCACTCCAGCCCTGCCCAGGTGAGGTCTTAGCGCCATCCGGACAATCCTTACTTCCAGATGCCTACCCGGACACGCTAGGCCATCCAGGGCTAGCGCCATCGATTATGATCAAAGTATCGCCGGCCGGCTGGCTGCCGCACACTTAAAGGATCAACCGACGCCGCTCTTCTTCCTTTTTCGGAGTCGCACGTCTCAAGCTGCCGCTGCTGCGTGTTGCCGCTCCCGACTGTCATGCATCTCGACCCTGGACCGTCACAAGTACAAAGGCTGCCGTCTTTCTGCTGCTTCTACTAACGCGCATCCCCTTCTCGCGAGAGCTCTGCGCTTCTGCGCGTCAGGGCTTTCGTCCTCTTCTCTGGTCTTCCTCCTCAGCTTTGCTGGGGCTGCTCCCATTTGATCTTGTGCTCCAGTCACCTGGGGCTTGTTATCGGTTTCTTATCGGCGAGCCTTATAACCGAGTCTCAAGCTGCTCTTCACTTCACTTTACAGTTTGCTCACGTCCGACGCGTCACAACAGCAGCGATGGACATCCCACTGAGTGCATCGCCAGAGCCCATGGTCCGCACTTCCTCCACCAGCTCTGTTCGTCTCCGACACCCTACTCCCGATCTGCAGTCAATCCAAGGGGCGTACATTCACAATGTGGAGCGACTCGAGCGGAGCGCCGAGAGACTGAGTCTCAGCTCAGACATGGGAGAGGAGATCCGCAAGCTGCACAACGAGCAGAAACTATCTGACAGCAGAAGATCGTCGATGCGTATCGCGGCGCTCGAGGAGCAGGAGAAGAAGAACCGGTCTCGGACCACGTCAACAAGCTCGTATCACAACTCCATCGTGGAGGTCAACAACACGGCCAGATGGGGTGGATACTCGCCGGCCGGATACGTTCCGTCCTCTGCAGGCTCGGCCAAATCGGGCTCATGGTCTCAGCCATCACATCTTTCGGTGCGCAGACCGCGTTCCATGTCGTCTAGGTTGGGACAGAAAGTCAGGCCTGAGCCGAACGCCGAAAAACTCCCGCACACCTTACCGACATCACCCGCCTCCCCTTCAGACTATTCTGTCCCACGCAAGATGTTGCCGCGAAGCAGCCAAGACAAAGCACCTCACGCTGCTACCTACAACGACGAAACAGCCGGGCAGGTGAAGCATCGTCTAGAGTCACATGTCGCTGAACAAGAAGCCCAACAAGAAAAACAAGACGCTCCTTCTGAAGAAAGCGCCCGGGTTGCCGATGTGCCGAAATCAGCTGCCGATGTCGAAATGCCTCAAGCAGATGTGGAAGTGCAACCGCGTCCAGGTACGGCCAGCTCCAACAACACCTACAAACAGGTCCGCCGTCTTTTCAAGGACTTTGACGGTGTTCACTACGCGCCCAGTCTGCTCTCCAAGCATCACGATGAGCTCGAAGACGATGAACTCGACGATGACGATCTTGACGACGATCGGCCCATGCTTCTCAATGAGCTTGTTGCGCGCCAAACCCACATCCAACCTCCTCCTGGCGATGGCATGGTCTACTACCCCGCTCCCGTGCCCAAACAACTCAACATGCCCAAGCGACTGTCACGGATGCCGCCCGCCAGCGTTCAAGCGAAGCGGAACACTCAGGTACTGGAGTCTATGTCTGACGAGGCACGCAAATCGGCTTTGTGGCTACCACAGCAGCTGTTGCAGCAAGGTGCAGCCAGCGCAAGCAGCGACCACGCGGAGTCAAACAGGCGCAGGACCGACTCCACGACTAATTTGAACAGATCGAGCGGGTTGCCACCTCAGCTACGTGCCAGTGCTTTCTTCGATCATCAAGCTGTGTCACAAGATGTCGAAGTCAAGGGCGAATCTGCAGTTGACACCTTCAACAGCATTCTAGAGGCTTCGGTCAAGGCACCTGTCAGTGCGTTCACTGACCATCCGTTTGCTGGGAAGGTCGGAGATGAAGTGTATGGGCGGGAACACGGCAAAGATGCCGCAGGGAAGCCCGTACTCGCCGCTAGTCCCGAGACCATGGACCCGAGAAAGAGCCGCAGTTCGTTGAACTTGCTGTTCAAACGAAAGTCCAGTTATGATCCGCTCAAGCAGCATCCGGTAGAGGCGAGCCACAGCAGCCTACGCCTGGCGAACCTCATGTCAAGCAACAACGAAGCCTCTGGACCGGCGGATGATGTGCGAGGGGACGATGCCGATCAAGACATTGCTGAGGGTGTACCCCTCAACCCATCGAATCAATTGGAGGATGAGCACGAAGGGGCTGAAACAGACCAGCTTGCCGCATGGGAACATGAAGACCAGCACCCGGATGCGAAGCAAACGTTTGGACCGCCCACAACGCTTCTTGCTGAGTTGCAGTTGCGCAAGCATGAGCTCCGTCAACGAACCCGCACCGCGGCCACAGCCTTTCCTCAGGGCATGCATGCTACGCTCTTGGAGTTGGACGCTGTTGCTCAGGTCGAGAAGAAGCGACGGGTGGGTCGTCGAGTTGCCCTCGCCTGGGAAGACCCGAATGTGGTAGCGGCCGAGCAGGCCGATAACGACGATGAAGATGTTCCTCTCGGCTTACTCTTCCCGCACAGAACCGGGTTGCTGAGCAAGAAACAGGACCCGGGCCAGTCAGACTGGGACAGGCCGCTGGGTCTATTGGAGAAGAGAGAGCTGGAAGACAATGAGCCGTTGAGCAACCGCCGCAACCGCCTGCTCGGCGTTCAGCCAGGCCAACGGGCGTCACACTCCAGAGAACGTGAAGGGGGCGTGGCATTGCCCCGGATCCGCCTGTCCGGTGACTTGGATACTAACGTTACTGGAGACAACGACGCCGACAATGAGAGTGACAGCGGCGAAGGCGAAACGCTCGCTCAGCGCCGCCAGCGCCTCAAGAGCCAAAAGGCTGTCAGTGGAGCTCTCGGCGACGCGGGCGCCAGGCCCGTCAGCGGCGACTTTGCCAGTGAGATGCTCAGCCAATTTGGCGCGAGCGAGCCGAAGAACCCTGGTGGCTTGGGGTATGGTCTGGGCGCGAGCACCAGTCCCGCCGGGCAGTCCGACGAGGAAGAGACGCTCGCCCAACGCCGCAAGCGGCTCCAAGCCGAAGCTGCCGCTCGAGCGCCCCGGGCTAGTCGTGCGTCCTTTGCTCAAGCCGACGCGGCTCGCCCGCTCCTCAGACCCAGACTCAGCATGGCCGACGTCCTCACGGCTAATCCGGTCGGCGGCTCTCGCAGGCGCTCGGACGACTCCAACGCGGATCTCTTCACGCCCGGCAGTCTTCTGGACCGAAGGGAGCAGCAAGACGCCCTCCGTCGGAGTCAGATGCAAAGGCAGAGCTCGTTTGGACCAGACAGATCTAACTTGGACTTTCCAAACTACAATGCTGGCTTGCCATCTGATCCGCGAGCTTCGACAATGTATGGCGGTGGACTGATGAACAACAGCTCCGCGATGCTTCCAATGGGTCCAATGGGCTCGGTGCCGGCTGCACCAATGGGCTTGGGCCTGGGAACGCCGATGCAAGGCGGCTATTTTGATAACGCGTTTGGTATGAACCCGCATGGGGCTGGCTATGGCATGGACGGGCCCGGTTATGGCATGAACCCGCTCAATTACGGCACAAATGCGTCCAACTTCGGCATGAACGCGCCCAACTACGGCATGACTGCCCCCAACTTCGGCATGAACGCACCCGACAACAGCATGAACACACCCGATTACGGCTACGATAACGCTCCAGTCCCCGAGCAAGTCCCTACGGGTGGAAACCGCTTCGCAGCGTACGCGTACCCGCCGCCTCGCAGCAACGTGGCTCCGTCGCAGGGAACGGGTGACATGCTACCTCCTCCTGCGCCCATGATGGCTCCGCGACCAGGAGTTGGAATCGATAACCGTCTCGGACGGGGGACGGGCTGGGCCGCTCCGGGCATGAACCCTAGCCAGCGCGACATGATCGATCGTTGGCGTCAGAGTATCTTCTAGGCGCTCTCTCGTGCCTGCTGATGATGCACCGACACTTTTCTCTCTTCTACTAACAGCCCGGAGTGGGGTTGTCTTGCGATGATGGGTTAATCGGCGCGGACTGGTAATGGCGAATCGAGACGGACTGGATGCTCTGGGATCACGGGACTGGCTCTCGACGGCCATGCATGCATTTGAGACTGGCGCCCACTCTCGTGGGATGGTCTCGGTGCTGCGAAACGTCCGAATGTATGATAGATGTCAGCGGACAGTCTCACACTTGTACGATTGCATGCGAGCTTAATTCCAGCTACGCGAATATGCAGAAATGAAAGTCAAGAACTGAATACAGTTGCGTACACACATCGTGATGAACCCAAATCACTCCGCCACCCATACAGCAGCCATGCCCATACCCGTCCCAACGCACATGCTCGTGACCCCAATCCTCTCCTTTCGCCTTCTCAGCTCCGTCAACAGCGTGCTCACCTGCCTCGCACCCGTGCATCCGAGCGGATGGCCAAACGCAATAGCCCCTCCCTTTGGATTCACCTTGCTCTCGTCCAGTCCCAGCTCCTGGATGCACCACAGACACTGGCTCGCAAACGCCTCGTTGATCTCATAAACATCCACATCGTCCTTGGTAATCCCGGCCTTCTTCAACGCCTCCGGAATCGCCGCCCACGGCCCGATGCCCATCAGCAGCGGCGGCACGCCGACGACCGACGCCGCAGCCAGCTTCCCGAGCACCGGCTGGCCCAGCCTCTCCGCCGTGCTGCGCTTCATCAGCAGCACCGCCGCCGCACCGTCCGACACCTGCGACGCGTTGCCCGCATGGATGCTCCCGTCCTTGGCGAACGCCGCGCGGATCTTGCCGAGCGACTCCGGGGTGATGTTGTCGCGCACGCCGTCGTCGCGGGCCACGGCGATGGTCTTTGTCTCGTCGGTCTTCGGGTCGGTCCACTGGACGGTCAGCGGCACGATCTCGGCGTCGAAGAGGCCGGCCTTTTGCGCCGCGGCGGCCTTGTTGAAGGAGCGCGCGGCGAAGGCGTCTTGGGCTTGCCGCGTGACGTGTCTGTCTTTAGCCATCTGCTCTGAAAGCACGCCCATGGGCACTTTGCAGTTTGCGGCTTCCGCGTGGTTTTCGAGGAGGTCGGAGAATTCGGTTACGGCGCCGGGGCTGCGAGGGAGTCAGTATATCATTAACAATTGAGATTTCGTGATATCTCAGACGTCAACCGCACTCACCCATACTGACTACTCATACTCTCCACCCCGGCCCCAATACCCACATCAATCATCCCGGCCCTAATCGCATTCGCCACATCCACACACGCCTGCAGCCCGCTCGAGCACTGCCTATTCAGCGCCCTGACCGCCGTCGTCGCCGGGAACCCCGCCGCGAGCGCCGCGGCCCGGAACTCGGTCGCGCCGCCCCCCGGCGGGAGCACGCTGCCGACAGCGATGTCCTCGACGAGCTTCGGGTCCAGCCGGGACCTGTCGATGACCGACTTGAAGATGCCGTGCAGCAGGTCCGCGGCCGCCGTGTCTTTGAAGCCGCCCTTGCCGCCCCGCGTGATGGCCGTCCGCAGCGCGCATGTGACGACGATGTCGTCGGGCGAGGCGGCGAGGATGGCGGAGCGGCCGCGGGGAATGTCGACTTCGGAGGAGCGGAGGTGGGAGGAGACTTGGGATAGGCGTTCCTGGGCTAAGAGGAGTGATTTGGTGGTTAGTGAGGTGGTAGAGGGAGCGCATAGGTGGGCGTACCCTGATGAGCTCGACTGGCCATGGTGGAGAAGGTGGAGACGTAGGGATACAGCTAGACACGGGCCGGATAGGGGTCAGAAGGGCTCGATGATTGTTTACGGGTCTATTGCAAGCAGAGTCTCGTTTGAGGAGAGTTGTATGGAGTTGAAGCCTAGATATCGGGTTATTTGTATGGGGTCAGTCTGCTCGTGCCTGACTTTGGATGATCACTCAACCTCGGAACATTGAAACCGAGGCATTGCCGCATCCGGCTAGCGCAAGACTGTCTCTTCACATGCAAACCGCAATCACGAAATCTGAGATCGGCCCCGGCCCCCGAGGCGTATGCAGGGCAGAAAAAGTGATGTCTTGTTTTCTCAGATGGTCGGCACATGTGTCAAGCTCTTTGGAATGCGTGGAAGAAGCAGCAAAAGTGATCATCACCCTATTCGAAATCGTGGCCATCAAAAGCCCAACCCAAGCCGCTCGATTCTGCCACATATACGGAGTAATAACTTAATATAAAGCACATCATTGAATGCGATCCGACGAACTCCTTACTGCAGGTCCCCTTTCCCAAGGGTTCCTACTGGCATCGCTGATACGATTCCAGACCGCCCGCAAGACTGTTCAAGCAAATGCGAGAATGCAAAGTCCAGACCTCGACAAGATGGAAATATACCTGTTAATGCCATCACGAAGCTAATGTCTTGCGCATATACTGTTCCTCAATATGTGCTTCCTGAGGGGTGGTCCCGTCTCAAACTCCGCTCCAGCTCGTAAGCCACGCTCTCCCGCTGGACCTCCTCGTAGCCCGGAGGCGGTTCCGCAGGCGGGCCGGCCGCGCTAGCCTGGGCAGCGCCGACCCCGCCAGCCGCGCCTGGCGAGACGCCTGGGGAAAACGCGCTTCCGGCGGCAACCGGGCTGCGCGCGTCATCGGAGTAGGGCGGCTCGGTCGCAGCGCCGCTCCGGGTCGCCGACTCCTCGTACGCCGGCAGCTGCTCCAGGTTGACGGCGGGCATGCTCATGTCGGACAGCAGGTCGCCCGTCTCGCTCGCCCGCATGGCCTCGACTTCGGCCTGCTGCGTCGCGAGCTCCTTCAGCCGGACGAAGGCCGTGTGGAAGTCGAAGGAGCCGCCGTCCTTGAACTCCATCTTGAGCTCGAGCTCGTGGATGCCGGCGGGGATGCCGCCGCGTGGTCGGGGTGTCACGATGGCGGACCAGTAGTTTGCGCCGAACCACGGCGCATTTACATGGCTGTCTCTGAAGTCGAGAAGACCGGCGAAGAAAGATTGGAGCTCCGGGGTTGATGAGGATGGGATGTAGACTACCTTGTTGTTTTGGACCCTCAGCAATAACCTTGCAATGGGTTTGATGGTTTTGACAAAGAACGAGCGAGCGACTTACTCGTTGGTTGGTAAGATATACCCGGCCGGTGGCGCTGGATATCGAGAATTCATCGGATGTGCTTCCTTTACGCTTCTTAATCGCGAGAGAGACCCTCGGTGGGGACGTATAGACCCTCTGCTCATGCTCCAGAGGCACGAAGCCGTCCGTCTGCGAGAGCATAACCCAGCTATCCACCCGTGCACGAGCACGCTTCAGCAAAGCCATTTTTCATTGAATATCGCAGACGTAGAGCCAAAGAGACATTGAGCATGCACAGGAAAGACAGTGTCGGCCACGCAAGCCCTCGACAAACGCGAGGAGCAGCAAAAAGACAAGGAAAGCCAACGGACAGACGTGAACAAGACTACCACAAGCAGACACAAAGACGGGATCACTGACTTTATAGACATGACGACGGGACGCCAGTATATCTCCGACGGAGCGGGATGGTCGCTGATCAGCTTCGATCGCCCTTTCGCGCGGTTGCCCTCGACGTCAAGTAGGCCGGCGCTCTCATGAGCAGCTTGAGCTTGTCAAGTGTTTGCCGGTTACGCGGCCATGGTTCGCAGCTTCGGCGCCTGCAGCTTCATCTCCGTAGCGGCCTTGGGGTGCACCTCCTTAGCGGCTTTTCCACGACGGGCCGACGGCCGATCACGCAGGCCCTCGGGATCTTTTTGCACGAGTCAGCAGTCAAGACGTCGGCTGGCCCCGATTTGCCCCGACTCGGCCCCGCGATCTTGGGGTGCTGGAGCCCGGTAAACGCGGTTGCAGAGGAAATCGTCTTCTGATGATTAAACTAAAATCTCACATTGGCCACGGAGTGTCATGAAGCATCTACACAGTACATGACAGACTACGGATGCCTACCTAGGTATATAGGCACGGATCTTGACAAAGTTAAAGTACGGTAAAGCGATGCACGATGAATTTTCTTTTCTCAAGCATCGGTCGCCAATGACATTACAGAGTTGCATCTAGAACATCGGCGACGATGCTTTGATTGAGACGTCTGTGTATCTTACTAGCTACGTCCCCTTTGCTCTTCAGTTTCTCCATCCTCTCTGCCTCCATTCTTTGCGATGTTGGTCTCCATGTTTCGTTTTCATTGTGATGATTATCCTCTCAGGATCCCCTCAAGGAATCCATCAAACATATATACCGACAACCTCCTTCGGCAGATACGGCGCCTCCAGATACTTCGCATCCTCATCACTCAGCTCATAATTGACATTCTCCACCGCCTGGTCAATCCTCTCCTTACTGCTCAGCCCAATGATAGGAAGCACGCCCTGTTTCAGAGACCAAGCCGTCGCAATCGTCGCCATGCTAACATTATTCCTCTTGGCCACCTCCTCGACACGATCAACGATAGCCTTGTTAGCCTCAGTCGCCCCGTCCCGATACAGGACCTTGAGGAAGTGATCCGAAGTCTCCCGCTTGCTGTCGCGCGTGTTCCACGGCCGCGTGAGCACTCCGCGGGCGACGGGCGACCAGGGGATCAGGCCGACGCCCGTGTCCTTGCAGTAGGGGATCATCTCGCGCTCTTCCTCCCGGTAGAGCAGGTTGTGGTAGTTTTGCATGCTGATGAACTTGTGCCATCCGTGCTTCTCGGCGATGTTCTGGAGTGTCTGGAACTCCCATGTAGCCATCTGTTGGAGCGTAAGCGGTTGAAAACCTGATATGCTGCTCATAGACTCGACTCACCGACGACGCGCCAATGTATCGCACTTTACCGCTCTCCACCACGTCATTCAGCGCTTTCATGATCTCTTCCCTAGGCGTGCTCCTGTCGAGTCGGTGGATCTGCAGGACGTCGATATATGTCCCTAGTCTCCTGACGCTGTCGTCTACGGCGTCGAAGATGTGCTTCCGAGACAGGCCCATCTGATTCACCACATCGATCTGGGGTCGACCACCTGCCATAATCCCGCCCTGTGCGCCGGACTTGTCGACGTTGAAGTAGCATTTCGTGAGGATCACGACCTTGCTGCGGGGGATGTTGTATTTGACGAGGGCTTTGCCGATGATCTCTTCGGATTTCCCGTTGGAGTAGATGTCGGCCTACTCTGGTCAGCACGCCGGTATTGAAGTAGCCAGACGGATCCACTCACTGTATCCCAAGTGTTGATCCCGGCCTTGTACGCATGCTCGAGCAGCGGCAGCGACTCCTCCTCGTTCAACACCCAGCCCTGCCAGTCCGGGCTGCCGTATGACATCGCGCCCAAGATGACCTTGGACACCTTGAGGCCGGATTTGCCCAGACTGATGGCGTCGAATTAGCCTCTGATATTGCTGCAGGTCGGATCAATCGTCGACAAACTTACTTGCTATAGACCATTTTTCCTGACGCCATTGCTTCTAAATTCTAAAGTCTTGGATCTCTGGATTTCTCAATGTGTGCAAAAGACGGTTTGCAAAGTTGCGTAGCCATCATCGGCACCATGGGGAACTACGTCTTTATATGGCGGAAAATGCTCGTAACTTAAGGGCGGACTTTGGAGTTACAGCTAAAGTCCGACGTGAAGATCTTCGAAAAGCTCGTATACGCAGCCATAACGCCGAGTCTTGCGATTAACACCGGTAAGGCTTCGTCATTCTACTTCCAATCCTCACTGGTCAAAATAGTCTGAACTACAGGCTGAGTTTTCATGCAGTTAGATGTATTTTGAGACGTGACATGAGACCAACGGAGAACAATTGTATTCTAGATACGATGTATACTAGCTGCAAAGCCCGCAAAGCATAGTATACTTTGATCGCGACAGCAGAACCGTTCTCTACCCTGTCGGGGTCCACAGTCCTTGCGCCTTCTGCTCCGCCTACTCTAGAGTCTGGAGCTCTCCACTGGCGAGATGGAACAGGGCACCATGGACGCTCAGTCCCCTCTCCGTCATGGCCTTCTTCACAGTCTCCTTCTGCTGCAGAACCTCAAGCGAGTTCAGCACATTCAGCTCCGCCAACCTGACAGCCCGCTCGTCATCCGACCCCAGACCATCCAGCTCGCTCTGATGCTTCCTCCGTATCTCCCTCAGCGGCCCCAGCCAAGCATTGAGCGTCTCCCCCAGATCCGCATCGCCCAACGCCGCAATCGCTCCTCCACACTTGGTATGGCCGCAGATGATGATGCGCTTCACCTTCAGATGCGCCACGGCGTACTCGATCACGCTGCCAGCATTTAAATCGTCGGAGTGGATGACGTTGGCAATGTTGCGATGCACGAAGATGTCGCCGGGCTTGGCGTCCAGGACGGTCGTCTCCGGCACGCGGCTGTCAGCGCAGCCCATCCATAGCGTCTCCGGGCTCTGGCCCTTGGCGAGCGTCTCGAAGAAGTACGGGTCTTCGTCGACGACGCGCTGCACGAACGCTTTGTTGCGCGTTATGTGGTGGTCAATGCCGCCTGTGTCGTTTCGCTGTCAGTGGGACTCTTTTGAAGTGTAGTGACCTGGACGCTTTTACTGGAGAGGGCGCCTCTGAGCACCCTCGATGCGTGGAAGCTCCGAGGGCGCGGGGGAGCTTGTCTGACAGGAAGCCGCTTGCTCGCGTGTAAGGGTGCTCTCAACAAACGCATTCTCGCAAGAGAAAAATACCAAAATGGGATGATCGCGAAGGTTACGACATACCAGATGAGCTCATTGCGACCAGGTATAGCGGGCAAGACTCGATTGTGGTCTTCAAATGGGGATGCTCGGTTGCCGAAGGCTCTCGATGCTGGCGAACAATCACGGCCCTTGCCCGCTTTTGTATGAGGCCAGGCCTTGCCAAGGCATCGATGCCCAACAGCTCAACGCCGTGCTGGAAATCTGGATACTCTGGCACATCTGAAACGGCATTGCATTAGTTAGTGACTCTCGAGCCGTTTGCGTGGCTGTATGTACTCAGTCGAAGCCATCCCGCGTCCGAGCAGCTTCACGGCTGATAAGCGATAAGTCTCGGCAACGGCGAAGCAGTAACGCTTAGCAAACATCTTTTCCCATTGGTAGACCCTGTTGACTGGATCTATGCAGCCAGCCGTGTTGTGTCGAGTACGGAACATTTCTCTACGAGGTCAATGAGCGCGCATGGCTTTGAAAAGCAGCTCCGCAAGGATCGTTGATATCGTTCTTAACAGGGACGACTTTGCTGAGATCATGACGATGATGGGCTATAAACTTTGGTTGCCAGATACGCTGACGTCCGGCGCTTCACATGCCCCTAGTGCAGCCATACAATTCTCCTGGATTACGAACTCATCTGCCCAAACCTTCACGCGGTTCTCAATCATACCGCAGATCTCCTCGACCTTCGTGTGATACAATTCTCTTTCATTAGCTCCAAGGCCGTGGACGCCTTCTTCATTTACCAGTTCCACTAACAGTACCGCAGCTCTTGGAATTTTTTGGCCACTTGTACTCCTTTTCATCTTGCAGAGCGAAGGCCCGAAGAGATAGATATCGACGAGAACGAGAATAAATTCATTCAGGAACCTCGAACGGAATTTCCCTCGCCAGCCGCTCTCCAAGAGCAGGTGGTCATGCTCTGATGGCTTCAGACGCAGCGAGATGCGGAGCAGGCGGCAGTATCGGGGCGGCATCGGCAACGCAAGCCACATGCACCACATATCAGAGTACGCGTCCTTGTCTTGCACGACCGCCACGTCGACGTGGAACTCGATATCGCGCTCGAGTTCCATCACGGCTTGCAGCTCGCTGCGGACTTGCCTGCAGGTCAGCAGAAGGGGCATGGCCGTTGTCTGTAGATGTGGACGGTGTCGATAGGGACGAGTGAGCGGCCCGAAGTTGGTCTTAGGGACGGGGGGCGGCTTTGCCTTGAGGCGGAGAAAGGCTTTGTATATGCAGTCTCGAAGCTCAGGAGGAAGTCGGAAAAAAGGAAAGGAGTTTGTGGATGGTGTTGACGAGGGTTGACTCATTGCTGTATGAGAGTGTCTGAGTACAGAACTATCCCATATATCGTTGAAAGAGAGCTTTCGACACAGCGGGTGACTGATTCTAAACTATAGAAGCCTGCAGAGTACAGTATGTAGATGGAATGGATTGTGTATTGCAACCTTGGAATGTTGGCAGGAGCCCTGAGACACTATTCCTAAAAAAGAAGCGCTATCCGGTCACATGTCAAGTGATCAAGTTTGGCTCGGGCTGCTGCCGCAGCAACATCGATGTTGCATACAGCACACAAAGACCTCACCGGCATGCATGCAATATTAGACTCCACAGCAGGTGATGCATTCCGTCGGGTATCTCATGCTCCTTCATTTCGTCGCTTCCACTTGCTGGACCGTATCTACCACCCCGTCACCGCGAGAAAAGTCGAAAGCGGACGGAGGATGCCACTGTTCCGCATCGCCAAACTTCTCCACGACCAACCCGGCACTGCCAGGGTTCTTGAACCCAGCCTTCAGCTGGCGCTCGTAGCTGACGCGCCGCAGCCTCTCGCTCTCCCGCGGTGTCAACCGCAAGTAGATCTCGATCCCCACCACGTGCAGAAACAGCGCGAGCCAGAGCGCCGCTCCGAAGGGAACCTGAAGACTGGCTCCGATCTCCGCGGGGCTGTCCTTGTTGAAGAAGTCGGCTTTGACCGGCACGCGATCGACGAGGAAGCGGCCGGCGGAGGCGGCGCATGAGGGGTAGTCCTCGATGAAGTCGCCCGCGTCATAGTACCTGTAGGTGAAGTCGAGCTGGTCGCATGACCACACCTGGTAGTAGCCCTGCAGGCGGGAGATGATGAGGGCGGAGAGGAACATGATGAGCCGCAGCGTGATGATGGAGGCCATGTAGAACATGGTCCTCAGCATCCAGGCCCGATGTTGGTCGAGCTGTAGGTACTTGACGTTGTAGTACGCCAGGCACGAACCGATCGTTGTGATGATGACTAGCACACCGATGCCGGTCTGTGTCTCGATGGTGCCGCCGAACGAGCGGCGAGCAATCATCAGAGCCCCGGCATTCGAAAGGGTCAGGAGCAGGAGGATCAGGTAGCCATTGACCCTGTGGAAGGTGATCCATCGGTGGCGGATGGCCGGTATGAACTGGAAGACCACGAGGAAGCTACACGGGAGTATCGTTGCAAGATGCAGAGTGATGCCGACACGATAGTGGCCTTTGCGAAACCAGTACCACTCTCCCGGCGATGCCTGTTTGGCATAGCTGCCGGTGATATCGAGGTACTGCAGACGTGCGAGGGTGAATCCAAGGATAGCACCACCAAAGATGATAAATAGGATGAAGTTGTACGTCTTCGCGAATCCCAAGATCCCACGAAGCCGATCGAAAGAAGACGACATGGCGAGATGCAGGCAGAGTGATGAAACGAAATCAATATTCTATTCCATTCGTGAAGGCAAAGAAACCTCACAACTGACTTACCAATATGAGCTCACAGCATTGGACTCGCTCATCTTATATTCGAGGACGCGTGCGTTCTACTCATCAATCATGAAGACTTACCAACATCATGGCTTGTCGTTGGCGCCGCTGCTCAGGGTCAATCGGGCGAGAGTTACGCCGACCGGCCCGTGTCTTCCAAGTTTTGACGTCCAAGACTCCAGAAGCGAAGTTTGTGGAGATCGTGCCGCACCTCGTAGACATCACAGACTTAGGGCGGAGCAATTAACAACTTCCTCTCCGATGCTCCATAGATTAGCGACCGATCTCGTTGATATCGATCTCGTCCCCGGCGGAATACGAGCTGCTTGTCCACTGATAATGCGTTTGTGCTGGCTGCTCCTCGGAGATCAAATCACGGAAAGCCAACGACCAAGACCTACAAGGTTTATTAGTGGAAACTCCTGTCTCCTAAATGTCCATGTTCACAAGCATTGCAAGCCCAGAGGGTTGCCCAAAGAAAGCAAGCCTGCGAGTAACATCGATAGGAGTGAAAAGGTATAGAAGCGAGCCTGGGTATTGGAGCCAGGACTTAAAGACTACTAGAATATACGTAAAGTACAGAATGCAGGTCGCAAATCTGGCGACAAATAAGGTGCGCGCGGAAGAATCCGAATACCGCTCCGATGTCTTATTGATATAAATCGGGTTCGAAATACGAGCAATATCATCACTTGAGCTTGAGACTTAATCAGCAACGTCAAGCGTGCTGTCGGACATGCCTGCTCATAACGTCCTCATTGACTCCTTCAAGAGGCCCATAACCTCCTCCTTCGACCTGTCATCTTTCCAGTGATATCTTTTCGCGTGATCCAATGGAGTTGCCCCATCTTTGTCCCGAGAACAGGGACTCACACCTGGCTGTCCAAGAAAAAACTTCACTTTGTCAAGTTGCCCCCCTTGCCCGCGGCGTAGGATAACGGTGTTCGACCGAAGTCGTCGGCTGAGTCAACGTCCACGCTTCCTGTTGCTACCAAGAGCGCCATTGCATCCAAGGACCCCTTCTCCGAACTCGCCGCCGCCAGGGAAAGGGCACTGCGTCCCTGGAGGTCTCGCACATCGGCCTTAATGTTCGACATTGCTAGTAAGATCCTCATGCTCTCCAGTGATCCATGAGCCGCTGCATACGCTAACGGCTCGCGGCCTTTGTGGTCCTTGGCAGATATGGAAGCACCATGAGCGATCAATGTTCTCACGATCGAGCTTGCTTCAGGTATCCAGTTACCGGTCCTGCAGGATGCAGCAAGCGGGGTAACACCAACTTCGTCACGGCGCTCGATATCCAGGGATGCCTCGACGGCACGATTGCAGAGTAGCTCGACGACATCGAGTCGTCCGCGGTTGGCAGCATCCCATAGAACGCTATTTCCTAAGCTGTCTTGCCGATTGATGTCGACCTTTTGGGCGATGAGCGCGCTGAAGAGTTCCGCAAACACTTGGCGGTTGGGAGACTCGAGGGCAGCATGCAATACCGTACGTTGCTCGTCGTCACAGACGGCGGCGCCAAGCGGGTCAATCGCGAGAACATATCGAAGGAGGTCAATATTCTGTTGCTGAGCAGCCCAGTAGACGGTATTGCGTTGCTTGTTATCCACGACTGTCACGTCTGCGTGATGACGCAAAAGGCAGTCCACAACTCCGAGGTCTCCGCATTGCACCGCATACATCAATGGTGTCGCACCTTGGCTGTCCTTTGCGTTGACATCTTCGGGACCTAGCGATGGATGATGAAGAAGCCTTTGGAGAAAATCAAGATGCCGGGATGCCGCGGATATTGTAAGCGCGTTGTCAGGCTTTCCATGAGAGGGACCAAATTGTAGAGCGGTTCTGCGTGATTCCAGAATTTCATCTGCTATGGGGAGATGGTCCCACGCAATAGCGTACAAAAGCGGAGTCCAGCCATATTGATCTGATATATTCACATCTGCTCCAATCTCTAGGAGCACCCGGCAAACTTCTCGTTCCCCGAATATTGCAGACCAGCATAATGCAGTGCGTCCCTGGGGTCCTTTTTCGTTGATGTCGAAGAGGCCGCATGTGACAAGCAACTTCAAGCAACTGATGGATCCGCTCTTCGTGGCAACAGCCAAAGGTGAGAAACCTTCGACAAGGCAATCCTGGCTCCTAATATAGGTCTTCTTGGTGAGTATGAGCTCGATACATTTCGGATTCCCTTGATGAGACGCCCAATACAGAGCCGAACCCAGAGAGAGATTCTGCAACTGCGCATCAGGACAGGCGAGAAGTTTTTGCACGTCAGCGCAACAACCAAAGTAGGAGCTGATCACAAGATGGTCAATTTCTGGTCCTGGCCCTTCGCTAGTAGCGCCAGATATCGTAAGAATTGACCGCAGGGAGTACACTAGCCAGTTCTTCATGTGATTGGAGCCCTTTGCACAAATGTTAGATGTCGTTGCGTAAAGTTCAGAAACCATCTGATCGGCGCTCTGAGCTAGATGTGGACCCCAATGGACAGCTGCATAGTCAAAGAAAGGGTGATGCTTCTTGATAGCATCCCGCTTCTCATCATAGGGGTCTTCTGCTTGTGCGAACAGCGACGTTAACCCATCTGCGTCCCAATCCTGGTCTTTCTCGTTCGTGGTAATAATTGGCGAGCCTTGATCGACAAGCATGT
>QQTW01000911.1_pt1 | contig 19864 bp, 27 predicted proteins | sample 1904831 | NCBI WGS metagenome assembly QQTW01 (sample SAMN09435610, study PRJNA476489) | Subsurface metagenome, whole genome shotgun sequencing project. | reverse complement strand
GATCCTACTGCATGCACAAGCTCACCCGGCATCTTGACGCTGTATAATTGAGGAATATTTCGATCCAGGCTCACATGTCGCGTCGTCGGAAACTGTGAGAGCTAGGCGCGCCGGCGGTTCTGGCGGTTGCCGCTTAGCGCCGGATAAACTGAATAAGCGCGCTCAGCACCGTTTCAACGTCGCGGGGCATCATCCGACCTGCTAGCTGTCTGGGCAGCTCTTGAAAGACTACCTAATCACAGTCAAAATGTCCGGAAGTGGTGTAAGCATGGGCATGTAGTAGTCTACCTGAGTTAGACTGATCTTCTCTCAGGACCGGGAAGCTGTTTTCCCTACGCGTCAGTCGCTGGGCTTGATGAAGGGCAAGCTCAAGGGCGCAGAAACCGGCCACAGCTTGCTCAAGAGGAAGAGCGAGGCCTTGACCAAGTATGTCATCAATCATGGGATTGAGACTTAATACTAAAGGAGGACTGTGCTATACATAAAGGCGTTTCCGAGGTACTATCCGTCCGAATTCATACGCTCGACCGAGCTTATCTTTGGTTAGAAATCACCCGCCGCATTGACGAAGCAAAACGGAAGATGGGTCGAGTTATGCAGATCGCCGCTTTCTCACTGGCAGAGGTCACGTATGCTGTAGGAGGTGATATCGGCTATCAGATTCAAGAATCCGCCAAGAATGCACGCTTCCGACTCAATACGAAGCAGGAAAACGTCTCGGGTGTCTTTCTTCCTCAATTCGAGAGCTCCATTGCCGAAGGGAGCAATGATTTCGGCTTGACAGGCTTAGGAAAGGGCGGTCAGCAGGTCCAACGCTGCCGGGAGACGTATGCACGAGCTGTTGAGACTCTGGTGGAATTGGCCAGTCTACAGGCAAGATTTCCCGACTATGGCATAGAAACATGCCTACTAAATAGCTTATACTGATGACGTACAGACGGCGTTTGTGATTCTCGATGAGGTGATCAAGGTGGTAAATCGAAGAGGTGAGCTGCGAGCAAGTCGTATGGGGATCACAGCTGACAGTGCCGACAGTCAACGCAATGTATGTTTTCCAGGCTCTGAATCTAAATTCAGCTACTGCTAGTCACAAGCTACGACTAACAGAAATAGCGAACATGTAAGTCGAGACTGTAGTTCGTAGTGTTATTGCTGCTGACGGTACCAAGGTCATAATTCCGCGGACCGAAAACACCATCAAGTGTAAGTCCTTTGCCACGAATACGATTAGCAGACTCATTTTGTACAGATATCAATTCCGAATTGGACGAACTCGATCGAGAAGAGTTTTTCCGCCTGAAGAAAGTCAAAAGCAACAAGGAGCGAGCTAGTAAGGCCGCAGGTGCAGAAGCCGAGAAGAGACGGCGTGGCAGCGACAAGGAGAACGAGGCCGGTGGCGGGTCTCGAGATCTTCTCGAAGAAGAGGATGAGGATGTAATTTTCTAGTTCGGTTTTTCAGGGCATCTGGTACTTCTTTTTCTTGTCGCAGTGGATTATCGCTCTAGCTATCGTTTCTATGAAAGAGCATGTGATAGCGCCAATACGGCGATTTCTAACGACCCGTATGCATACACCTAGTAACTTCAAGATTTCTATTTACATCTCTCAACCAAGATACTCAACTCGCAATGTACGATTTCGTCCAACCCTTCCTCCCCTCCACGTCAACGGCGGGAAATTATCCGCATGTCACCCTGACCTACGCCGCCTCACTCGACTCTTGTATCGCTCTAAGCCCAGGAAAGCCGACACGTTTGTCTGGTCCATTGTCGAAAGATTTCACGCATTACCTACGAACTCGTCACGACGCAATCCTAGTAGGCGTCGGCACGGCCATCGCGGATGATCCAGGCTTGAACAGCCGGCTCGCGGATCATGACAGTCTCGATCAGCAGCCCCAGCCAGTGGTACTTGATCCACATGGCCGCTGGGGCATCAACAGAGACAGCCGCGTCGTGCGCACGGCGCGTGAAGGGCGCGGTAAAGGCCCATGGATCATATTCGCCGAAGGTGTAGAGTATCCGCCCACCCAGAAAAGTGTGGTAGAGGAATGTGGAGGCCGAGTGATCAGCGTCCCGTTGTCAGATGAGATGCCGGAGCTAAAATGGGTCGACATCTTGAAAGAGTTGAAGAAGCACGGCATTAGTAGCCTGATGGTTGAAGGTGGTGCACGAGTTATCAACGATCTCTTGAGGGATGGGAATAAAGAGCTAGTCAGCTCGCTGGTGGTCACGATTGCTCCGGTCTTTCTAGGTACGGGCGCGGTCAATGTAAGCCCGCCGCAACGGAAGGATGGGCAGACTTTGCTCTCGGATGTGGCTTGGCATGCCTTGGGAGAGGATATGATAATGTGTGGGAGAATAAAATGATCGAAGATCTAAATACACTAACAACGCGCTCGAAACGCGGGATTTGAGCCTGTCTATGGCTGTGCAGCTACAACTCGGGAAACTTAGATCAAGCTGGGATGCTGCTGGGTTCTTTGGGATAAGTTAGCATTTCAGATCTCCTTCCGCCCAGTAGTAGACGTAGAAAGGCCATTTCTCCATCCAGAACCGCAATATCCGGCGCATGTGTAGTTCTTCGTTTAGAATTAGAGATTCAGGAGGCTGCAGGATAAATTGCGGTCTAGGAATCAAGAATGTGCGCTTTCATTGTCGTTGATACGTAACTCGAATAGCCTTGTTCTCCTCTCCCAGCGTCATCCCTGCCGTATTCTCCTTGGCGCTAATCGCGCCTGCCTCGCTTTCATATTCGACGAATGCAATCCCTTTCCGTCCAGGTACCAGCCGCACCTCCCTGAACCCTTCGAATCGTCCAAACAGCGCCGTCAGACCCTCCACACCATAGTCGTCGGGCAAGTTTCGAACAAAGAGAATTTTGTTGGGTGGCAGATATTCGTCTGGCACGACAGCACCGGCGACGGGGTTCGAGGATTTGAGTCCCGCGCCTCGCGAGGCTTTGGCTGGTCGTCCAGCTGCAGCATCGGGCGCCGTTCCATTGGCAGCCGCTGGTCGCTTGAGCTTCTTTTGCGCCTCAAGCGCTTCTTGTGCTTGTTTCCGTTCTGGTAGCGCTTTATTAGCTATAACTCACGTAGGTTGCATATGAACGCACCTTTCTCAGCCAGTCTTCTTCTTCGGTGTGCCTCATAGTCTTCCTCGCTCCCTGACATCTTTACCGTTGCATCGCTCTTGGTTCGTGCATAGTCTAGAACCATGGGTTTCTCAAAAAGCTCAAAGCCTTGGACTTCGGTGATGGCGCGCTCGGCCGCCTCCACGCTATCAAAAACAACGAACGCTTGTCCTTTCGCTTTGAGATTCTTTTTGGCAACCAGGTCGACGACGTTGCCATATTCAGAGAAGATCTCATGCAAGGCCTCTTTCATTTGATCTACCTTCACTCGCTCCTCGAGATTTCGTACCTAAGGAAGGGTCAGATCTGCGGTGGTGACCAGATGGACGAGAACATACATAGACTCTAAGAACATATTAGTATACACATGAAAACATACGAAGCTTCACGTACGTAGGACTAGGCGCCGTACTGCTGGAGGGCGCTGCGACGGACGCCATGATCAGCAATGTCGCACTGAATGAAAGTTGCGACGGCAAGAGCTTGCTTTGGTTATTGGTCGTCCGAGACGCGGCTATATCCGCTAGAACTTAGATCACGCGCGTTAAGCGCTGGATTGGACCGCGCTTATCGCTTCGAATCGTTATCAACACATGCAGTGTTACATGGAATGCATTTCGAACTTGGTATGGGATAATCCTCTCACGAGTGAAGAAACTGAAAGGAGTATGTATTTTCAGAATCTGCTCAGAACTACTACAAAAACTTTTCCAATGCTGGATGCATGTATGGCAACACTTGCCTTTATCGCCACATCTCCCAGGCTTTACGTCAAACTAAGCAGTCCTTTCGATAAGATTGTGGCTTGTTGATATTTACTACAGCGAGTGTCCAGAAGTCTGAATCCACCCTCCACTACGGGGTACGGGCGGGATGAGCCGCCCCCGTGTCACTTTTTCGCTGTTTGAGGTAGTTAGCAATGTAAACAATGAAAATCCTGCATCTGAATCACTGACTGACGATGCCTCGAGATCTAGAGCAGCCAAGGGAACCGAATGCAGAATTGACGCCGGAGGAACGTGGAAAGATCATTGGGGCGATAGAATCAGGGGCCAGTCAGCGACAGGCTGCTTTGGTAACGAAATGCTCTCGAGGAGCAGTGCAGCAGGTGCTAAAGGAGTTATCATCTAACACGCTGTATAGCAATGGCTCAGCACGAGTCGATGGTAAGTGGTATCCTGGTGTTCATAACAACGCTGACCTTAAATAGGAGAGTCTAAACCACGTAGCGGCCGGCCAAGAACAACGACTGCAGTGCAAGATAAGCAGTTAACCGACAAATTACGATATGATCCCGATACTCTTTTGCACGTCCTCCATCAGACTATGTTGCCCAGTGTCAGTTACTCGACAATGCGACGGCGATTGCGGGAAGAAAACATGCAAATGTGGCGTAAGAAGAAGAAGCGTCCACTGCTGGATGATACAAGAGCAGTCAAAAGACTCGAGTGGGCGGTGGCTCATCAGCATTGGACAGAGGAAGACTGGAAGACTGTAGTTTGGAGTGATTAATGCTCAGTAGAGCGGAGCAAAGAGGTTAAGCAAGAGTGGGTGTACCGAGTGCCAGCGGACAAATGGAAGCCATTCGCCATTCAGCCAAAATCCAACGGTACTCGAGTGTCAGTGATGGTTTGGGTAGCGTTTGATGGCTATAAGCGCTTTGGACTCAGGTTCTGTGAGCGTGATCCTGATGCTCCACGGGGTGAAGTCACTGCCAAGACGTACTTAAGACTCTTACAAGATCAACTACCATCTCTTTGCGACACCGAAGGTACAACAGCAACAAGCATCTTCATGCACGATAACGCACCCATTCACAGTGCTGAAATAGTCCAAGAGTGGCTTAATGCCAGTCCTTACAACGTAATGGAATGGCCGCCATACTCACCAGACTTGAATCCAATCGAGCATTGTTGGCAGCCACTAAAACAGAACGTCCATTGGCTTGCACCGAATATCATCCATTTGTCTACTGCGGAAGCGCAACAGCGCTTGGCAGCGGTATTGCCAATAGCTTGGTCTCTTATTGCTCGCTCACACTACGATAAGCTCATTAAAAGCATGCCTGACCGAGTCAAGGCAGTGATCGAGTCTGGTGGCTGGTACACACGATATTAAGCTATTCATCTATACTGCTATATCGTCAGCCACTTGTTCTATTGTTGCTGTTTTGCTTTGGGTACACTCACAGCCGGAAAAAAAGACATCGGGCGGCTCATCCCGTCCGTACCCCATAGTGGAGGATGGATTCAGACTTCTGGACCCTCGCTGTAATTGATCGCCAAATACAATCCAGACCAAGAATACAGAAAATCATCTAACAATACATACAAGAGCCGTTACAGAGCCTACCCAGAACGAAATGAACAATGACCCACCCCAACTAGTACTACTAGTAGCGTATCTTTACAAGATATATTCACGGCGGATCTGTGTCTGTTCTGGTTGCCGGCATCTCTTCCACTTCATCGTCTGCCCCAGCCGGACCTACGATAAACTCCAGGACCTTGCTCACTCTCTCATTCAGTATTCCCGCCCGTCTTGACGCCTCCGGTAGAGGTAAGCCTGCAGCATGATATCCTGCAGTCTTGGCTCGCCATTCCTTCTCTTCTCGTAGTTTCAACGCTCGATCCATGCGTACCGGAACAGCAAGCGTCACACGCGCCAAGTGCACTGTCAATCGTGCCCGGCCGACCACATCCAAATATCCCAACCCCATGAGCTGCTTCTGCACTCGATGGATGCGCCGAAGCTCGACGTAAATGAGCAACGCATAGATCCTCGTCGTCAGCATCAGCTCCCGGATCCGAACGAAACTTCGTTCCACGCTGGATACCACGTTCTCGTTCATCAGATTGGGGTAAAGTCGGTTGAGCGATTCCAGCTTCTGCCGGACGAGGCTGAAGTCGCCATTGAGGAATTCTTGCAAAACTGCCTCGACCGCATCACGAAAGGTATGCTCCCCGTTCAAGGAACCAGTCGGCCCGGCTAGATGTACAGCGCTGGCAGAGTCAAGCGCCCGGTCGTATGTCCGCCGTGAGGAGGGCGACTTCAAAATCTCGAAGGCGAACCCGAGCCGCTGAAAGGCGCTGGAGTGTATCAATCAGCGCCATATTCATCACCCGGGCTCAGTATACGCACCTCGTCGATTGATGATTATCTGGGACCTTATCGGGATGACACATTCTTGACCGTTCCAGGTAGCACCGACGCAATTCGCCGGCAGTGCATGTTCGCGATGCTCCCAGGACCTTATATAGCTGCAAAAGAGTCAACCGGCGATCGCGGTGGGAGATCGATTGCTCCATACATCCTCTTCTCGTAGAATCTCTAGAAATGTTGTCAGTATATCGATCGTCAGCAACAATGATATAGTTCTAACCTGCGATAATTGCGCTCTGAAACGCCGTTGGTGAGGTCTCATCACCGCTATCAGACATTGTCATCCCAATGCATCGGAAGATATCAGTGTCATGGGAAAAGATTGTTGAAGTGGGACCCGAACTGCCGGCGGCCTAGCCCATGCCATTCTGAACTGACAGCCCACCTGCTATCGTGACTGACACGTGCTTTTTCCAATTGGCAGTGACGATCTCTGACATGTGAAAGTCGAAATTCCAGCGCGGCTGGGCGGAAGAATGATTTCCCGAAGATGAGAATCACGTGCTATGTGTCATTGGGAATCCGCCGCTGGTGACGACTCCCGATGTGAGCTTTGAGATATGTAACCCAATAAACAATGGAAGTCCTCTTCCATAATGTCCGTTATAAGCAGGTCTTGGTAATAGACTGTAGCCTATATGAAGTAACCTCCCCCAATCCAGCCGGATCCGTTCTTGGAGTGCGATGTATTGCGGTCGTAGGACGTTGTCCTGATCCGGTCGTTGATGGCACTTTCCAAGTGAGGTAAACAGATCATCGTGAATGAACAATCGTTCATTCACAACTCCATTCAAATCATGGCCCCTGGATTGCCCAATGTCGAAGGGGGCACTAGGAAGCCCGCAGACGAGATGGTCGAGATAAACGGAGTGAATCCGTCGACTCAGCATCACATCAGCGATGATTCCGAGGCCGGACAGTCAAATCATCACTCTTCCGTGACCAAAGTTCCTACAAGCAATGGCGAGCTTTCAGACCCAACCAGAGACAATGGAGCCCTCATAAAAGATTCCGTTGACCCGCCTCTTGATAACCTGGAGAAAGACATTACCCAACCGCAACCAGTTATCCACGAGACAAGAGAACACAAATTTGATAAAATGTACAAATTCTCAGTGTACATGACTGCATCTCGATTCTACATCATCGGTGGCGACCTTACGGATGATCGGTTTCGTGTATTGAAGGTGGACCGCATGGGAGAGGCTGGAGAGTTGACAGTCGCCGAGGACGGAGCCGTATACACCAAGCAGGAGATGAACCAGCTGCTCAACACCATTGACGATGGCAATCGAAGTACTGGTGGTCTTCAACTCAAGTGTACTACGTGGGGACTGCTAGGCTTCATCCGATTTACGGGGCCTTACTACATGCTCATGATCACCAAACGAAGCCAGGTTGCTATGGTCGGAGGCCATTACATCTACCAGGTGGATGGGACAGAACTAGTTTCGCTGGCCAAAGCTCCATCATCAAGGTTCAAGCAAGATCGTCATCCGGAGGAGAGCCGCTTTCTCAGCATCTTCAATAATCTAGATCTATCCAGGTCCTTCTACTTCAGCTACTCGTATGATGTCACCCGGACGCTGCAGCAGAACATGATTCGAGCACGGCGGAGACTTCAAGGTTTACCTCTGGGAACACCAGAGAAAGAGTTCAACGACATGTTTGTGTGGAATCATCATCTCCTGAAGCCAGTAATTGGGACGCTAAAACGTACGCATGATTGGTGTCTGCCAATCGTACACGGCTACGTCGATCAAGCTAGTATGTTGCTCCACATACGAGGAAGGTTACGGTTCTAATATCCCGTTAGCGTTGTCCATTTTCGGACGGGAGGTGTACATCACCGTCATTGCAAGGCGGTCTCGGTTCTTTGCAGGAGCTAGATTTCTCAAGCGTGGTGCGAATGACTTGGTATGGTACCCGGGATGGCAACACTTACCCCGCTAACGATGGCAGGGCTACGTTGCCAACGACGTGGAGACGGAGCAAATAGTATCAGATCTGCAGACTACCTCGTTTCATGCTCCAGGTCCCAAGCTGTTTGGGAACTGGAATCACACGTCCTACGTGCAGCACCGTGGGAGCATTCCCGTCTTCTGGACACAGGACAACACCGGCGTAACCCCAAAGCCGCCCATCGAGCGTAAGTCTTTCCAGACATGCCAGAGCCTGACTGATACTTTTCAGTGAATCTCGTCGACCCCTTCTTTGCAGCAGCCGGGCTCCATTTCGACAACTTGTTCGAACGATACGGGGCACCCGTTTATGTTCTCAACCTCGTCAAGGTAATGATTTTGTGTCCAATGTCAGATAGCTCTGCTGATCACTGTAGTCACGTGAACGAACGCCACGAGAATCCAAGCTGCTCAAGGAGTTTACAGATGCCATAGCCTATCTCGATCAATTTCTACCAGACGAAAAGAAGATTCTATACAAAGCATGGGATATGAGCCGGGCTTCAAAAAGGTCAATATCTCCGACGGATTAGCGTTCCTTGGCTCACTATTACTTAGTCGAGACCAAGATGTGATTGGCACGCTCGAATCAATTGCCGAGGAAGTGGTGCGGTCGACAAGCTTCTTTCGAAACGGAGACGAAGACCAAGTCGACTCCCTCCTGCAGCAGGGTGTTGCTAGGACGAACTGTATCGACTGTTTGGATCGAACGAATGCAGCTCAGTTTGTTATTGGGAAACGTGCACTAGGCCATCAGCTTCACGCCCTAGGTGTCATTGCAGATACGACAGTCGATTATGACACTGATGCAGTGAATCTGTTCACTCACATGTAAGCCCGCCTGGTTCAAGAAAACGCCTTCTCGCTAATCTCTTCAGGTACCACGAACATGGTGATAATTTGGCCATCCAGTACGGAGGATCACACCTCGTCAACACCATGGAGACATATCGAAAGATGAACAAGTGGACCTCCCAATCAAGAGACATGGTGGAAAGCTTCAAGCGGTACTATCACAACTCATTCCTGGACAGCCAGCGGCAAGAAGCCTACAATCTATTTCTGGGAAACTACATCTTCGCTCAAGGCCAGCCCATGCTTTGGGATCTTCCAACCGACTACTACCTCCATCACACGGATCCACGGATGTGGTCTGGTCATCGACGTCGAAGCTACATCAACTGGTTTACTCCCGAGAATCTTCAAGACTGGAAGATGCCCGCTCTGACTGAGCGTCCGCCAGCCGACTCGGAAGACACAAACCCGATCGATGATTTCTGGGTCGAATACTATCGTCCTCTGGCCGTCTCTTCCTTTCAAAAAATCTTCTCTTACCGTGTCAACTCAACCCTAAAATATATCCCCTTCAAAACCGACCAAGAGGAATCCATCGATCCCAGCCCGTTTCGCGTTCGCAATGCTCTCCACCGTCAGAGTCCCCGACGCAGAAGGACCAGACGAAGCGTGACCGCTAGCGATCCCTACGGCTACAAAAGCGATGACAATTCCTCGCAAACTTCTCACTCCGTCTTGTCGGAAAAACTACCCCCGCAATGGCCTGTGCTGTCGCCCACGGACGAGAAACTCGACAAGGATCTTTTCCAGCGAGAGCCACGGCTACTTCGAAAGCAAGAACCGCAGAACCCTTTGGCTGCACTTCAGCCTTCAACCGAACGTATCCTCCCTGCCCAGCGCACGCTCGATCAATTCGTCACCGACAGCCTGAATCCGACGGTCACCCGGACCGAAGCAGAAGAATACCAGCGCTATCTTGACCACCCGCAGACATTAACACCTGTGGTCTCGACGGACATCCCACCAAGTCAAGCACTGGAATTCGCCGAATATCTCCAAATGACCAGTCCCGACGCCGTGTCGAATCTACGCTGCGCCGAGGTTGATCTAATGGAGTTCACGGAGTACTTGAACGTATCGGATAACCCATTGGAGGTTACTGAAGCCGACGCACCCAAGAAGAGATACAAGGCTTATCGACAATGGTTGAAAGGGAAGTCGCTGTTCAAGCAGCAGAGGGTGGAACAGCCTGTTGATAACGAACTACGGTAGCGGGCAAATGTGGTGGCACTGAGTATCAGACAGTTCAAGACGTTGCCGTGGCATGCGTTAATCGCCACCAGCCAATTTGCTCGTTGTAGAAATAATAGGCTAAGTCATGAATTGTTTTCCCAGTGTGGACACTCGTCCCTACTACCGAAGAAGCCCCATGGGCAAGCCAGACCCATTGAAGAAAGAGAATGAAATAAAACTAGGAGCGAGCGTCAGCCACCAGATGTGATCCACTCCGTCTCCTTGTCCACCTCAAACCCAGCAGATCCTCTCCTTTCACTCTCCCCACCGTTAATGCCATCCATTGCTCGCCTTGTCAGGGACTGCTCAATCGAGGAACAACATCCAGAGTTGTTGAGCCTCAATCTAAGCACTAGAGGTATTCACTTGCTACCATTGAGGGCCGGGAGCGGGACCATTGCCGGGCCGTCTTTATCAGCGGCCTGGTTACGAGGCAGGGGAACCTCTTCAATTACGATATCAGCTCTCATTCTCGTTAGCGCAACAGTCCTGATTTCCAGATGTAGGTCTTTGGTTGGCTTACGCGGCTTTGGAGCCTCCTTCGGCTCAGTCGGACCCTTCATTTTCAGAAAGTTGAGCTTCTCTGCGGCGTGAACTGAAGTGCGAGCCGCCATAGCTATGGTTGTTGGTTTGTTGGATGTTTACATTGAGTATTGCAAGAACTAATAAGGCTGTTATTAGTTCAAGAGATAAGCTGGAGGCATAGGAATGAAAACCAGCAAAGGCAAACGAAAACCACGGAGGAGTAAGATACCTACATGAGGCAGAGCGAGGCAAAGCGAGGCAAAGTTGGTCTGGTGTGAAGGGGGCTTCTAACTTAATGGCGAGCACAAGAGAGCACGAGTCTCGAATCTCGAGACTCGCTCTCTCTTTATAGACATCGCCTCTCTCTCCCTCCTTCTCTTCTTCCCCGCCCCCGGAAGCTCCGCTTCCGTTCTGGTATTTGCCCTCAGATCAAGGATCAGATATCGAGATAGAGATAGATGCATCATGGCTTTGGGCATCCATACATACGTTACCTGTTACACCGAGCGGTGCAGTGCGGAGAACTGACGGCAATTGGGGTGAGGATCGAGATTGAGGGGGTTTCACAATAGTTGACCACTGTTGAGGACGTAATGCAGAGTGCAGTATCTCACCTGGCTATATAAGCACGCGGGTGACAAAATAAATGGGACGGCTCAGCAGTAACTGCTTCATCATCCTTGCGACGAAAGGGAGCTTCGTCATCATTATAGCAAAGGAACCTTCGTTACCCTTATGACGAATGATCTAATCTTCGTCGCAATGATGATGATACCTTCATCGCAAGGATGGTGAAGCTCTCTTTTGTTGTAAGGATGATGGTGATACCTTCGCAGTAAAGATGATGAAGCGGTTACTGCTAAGCTGTTCCGTTTATTTTGTCACCTGCGTGCTAAGATAACCATGTTGTCACCCAATTGCCGATCGTCCTTCTCCTCCATCTCCCAGTTTCAGCACCCACCTCTCGAACCTCCATCGGAACATATGCTGGACGAGCAATGCAGACAAGGTCATGGGAACCAGGTTCTGAGCAGCATGGACCAACAAAAATAGTCCGGTACAGTGGGGAAGATGGATCAAAATGGTATGGTAAGATACTTGCGATGCAATGTCGTCGACGCACAGCATTGGCTTGACCATCTCGACCGCCAGCTCGATGGCACTGGTGCTCTCGAGCAGAGACTGCAGTACTTTCTCTGCCGCACGATTGTTTTTGACGGCTCCACCCACGAATGCTGACCCCGGCGTTCTTCTCGTTCTAGGCGTGTCGGTATCTCAACTCCGTCCACATCCTTGATCGAGCCGTCGTCCCATCACGCTGCAGCAAGTTGTGAAACCTGAAGCTATCACATGCGCTGGTCAGTCGAAACGAGTAAGCTCAACAAGCATGCGGTGCAGCATTCTGTATTATAGTAAAGAAAAGGCTTCATTAAACTCACAAGGTGAGATGGACTATTCTAATGTGGAAGTTAAGGCAACGAAACGAAATGCAGCGCCCTTGTCCACTATTTGCTAGTTAGGATAGAAGATTAAGAACTTGTCGTCACGGTTCAAATGCATCACGTGACACAAGTACTGTAATGGTTCGGGAAGCCGAGTATCCCTCGCTCTAGAGATGTCTATGTATCTGCATCTACACAGTAAGTATCAATCAGGCCATTTTTCGAGGGCCAGAAACAACTTAAAAGAACCCTTGCCGGGTCCGTTCCCACCGTGATAAATATTTGCCTTGACCTTCTTTGATTTTAGCGTGAGCACAGATTTGTTGACATCGCGCCCACAGCGACTTTTGAGAGTGAGTTCATCAATCAGAATACTCGGCATTGCATTTCTATTTGTCCAGCAAGAGCCACCACACTTACGGTGACATTTATAGACTAAATCGATGGTCCTTCGCAATACTTTCTCTCTCTCAAGCAGACGAATATTCTTCACAGGTGCGAAGATGGCCACTGCCGGCAATAGTAGTGGAGCCGACCTCGCCTCTAGCACGTCAAGTATGTAGCCCTGCCCAATTCGTCGTAACTCACTCCTGGCTTGAAATGATATTCAATTCCCTCTTTTCCTAACAACGCCTTTCAACAGATCCAATGCCTTCCGGCTTTGTGAGAGCCAAACAGTTCACTCATGGAGCTCTCACGCGGAAAGATCTCTCTCCCAACCCAATTATACAATTCCGAAAGTGGTTCCGGCACGCTCAAGAAGCCGGGGTTGCCGTGCCAGAGACAGTCAACTTCTCTACAGCACATTTACCGTCGGGGCGGGTTTCATCCCGCTTCGTGTATTTGAAAGAAATCCACGATGATGATGATAACAACAACGAAAACTCATCTATGTCTACTTCCACGAACGTCAAGACTGAGTTGGCTACCGGTTTCCCTCCTTCGGCGCTCAGTGATGGTTCGTCATCTCAGAACCAAACGGGAGGTAAAAATTCAAATCAAGAACCGAGGAAAGAAACAAGAAAGGGTGGATTTGTAATCTATTCAAATTGGCAAACTAGCCACAAAGCCGCGGACCTGGCAACGAATCCTCATGCGGCATTGACGTTCTGGTGGCCTGAATTAGAAAGACAGGTTCGCGTGGAGGGTATTGCGGAAAGGTTGACGGCGGAGCAAAGTCAGGTTTACTTTGATAGTCGAATTCGTGGATCGAGGATTGGCGCGTGGGCGAGTCCCCAGAGTTCCGTTCTAACTCCTCGTCATGTTCGGATATCCGATGTCGAAACCAGAGCTGTTGCTGGGAATAAACAGGGAGAAGCTGAGGCGACTGGAGCATCCGACAATGGGAGAGACAACAATGTCCTAAGCGACGAAGAGCGAAAGAATGGTGGAAAGGAACAGGCAGAAACGGATGACGGCCGTCAAGAGCTTGAACAGCGTGTCCGAGATATCGAGGCCCGCTTTAAGGATGCCGAAAGAATCCCTGTTCCCGAGTTCTGGGGCGGGATGAAGATAAAACCCGACATCGTTGAATTTTGGCAAGGACGGCCGAGCAGGCTCCACGACCGTTTTCGATATACCCTCGTTTCTGCCGATGGAGGGTCAAGTGTGGATGGCGAAGACGGAGAAGAAGGCAAAGATGAAGCTGCGGTTGCAGAGGGGAAGCAGCAGGACGATACAGCTGCAAAGAAAAGCGGTCGGGGAAAGGAGCCAAATAAGAGTTGGAAGATCGAGAGACTAGCTCCCTAATCCTAGCGGAACTTCACAGCAGTAGTATCATTTGTACTCGCTCAGTAATGATACTGATTCTAATATTAAGGATGGAAACGAGGGATTACTTCTTTTTGAAGAAACTTCCAAGCTGTCCTTGTTTTTGTGATCCTCCTGCTGTACTCTTCTTGCTAGCTTTGCCACTTCCGGCGGCACTCGCAGCGGTGATTGGCTTGCGGGATGCCTTCGGTGGTTCCGGCGGATTTTCATCTTCGGAAAACGACTCCCAAGAGGGCTCCTCCTTCGAGACTGGAATACTCGTCAGCTGGAGAGATCCCTCCAGCAGGGTAGCAATCACTTGCGCCGAGAGTGAAACGAGAAGAAGAGTGAAAGTAGGGGAAAGGGAGTTATTGCATCGGGATGAGAAGTGTGGGCGATATGTGAGAAGTTGAGATTGGATGCATCCAAGACGTATCAAGAGAGAAGGGTAATGAAACGAAAAGGGAGAAAAAGCAGAGTCGCAAGGAAAGAAAGGGGCAAACGAGGTTGAAATAGGACTGACCAAAATAGCCCTCTTCATCCTTAACAGTGACTTTCTTCATCACTCGCCTCCTTCCTCTTCTCCTACCGTTTCTGACCTCAACCTGCGTGGTGTCGGGGGTTGGAGCGGGCGGATCAACAGCCATTGCATCCTCTGCAGCTGTCGGTGCGGGCTCCTCGTCAGACGACTCTGCTGACTTGGCTTCCTCAGATTCATCTGTTTCATTGTCAACCCGGCACAAACGAAAGAAATATGTATCGGATCGGAAAAATGATAAACAGACCATCGACGTCCATCATCTGTCTTAGTTGTTCTTCTCGCTGTGCTTTCACGGCGCGATCAGCTGTGACATCCTTCTTAGGGCGATTGCTGCTGCTGGTGGTCTTAGTAGCAGGTAAGATGAAGTCTTCTTCTTGCTCGTCTTCAGAGGCATCTTTCATTGGTTCTGTCCCTAATTAGTCAATACTCCAAACATAGGACTAACTGGGACGAACCATCCTCGGGAGCGCTCCGCTCAGCCTATGGTTTAATTAGCAGCATTGAGACTATAAAAGGGAAGCTAGACTCACTGATAGAGCCACGGAACTATCGGTGTTTTCCCTCTTCACTTTCGGTTTGGCTTTGGCAAAGGCTTGGAAGATACTGGATGCTTCTCGTTTCGTTTTGGGAGGCGGGCGAGCAGAGGTCGAATCGGTCGGCGAAGGCCCGGATGCGGTGCGTTTACTTTCAGGTTTCGATCCTTCTGGCTTGCTGTCTTTCTGAGTGGTAGATTTGGCGCCATTGGGTTCAGCGGCCCCTTTCTTGAGTTCCGCTGCTGAAGCCGGTGCTGAGGTCGACAATGCAGTCCCAGGCGGCGGACGCTGGGTCGTTCGTCGCTGCAATATGTCAACAATGTTGTGAGTTCCATGTCAACTTCACCTACCCTAACATATGGATTACGTATTGTTCCATACTGTCCTCCTGTTTCAAGTGGATCCTCCTGGCCGTACTTGGCAAAGAGCTCGCGGTTGACGTTGGAAAGAACTTGGAGGTCCTGCAATTTTTAGTCGCCTCCATGATTATATGATCTGTTTCGATACATACCTTTAGAGAATGAGGCTGTAAGCTGTAGATATGTTTTGTCTTGACCTTTTCAAATGTCTCCAACGACCCTATCCAACATATATCAGCTGACGGGTATTTCCTCTCACTCACGGTGACATACTCCCCAGATCCTCCTCTCGTACTAAGATGACAGACGAAGTGACTAGGCCTCTCTCAGCAGCTTCTTGATTCGGCATAGAGCTGCTTAGGAATGACGAGTTCTGTGGTCCTTGAGTATCTTCATCCATCCGTGAGGAGCCATCGACAGTATCGGTAGCCGGTTTCTGAATGCCTGATATGAGAAACGTCGCTCGTAGTGACCCCGGCTTCTTAGCATTCTGTCGTTGATAAAATTCATAAAGAATTCTGAGCGATCAGCGATTAACATGTGATCACTCTATCTGGAACTATTACGTTCAAATTGACCCACTCTTTCGCTGTATTTGCATGAATCTTCTGCGCTTTGCTCAAGGCGCGATAGGTCACCTTCGGAACCCGTTAACAGTATTCAGACAGAGATTGAAAAGGGTACGTACGATATTCCCATCACTAAGCAGCTCAGCAGCCAAATAGCTCTGACAAGCGTCGGCCATTGTTCTTGTATCTCGACGTCACCTCCAGAGAGAGTTCCAGATAAAGGTCGGCACGGTTGGGAGACGCGGAGTGACGCGCCTGAATTAAATTGACAAGCGTATTAGTCATCCAATTAACGCGGTTGACGCGAAGATATCTTGCGCCGATCCATCCCTCTCAACACCAAAACAATGGTGATGTCAACTATGGGGGCCAATCAACCAGATATATCGGATCCCACTGAATGGTTGAATACGCCTCTGTCAACTTTTGCGCCCCTCGACGCTGCCGTGCGATGTCAAGTCTGCAAAGATTTCTACACCACACCGATGCTCACAAGCTGCAGTCATACGTTTTGTTCCATTTGCATCCGGCGCTGTCTGGCAGCCGATGGGAAATGCCCAGCCTGTCGCGCGTCGGAGCAAGAAATCAAGCTGAGACGAAACTGGGCCATGGATGAAGTTGTTACAGCATTTAAGAGCGCGAGACCTGCTGCGCTGTCGTTTGCGAGGGAAGCAAGAGATGGCCTCGAGAAGATCGAACAGCATTCCAGAAAGCGGAAGCTGGAACAGCTCTCTCAAGAGGAGAATTCGGACCAGCGACGAAAGACAAGATCGCAGAGTCGCAGGGAGACCAGTACGCAAGACTCGAGCCAGGTTACTGAAGTAGACGATGATGTTCAAGAGGGTGAGTGCTGTTTGCTTTTGCTTTGTATATATGGACCTTCTGACCGATGATCCAGTATCTGATGGCCTGGTGGCATGCCCTTTGTGTGGTCGTCGGATGGAGGAAGCTCGTGTCTACTTACACCTCGACACATGCGAAGTGGAGAGGAAGCGTGGGGCTAATCGAGCTCCTGGCACTGCCGATACCCGGTATGGACTCATGTGATGCTCCGTTTGAGAAAGTTATTGATAGGTTGTGCAGCGAAAGTCGCCGTTCGACGTCAATACCTCACAGACCAACGGCGCAACCTCAGCTAGAGCGACTACCAAAACTAAACTACTCGCTGTACAACCTGACACAACTAAGAAAAAAGCTCAATGAACTGGGTATACGATCGACAGGCTCGAAAGATCAGCTACAGCGCCGGCATACCGAATTCGTAAATCTCTGGAACTCGAGTTGCGATTCATCCAAACCACGGACACGTAGAGAATTGCTTCATGAGTTGGACATTTGGGAACGGAGCCAGGGCACCCTCGCCCCCACATCTTCTGGACCTGGAAGCACGTTAATGAGGAAAGACTTTGACGGAGCAGCTTGGGCTGCTAGTCATAGTGACGATTTCAAGAAATTGATTGCCAGCGCCAGGCAACGAAAGGGGCCTCCTCCCACGAAGCAGTCGGATGCTGAAGCGAATGGTTCAATCCCCAAGGCTGATAGCAACGAGAGGCCGGAAGACCAGGTGCCTGCTGAGGGTCAGGGCGAGTCGGAGGGTGGCAGAGAGCGGTCTGCATTGCCGCCCGAGATTTCCCGCAGTGTCCTATCGGGAGATGGCGTAGCTCCGTCGGCGGCCGAAATCGACAATGGGGGCCTTGAAGTAGGGGATAGCGACGCTGAGGGTGGTGATACGACTCCTAACGCTCCGCAAACGGCTGCAAATATACATCATGACCAGCCTCCATCGACACCGACACATGCAGAAGCACCACAGCCGTCTCCGATACCGTCAAAATTTCTTTCCCCAGCGAAACCCCGCATGTTCCAGGATGTTGGGGACCCAATCGTGGATGCTGATGCACCCATGGATGTAAGATAGAGCATCAAAATGTTAACATGTAATCTCTTAACGTGTTGTGCATATACCATAACAGTTTTCGATCAATAATATCCCAGTTGCGGAGCTGAACATATTCAATCGGCAGGTACCGGGCGATCTTCAGGACACCTGTCTCCTTCCGTCAATCTTTCAGTTGCAGGCCGATCTTCTTCGAGGGAGATTCTCTTCAAGCCTTCCGTACTCTCTTCTACGTTTTTCTCCCTCTCGGACATAGCTGCTTGTTTCACGGTATTGCCTCGAGCTTCCACTTCGTCGAGAGTTGCTAGTCTTCTGGCCGTCTCCGCCTCTTCGTTCTTGGTTCGCTTTTCAGCCTCTTCACGTTCCATCGCTTCAAACTCTTCATCGACCTCGACTTCATCTTCCCCAGTAACACTTCCCAATTCATTAATAACCTGCCCAACCTCATCGACCTGGGCCATCTCGTTTCGCATGCTTTCGACGACCGCCCCGACCTTTTCCACGCTACCAATCTGTTTGTGAAGGGATTTCAGTACCCAAGTGCTCGCTTCCATCACCTTGACCATTTCGATTTGGTCAGCTGCCTGTCGGATGCTGCTGAGAATTGTGTCTAGCTTTCCCAGGTTCTCAGATCGTTGGGTTAGCATTATCTCGGCCAGCTTTTTGGATCGGAGTGCTGCCATTGCCGCAGCTTTGTTCTTGGCAGTGACGCACTTGCGGGCCACAGCCGACAATTCATCGACGCGTCTGCTGAGCATCGCTATCTGGTCTGTTTGCTCGACTATCAAAGTCTTGAGCGACGCTACGGCCCCATCCTCGGGGGTGATTGTTGTTGACCTGTCACCTGGCGCAAAAAACTTTATCGCCTATAATCGATCAGTACTTGTAGTTCCATGATAAGACTAGGCGTACCTCATCGTCGTATGCCAGCGCTATTTTATCTCTTGCGAGATGTTTGAGGAGAACATCGAGATCTGCCTCGCTGAGAGGATGCCTAGTACTGAGAACACCTTCAAATTCGGTCTTGAACAGTGATCTCGAGAATATTCGGTCGACTCTATCACGACCAGATATCTCTTTCAGAACGTTGTTGGTAGCTTCCTGTATCCATGAGCTTGGTTCCTATCAAGATATAGCGTATCTTCGTACCTCGACATTTTCAAGCAGAACAAATCGACCGACAGGTAGCTTGTCCTCTCCCGATACGCCGCCTGCTAGTCCTAGCAACTTCAAGCCCCATGCCAGGACTTGCCATGGTGTGAAAGTACGGGTATTGGTGTTGATCTTTTCCGACCGAGTTAGAAACTCCTGCAAGGGGTACAGCTGATTCTTTTCAATGGATTCTTTCTGGCATGAGTTAGTAGTTGTACAAAGCGGAGAATGGTCGAGACGTACAATGACAGTTCCAAGAGCGAGCGGACGACCCCACTCTTTGGTCTCGAGCGCCCTCAATAGCTCTTCGCCTGTCCTGAGAACGAGTAAATCTGTACTCCCACCAGGCCCCGGTATGAGTCCTTCTCGGCTTGCATGGGCTAGAGCGGACTGCCACGCGGAGATGTTGGCTGTGTATCCTTCCGGATTGATCTCCTTCAGCTGTCGCCAATCCGAGTAGATAGCCGGAAGTCTTCTTTTGCTGCTGAACTGTTAGCTTCAGCTCGAATGCATAGGATGGGAATACAAGTGAAGTAGAAATACACACTTTGAGAACTGTGATTCATTATTAAGTATAAAGCGAAGCAGCTCACTCATTTCTCGAGAGGTTTTGAGATCCTCGACACGAAGGGTTGGTGTTGTGTTTTTACGCAAGCTCAAGCAATCATGATAAGCAGGCGATGTTGGGATGAATCCGATCATCTACAAAGCAGGTTGGAGTTTCGAGCGATACTGAACTACGCTTGCACCTTCA
>QQTW01000910.1_pt1 | contig 19866 bp, 18 predicted proteins | sample 1904831 | NCBI WGS metagenome assembly QQTW01 (sample SAMN09435610, study PRJNA476489) | Subsurface metagenome, whole genome shotgun sequencing project. | reverse complement strand
CCCCCCCCTGACTCCTGAGCCCCAAATCGCCCTTCTTCACCTTCCTCTCCACCCCCTGCTCATTCCGCCGATTATACCTCCCCGCCTTACTCAATCTCAAATCCGCCCGGATCTGATTCGGCGAAACAAACTCCTTATTCTCATAAATGACCGGCCCGCCGAAACTCGACTCCAATATCACAATCGGCGTCAACACGAACCGCGGCCCGATCTCGACGAGACTGAGACTCGTTTCTTTCTCCGCACCGCCGGATACGCGTTTCCGTTTTTTGGATCCTGCCGCTGCTGCGTTGTCGTCGTCACCGTCCGCCGTGGCATCAGCGCCGGTGGAAGGTTTGGTGCTCGCTTCCGTCTCGGTGATCTGATAGCAGCGGATCCAAATCTTGCCGTCGGCGATGGTGAAGCCGACGACGTGGTCGATGAAGGGTTTCGTCTTGCGCGCGCCTTTGGGTACGCCAAAGATGTGTTGCAGGAGTTCTTTGATCAGGCGTAGGTGTGGTTGCGTGTCGAAGGTGGAGTCGAAGGAGAGGATGGGCCGCGATCCTTTGAGGCAGTTTCCTGTGAAGTGCAGTTCTTCCATTGTGTGGACTGGAGCGTCACAGATACCACGAATATTGTCAGTGTAGAGGTCTTAATATGGAGGCCCGGGAGGGGGGTGGGGGGATTGGTGGCGTACGGTTCTGCAGGTGCATCTTGACGGTCGGGCCATTGGGCGCTTTGCTCATCCATATGTAGAGGTCTTTGCCCTTGCGCGCTTCGAAGAAGAACACGTTGTTGCAGTTGTAGAGTTCGGCCAGCTCGTTTAGTTGGTAGAGTTTGGTTTTGGTGTCCAATTTGGCGTCTTTTCGGCTGTGGGGGAGGAGCGAGTAGAGGTCATTTAGGAGATGGCGATGTCTATGTTTTATCCCAAGTCATATCAGTATTCGTGTCTTCAGTGGTGGTTGAGGGTTTGAGTGAAGGTCCTGTGGAGTCTGTACCTGTAGGTCACTCCCCTCGAGCTAAGTATCAGTACCCTCTGTCGGTTGCGCTTTGTGGTGGTGGTTGTCGCATCTTTTGTGTGGCCGTTCGTCGCCGAAAGCGACTTGTAGACTGTCGCCATTGGTATGTTTGCTTTTTGTCGTAGTTATCAATTCTTGTAATTGGGCACAGAGCTCTCGACACTTTGTCAGTAGCTGTTTTGTAGGGCTGGAAAAGTTCGAGACAAGGAAACTACGCGAGCGCTAGGTCGATTGTTGATCCGTTCGGTGGGGTGGAGGGGCGCGTCATATTGTTCCGTTCGTAGAAGAAGAGTGAAGCGGTTGAGAATGGAACTCAGCGAGCGTTGCTGATAGACTTCATTACTAGATCTATGTAAATCTGATAATGAAGTAGCAACAATGGACTACCACGAAACGGAACCCCGGGTACGACACATACATAACTTTGTTCCCACCCAGCGCGAAGGTATATTTGCTATGCACGCATATCAATTTGGATGTACATGGGAAGCCTAAAGTTTTGCAAAAAGAAAATCCATCTCATTCATTGCCATCATCTCATATGGTGAAGGGAAAAAGATAAGACCATGTTTTCGAAAAAGACCCGACTCTCAAGCACGCCACCCTGGGGCTGGAGGCGGCCCACCTCCGGAGTACTTCCCATACTGCTGCTGGGGCTGTGGGAGCTGGCCATATGGCGAACTCGGTTGTCCAGGCCTATTTCCCCCCTGCCGTCCATGCACCTCACTATGTTGAGGTGGGAAGGCGCTTGGCTGTCCCGTTATCGGACATGCTCCCGTGACAGGGAACGATGGCTGATAGCCACTACCTGCTGTTGCTGGTCGGTATTGACCCGCAGCTTGGGTCTGCTGGTATGGTTGTGCACCCGGCGAAGTCGGATATTGGCCTGACGTCTGCCCTGGTTGAGCGTACGACTGAGGCTGCTGACCTGGCTGCCCGTATTGGCCTTGCATTTGAGGATAAGACTGATACTGCTGGCCGTACTGACCAGATCCGGGGGTCTGGTATGCTTGACCGTGCTCACCATGGTGGCCTTGTGGCGGAGGGGGGTATTGGTTTTGCATGCCATACTGGCTATGCTGTGGTGATGGAGTTGGCAGTCCGTACTGGCCCTGTTGCGAAGGAAGTGGGAGTGTTTGGCCTGGCTGTCCGTACTGGTTCTGCATTGCAGGTGGCAGATGTTGATTCTGTTGCGCGTACTGCCCATTGCTATTTGGCTGCCCATACTGTGCGGAGGCAGTGGGATTGTATCCCGGTCCGCCGTAGCTTGGTTGACCGCTGTTGCTACCATACTGACCTTGTTGCTGACCAATAGGTTGATATTGACCGGCCGTGGGACCATAGGGACTTGGGGCTTGTGAAGTTCCAGGGGTAGCAACCGAAGTGTAGCCTCCTGTAGGCGCATAGGCTGGTTGACTACCGGTGCTAGGCACCGAACTGCTAGCGGTGTAGCCATAGTTGCTCTGCTGTTGAGTCTGGGTTGAAAGTCAATTACGGCGAGTGAGGTAGATCTGAGTATACGAACCGAAGGGCCATGGTGTCCTCCTACAAGCCCTGAAGCAAGTCCTACCAAGCCTCCATGCTGGGAGGTACCAGGGGGCTTCGTTCCCTGATGACCATGAGGCTTTCCGCCCGACAACAGCCCTCCCACGAGGTTCCCAGCCACACCCACTAACCCGCCCGATCCATGCGACTGACCCTGAGGTTGGTGTTTTCCAACCAGAATGTTGCTTGCCACATTCTGCAGTACGTCATGTCAACTCCGAAGTTCGAAGCTGCTCAATTTGGAAACGCGGCTCACATGTAAGAAGCCCTTGTCCGTCCCCGCACCCCGATCAGCGCTTCTCGTCGCCTCACCGCCATCGGTACCTCCCACATGCGATTGTACGCCCGAGGGTTTCTGGAATGGGTCGATGGCTTGCTGTGGAGTGGCTCCCGGTGTTGGTGCGGAAGGCGCAGGTTCAGTTGGGACCTCCCATTGCGAATGACCAGTAGCCCTTTGCACGTAGTAGTATTTCCGCTGAACACCCTCCCATTGGGCGAGCCTTGGTTGACGTTAGCCGGCCAGTCAAATTGCTTCAGACACAATCTAGAAGGGTCGAGTTTACCAGCCATCAGGGAGTGCCGGTGGATCGTGTGATGGACCTTCTTGCTGCGATGTCGCTGGTTGGGCTTTAGTTGGCTCCGCCATACTGGGCGATGAACAGGAAATCAAAAGTTAGCAGACGAATTGATATGTGCAGCCCAGCCCAAAAGTAGCTTCGACGATGTACTGGAGATATATCCTCGGTGACTGTGCAGGTCTGAACCGATGTGATATTTTGTGACAGTCGATTTCGCTATTACTGTAGGCCTTGTCCAGCAGATGGCAAGTTGCTGCGACGAGCGTCTAACTTGTGTTTCGCTGCTGTCCTCGTATTCGTGGGCTGCTTGCTAGACAACACCACCTTAGTTTATGAGTATGACCGTCTGCTTGGCAGTAGATTCGAATACTTGGTCATTAATGTGTTGGAGAGGGGCATTAAGATATTGCATTGCCACACGTCAAAATGTCTCACCGCCTACCGATACAGTACAGTACAGAAGCGGCCAACGTTCACTGGGCTACAAGTAGCAGTAAGTAGGTTGGGCATTTGTGGCAGTGCTCAGTCATACGAATGACGAACTTCCACTCATCTATTCAGCTGTCTTATCATCGAGGAACCTCATAGCTGGGACAGACAACTTTCATAGCGGTAAGGCATGCAAAGCGCGTAATATGCAAAGATAGCTTTGCTGAGCTCAGCTGAAGGACACCAAGGCATTTCTTAGTATGTCATCAACGGTCTGCGAGTTATCGTATAGGGCATCAACGCCCAAATAGCCAGCCCTATGATATCAAAGCACTGAACGCCCTATACTTGTCCCCTCTGCACCCGGCTTCCCTACCAGGCATATGCGGTGTCACCAATAATGGTATCGTCCCCAACCCAATCTTCGTCTCCACTGAGCTCTTCGTCCAGAAAGTCGTTCTCATTCAATTGCTCTTCCATCGGCCGCAGGTTATCGATCCTCACCTCCACGGTTTCGCACATACCCTGAATGAACTTCTCAGGCTCTTCTTTCCAATCGCCATTGCCGCCCGTTGCGAACGCAGGGCTAGAGTTCCCACCAGGTAACCCCGTAGATGCGGTCGTTGCTTGCCTACCTCGTTGTGACCGACGGCTAGCTGGGGGAGAACTTGCTGGGCTTACGGGAAGAGCGTACTCATCCTCTTCCTGCCTAGTAAGCCGCGAACTCCGTCGTCTAGGAACAAGCGGTTGATCGCTGTCGGAATCTTCGGCATTGCTCGATTTGGGAATCTCAATATGACTAAAGGTACTGGTACGACTACTTTGCCGACGTAAGACGCGCCTCTCGCTGCCCTGCGTCACAGACCTGGTGTTGTCCTTTCCGATGCTCCTGGTGACTCGGCCAGAGGCGCTTGAATCCTCCAAACCGCTATTTTCTTTGCCTGTTGAGGACGCTCCAGCGAGTCGAGGATTGGCGATCGGACAATCATTTGGCCGAAGGAAAACTCGTTGTAGTCTACCTATCCACTTGTCCCTGAATGAAGCTCTGTCACGCCATCCGATCTTCAGGATTGCTTTCAGAACTAATCGTCGTAGGTGGGGCAAGTCTATGGCGGAGTCGATGAGTGATTCAAAAAACATCTCTGCCGTTGCTGCGTCCCAGTTTCGAAGCTGAACCAGATCAAGAACTTGGAGTGACGACGGCCATGTGGGAACTTCGTCGGGCAAAAGAAGATCTTCATACTTTGGTTCCGAGTCTCGAAAGGTGAAATGGGAGTTGTAGTACAGAAGATCCATCTTTAGCACCTCCAATCGAGGGCACGAGGTAGCGAGGCCGGCCAAGAAAGATAGACTTAGTGATTGATTGTGGTCCAGTATCAATTCTTTGAGCAATCTTCCATGAGTGACAAGAAAAGAGCGGAAATTCTCTGAGGTCAGCTCAGAACAGTTTCGAAATGTTAGACTAGAAAGGGACACAGGTAAGTGAGCCAGTAGATCTGATTCAACAAGCGAACACGACTCGAAGGTTAGTTGTTGAAGACGTGGCAGAACTGAAAGTGTGGCTGCAAGATGCTCTCCATCGACCAGGGACGATTCGACCTTTGAGCGCCGCTTTGCTGGGTGGTAGTTGAAAAACGTCAATGCCTGCAAGGTCTGGAAAGGGGGTTTCTGATGTATGTCTTTGAGCGAGGGTACGCTCTGCTTAGCGCCAACCATCCTAGTATTCCATATCCAACTACGGAGACGGATTTTGGTCTCCTCTAGAGCTGAGAAGATCGAATCCTGATATGTCCAATTCCCTGCTCTCGATGTTGAACCGGCTCTCCCGAATTTCGGATTATCGGCCTCGTGATAGAGTAACAGATCGCGCAATTGCGGAGTCAGGCGAATCAGGCCTCCCAAGTCGAAATGACCATGGCCAGGAATGGAATATGCGAGTATTCTTGAGACTTGTACCTCCAGTCGTTGAACCTTCGAATTGTAGTTTATGGAACGACTAGCGGTCGGCGCTGATAGTAGCTTTGTTAAGCCATACGGATCGTCAAGGGGTGGAGATCGATATAATGCCGTAAGCGCAGGCTCCAGAAAGGATTTGCAAATACGTGACACCTCGAGCAGCCATCGCACCGATGATGTTGGCACAAACAAGCTGTCGTATACGGGCGTTGATGCATGTGTGAATATTTGGAGTAGGATCTCATATGGAAGTGTGCTCCATGGCGGTATGACTCCACCATCTTTGGGACATGCGTAGGTCTGAGTTGTGTCCGACTTCGTACCGTTGGCACACTTCTTAGCCCTCTTGCGGGAGACGTTCGACGGCGCCTCCGATGTAGCTTCTCTCTTCCTTCTGTGACCCGCCGAACTCGAGTTAATTTTCGAAGACCTAGATCCCTGGCGGCGCTTTTGGACTTCCGGAGACTGGATGTAGAGCTCATCCATACTCTCGTCTGAGGACGGCTCTCGATACGACACTCCAGTGCGTGCTGCGCGGCTACGGCCAGGTGCAGCACAGGCTCGAGATGATCGAGTTCTTCCGGACATTTTGAAGGACCACCTGCTTTGTATCTGCGACTTCAGAGTCGACAAGCACTGAGCATTCCTCTACAGGAATGCCGGTATTGTAGGGTGCCTAGCGTTGCAGTCATATATGGAGGCCACACGCTAAGGTATCGATAAATCCCCCGGCTATGTCGCGCTAAGTGATGTGAATGCACGAAATCTAATTCTGTCACGTGATGATTCACAGAGCCTCGTGTTGTTGCCAACCAGTGTTTTGCTTTCATCGCGAACCTTGCACCAAAAATAGGGAGACAACTAACATAGATTCAATTGACGGTTCAACAATGGGGACACAGTGTGTCTTCGCGGCCCAATCTTCGCAATCACATTCGAATTCATCAACAGCAATCTGAGGAAGTCCTTTTCTAGGGCAACTCAACCACGCGCTTGATCTGCTTATCCTTATGTTGGTAAGAATTCTAAGGCACATCACGCACCTAATTCTCCTCCTTCATCCAATTTCACCCACTTCCTCTTTTTTTGTTCTCCTCCTGAACGTTCATGGTCACATCCAGGTGAACAACTCCACTAACATCTGCCCAGTTGGCCGTATCAAGCATACCTGTGCCCACGGATTCGAGATTGTGCACTTGTTTTTCCTTTGGGCCGATGTGGTAGATGGCAAGCTTTTCTGATGTTTGACAAGGCTGCTGATCGCTTGCTGTTATCCTTCATTATCCCTGAAATCTTCACTTGATGCATTGTCCCTAATTTCAAGTGTCTAGAGGCGTGTGTGACAGTAGCGATGGTAAGCCAGGCAGAGCGGGATTTTCGAAAGCTCTTCACTGGCAACACTGCATACTATTTGGACGTTGAACAGTACAGATCGCGAAATTTTCTTAACCGCAACATTAGAACAGTTCTGAGTTCTCATGAGCGGCGTCGAGGGCCTCAAGATCCTGTTCATAGAAAGATGAACGTTGATTCAGACGGAATGGTCGACACAGCCGAGTCTGAGAAGCCCAGACTAGTAAGTCATCCTAGACATACACTACGGACGCGATGGAGCGTGGATGAGCTTTGTAAAGGTCTAAGGGATGGCTCCATCAGTCCTCAGCGGGCTATGCTCAAGGTTGAGCCAAAGGCGTTGAAGAGGAGGGCACCTTCAGCGGCAAACCATGCGACACTGTCTGAGCGCCCAAGTAAGAAGTTAAAGCATCAAGACATTCGGTGCTATTGTGGCCTGACCATATGGGGTCCTGAATCGCCTGATGAGACACCTCTTGTGAAGAAGTCACAGGAGTGCACAGTCAAGACCGCCATAACGCAAACCGGCGAAGTTCTAGCCCGGATTGAGATTGACGAACCTATCGTGATTAAGGCTGGCGAGCTTTACGTTTCGGTACGCCGGTCGGGGTATTCGAAAATGACAATCGCTCAGTCATATTATATGGAGCTCATGCTGATGCCTCTGGATTCTCGAGACGTCTGGCCGAGCGTACTGGTCAAACCAATCAAAAACCATCACAATGCAGAAGCCGATACCACTACGGCGGAGTCCATGGGAAGTGACCAAGTTCTCGTTGCAAACTGGACAAAGCTGCCAAATTGCCCCCCCAAAGGTGCTCTTCTGAGTGTGCAGGCTCTAAAGAACCGGAAACCGTATAAGGCAAACATTTCATTGGAAGTAGATGCCGCTTGGTGCCAATCATCGACACCACTTGAAAATTACAACTCATCCTTGCGAGTAACGCCTGCCGACCGATTCCCCACACCGGATTCTGAGCCTGAGAAACCCACTCACACAGTCACTGTGATATGGACTTTGGGTAGTATGCCCTCAGATGAGCAGAAGACACTGACTCTGACTGGCTACCTTTGTCCTGCGTGCCAGCGAAGAGACTTTGTTAATTTCGACCTTCTCCAATTTCACCTTCTTACCGGTCATGACCTCTTCAAGTTCCAATTGACAAGGGACGAAGAGAACGAAACCCTTGGCACGCATAGGACAGTAAGAATCAGTATCTCCGTGACGGATGATTACCGAAACAAAGCAGCCAACCACGTGAAGGATGATCGTGTATTCTGCTGGGAAAGACCGAGACGTTCATTCAACATGCGGTCATTCCTGGCAGGAGATGAGAGCTGGCTAGGGAAATTGGATCGGCCAAGCCAGACATCTCTACCTCGCCAGTACCTTCAAACGTCCAACTCGCAGTCCCAGGATAGTTCGTCGTGGGCGTCCCAAATAGTGGATCCATCTACTGTTCTTGATGTACCACTTCCAAGAAGAAAGGAACATTGTGTACCGAGGGCGCCAGCAGAGGTAACCTTTTTCCGAGCGAGTACTAAGAGACCTCTCGAGGAGGGCGAGCTAGTCACTGAGAGCGATGATGACGTTGAAGAGGCCTGGTTCGGGCACAAGCACGAAGAGCTCATCAACAATCTTGTGAACGTCAGACCCACAGAGAAGCAATTCGTGAAGCGCTATGACACTTATATGTTGAAAGAAGATGTCTCTGGAAATTCCCATCTCGCAAATGCATTGATCAGATTCTGCCGGATAAACAAAGATTGGCTGGCAGGGCCAGACATGTACAAAGAGTTCCTGAAGAATGCGGCGAGCCTAATACTACATGGCAGCATCACTGAGGCAGTATTGCAGGGTTGCATGCGAACAATTCAAGGGAGTCGTGCTACCAAAGCATCTCCGAAAAAGGACAGAAGAAAACGCGGACGTCGAACCACTTTAAGCGATGAGGTGGATTCTGACAACGCCGAAGAAGCTGTCACTACGCGGGCAGGCCAGTCAGATGTAGAAATGCTAGATGCCTATCAAGCCATCGACAAGAACTCTGTGCTTGACCTACAAGCGGCGAAGCCATCAACCAAATACGTTGGCAACGGTCTCAGTTACAGCATGTGCAAATGTGGTGAAAAGGTCAAAGACCTTCGGGCTGCTATAATCTGTGCCGACCTTGTGAGTTTAAAACCCATTCCGTACAGAGTTTTATTTAGTCTTTGTCTTTGCACTCTTGTTCCAGAAATTGAAAATGACTAACTTGTTCATCGGCTCAGGAATGCAGCACCCCAATGCATCATATACTCTGTGTCGGTCTTAAACGGAGAGAGCCAGAGTGGCTATGCTCTGAGTGCTGCACTAAGAGAGAGACGGCTGCCGGCACACCCAGCTGATAGGAAGAAACCTGTTGAGGTTGTCCATGACACCCAGACATCGTCGTTATTATGATCTGGCTCTCACATTGGAAATCCACGGATCATGCTAGCATGAATAACCTGCTGGCTAAGATGGTTATTTGAATCGAATCGCCGAAATTCAGAAACACTTCTGGTTGGATCTGATCGCAACTGTCACGCCCCCTTGATTTTCAGACGCACTTGGGAACCCAACCGTTCTCCTTTACGAGACAAGGAGAGCAGGTAAAGATATTTTGAAGGTCATTATATCAATGCGTTAGCAAATTCAGATGAACCTGACTAGACATCAGTCGTGTCAAGGAATTTTCCCAATGTCAGATCATCGAAACAACTTTGACCCCTTCCCTGCAACGACCGCACACACCACCGCGAATTACTATGGTTACCGAAAGAACCAAGACTACCATATAGCCTTAACATTTCCACCCTCAACAGTCACCACATTTCCTTTTACGTTCGCCACCCCTTCCCTTACAAGGCCAATCCAATCACTACGACTAAGTCTACGGTCAACATAACAAGCGGCGCGACAAGAAGGGCACAAAGCCTAAAAGACTTTTCTACCCCTTTCGAAAACTGCAATCATCTTGATCGACACTTTCGGCGCCTTCCCTGACCAGCATTTACCTGGCAACGAGCGAGCTAAATCGACCCTGAAGGAAGTCGCATCCTTCAAGTAGCTACATATACGGAGAACCAATTGTCCTACAGATCACCACCTTCAAAGGCTTTTGCAGCAGATCTGTCTTTTGACGCTCAGCTACAGTAACTACCTAGCATGCCTTCATCTCAAGGCAATACCACCATTTAAGTTATTGCATCCAACTCACTCGCAACTTTACATTAGCGACTACGGAAAGGTCCTCGGCATCAGTGTTTTGAAGCCTTTTGCTTTGAGGACGAGAAGGCTTTGCATGCGATGGTGGAGTTACCGGGCTGTGTCTAAAGTCATACGGATCGAAACGTATCCAGACATTGGGTTGCTGGTATTTTGGGGTTGGTTTTCGTTTGGGATGCTACAACAAGGGGGTTTTCCGCATCGTTGATGGTTACTGGGGCATGTGTCTCCGGTGGGTTAGTATAATAGCATTCAAAGGGTTAACTTTAGGTCCTTGATTGATGCATGGTCTCAGATTTGAAGTACTTGTTCGATGCTCTGCTTAGAACTAAGCCGCCTGCATCATCAACTCGGTTCATGCCGGTGATCCGCCACCCCCCTTTGCATTTCCGTAACCCTAATCAGGCCATCCTCAGACTGCCACTGCGAATATGCCCTACAAATTTGAGCCGAACCACCACGCAGCGGCCACGGTGCGATGTTCCGATCGCGCAACAGCTGAAAATTTGCGAACAGGAAGTTGATCGTGTCCGTAGTGTTCAACTCCTGCATCAGATCCAGGACCAGCTCGGTCGGTAGATTCCGCAGCAGACCCCCCGGTGCTGCAAGTTCCCGGGGTGGTGGCGGAGCGAGCAGCATGACGATCCGCTCGGTGGTGAAGGCTGGAGCTATGCCGTGGCGCCTCATCAGGTGGAATGCGGCGAAGGTGAAGCTGGAGAATTCAACTGCGCTGAGCATGTTGAGGATCGTGAGGATTAGTTCGGGAGGGAGACGGTAGATTGGGAGTTTGTAGAGGGCTTGGAGTTGCTGGAGTTCAGACATTTGTGGTTGTTGGTGGGAGAGTACTAAGCCAGAAAAGCTTTCTGGAGTGTGGAGTTTCCGGACTTCATTCAGTTTTGCTTCTTTTCGTCTAATGTGCTTGGATTTATTGTGCGACTGCTGGAGACCACTTCTGCTTCAGGCTCCTTCGCAATTCTGCTAAGCGTCTTCCAGATGAAGCCGGATAGAGGCCAGCTCAAGACAGCGATAACAGTAATGTAGACTGCAGTTGGAAACAGCGATTTGGGGAAGATGTTGAGGAGGTAGCTGTCTAAGACTGTGGGATTGGCGACTGATCAGCCTTCAAGGAACTCATCTAGCAATCTAGTCTGCTTTCCTAACATACTGATATCAACATCGACCGGTGGGACATTCTTCATCAGTTGCTGATTGGTAGTGAAGTAGTCCGCAGCAGCGAATACTTCAAGGAAGAGTGTAGATGAGGACACTGGTAGTGGTGGTCCAGGATAGTCCTTTAGCGGGTGGATACTGGGTCGAGGATCCTCAGCAGACACTTGACGTGACTCTGAGAATATCGCCAGTGAGGAGATCAATGAAGGTGTTTCGAAGACTTCCTTTAACGTGTGAGTGTACAGCCAGAACTGCGTTGGTTGCTAAGAGATCAATTCCCAGGTTAGCGCTTTCTCTTGAGAGACTCTATTCACGGAGAAGCTGAGAGCAGTGCTGCAGTGCAGAACAGGTGGGGTGAAGCCAACAAAGAGTTCAGAAGCGTACAGTGGCAACCCAGCAGATCCGGACCTCATAACGGCGGCCAGGTTCTAAGCCATCAATTAAGAACCATGATACGTTGCCTTTGGGATAGCTAGTATGTGGAAAGTCTGCGACCACCTGCGTTCGAAGGGACGAGTGGACTGGTGAAATGCGGTCAAGCCGGAGATCGTCCAGATTCGGATGCTCTGTAGGAATTGCTATTCTCGATGGGGCGAGGAAGATCACCTTCTCGACATTTGCCAGACTACAAGTTATCCAGAAGATGAGGACAGATGTATATGTTCGTAGCAGCATGCTGGGGTCCTTTCTTGTGAATTAGGAAACACCAGCAGCGTCATCCTCCTCAAGCATACAACACCGTTGACTTCACCCAGCTTAGGTAATCCATATTTGTTGTTCCCCTGTCGGACGCGCTTCATTTCGCGCTAGCAACCCCAGTCAAGAAGCGAACACACAACAAACCTTCATCCTTGTTGCCTTTTCCGCCTTACATTCGACTGCATATCTACAACAACAAGTCCTCGACTCTATTTGCAAAGCATACAAAGGACTACTTTGTTTGATTTATTGATTGCTAGAAAACCACAGGAGAGAAGTCTTCACCATGAGAGAAGTCATAAGTTTGAACGGTAAGTTCTTCCCTTCGCGTCTTGCTCTCCTGAAAGTGGCATGACCCCACCATGCTTGGGCAAAAGCTGATGAAAACTTTTGTACAGTCGGCCAGGCCGGTTGCCAGATTGCCAACTCGTGCTGGGAGGTATGTTACTTTACGATGCTGGCGAAAAAGCATTTCCAGCTATGCCCACCAAATTCAACGTATTCTGATTTTTCTCTAGCTTTACTGCCTCGAGCATGGCATCCAAGTAAGCCCCTCTTTGGACTGAACCGCATTTCTGGCAAAGGCAACAGTACGGTGCTGACGCGTTTCTGCTCACAGCCTGATGGTTATCTCACTGAAGAACGTAAAGCTGCCGATCCAGACCAAGGTTTCAGCACCTTCTTCTCGGAGACAGGCCAAGGCAAATACGTACCACGCACCATCTACTGCGATCTTGAGCCCAATGTCGTGGATGAGGTCCGGACCGGTACATATCGGGATTTGTTCCATCCGGAGCAGATGATTACAGGAAAGGAAGATGCATCAAACAATTATGCTCGCGGTCACTACACTGTTGGGAAAGAGTTGATCGATCAGGTTTTGGACAAAGTTCGACGCGTTGCAGATAACTGCACGGGACTGCAAGGCTTTCTTGTGTTCCACTCTTTCGGTGGTGGAACTGGTTCCGGATTTGGTGCATTGCTCATGGAACGTTTGTCAGTCGACTATGGCAAGAAGTGCAAGTTGGAATTCTGCGTGTACCCAGCGCCCCAAGTAGCCACCTCTGTTGTCGAGCCATACAATTCGATCCTTACAACACATACCACCCTCGAGCACTCAGACTGCAGCTTTATGGTGGATAACGAGGCCATTTATGACATCTGCCGAAGGAACTTGGGGATTGAGCGCCCTAACTACGAGAATCTGAATCGTTTGATTGCTCAAGGTACGTACATGACGGTATTCCAGGCTTTGCAAAGCTGACAAAACCCGTTATAGTTGTGTCTTCTATTACGGCTTCTCTTCGATTTGATGGCTCTCTCAATGTCGACCTTAACGAGTTCCAGACCAACCTCGTTCCCTACCCTCGCATCCACTTCCCATTGGTCGCTTATGCGCCTGTGGTTTCCGCTGCAAAGGCTTCGCATGAGGCCAACTCTGTTCAGGAAATCTCGATGTCCTGCTTTGAGCCCAACAACCAGATGGTCAAATGCGATCCTCGCAACGGAAAGTACATGGCAACCTGCCTTCTATACCGTGGCGATGTCGTTCCAAAGGATGTTCACGGTGCCGTTGCTACTTTGAAAACCAAGCGGACCATCCAGTTCGTTGACTGGTGCCCTACCGGATTCAAGATCGGTATCTGCTACCAGCCTCCGCAAATGGTTCCCAATGGTGATCTTGCAAAGGTCAACCGTGCTGTGTAAGTTAATGACATTTCCACTTCGCCAAGCTTTTCGAGCATTTACTGAGACAACATAGATGCATGTTGTCCAACACAACCGCCATTGCAGAGGCTTGGTCTGCTCTGTCGCACAAATTCGACCTTATGTATAGCAAGCGTGCCTTCGTCCATTGGTACGTTGGTGAGGGTATGGAGGAAGGTGAATTCTCTGAGGCGAGAGAAGATTTGGCGGCGCTTGAGAGAGATTATGAGGAGGTTGCAACCGACTCTGTAGAGGGCGAGGAGGGCGCCGAAGCCGAGTACTAAGCATCAACTCTTGAAGCTTGATCGACATTGATCTTGGCAAAGTGGAGACCACCGCCCCTCTCATCACCCATCACTCCCAGTCCTGTTAATCATCTCAATTCGCCCATCACACATTTCTATTTATTCGGCGTGCTTTTACATCAGAATGAGTTTACAGTACCTAAGTGTTTTTAATCGGTTCCGTTCATGATTCTGGTTCTGTGTAGTTGTCTCTGGATGTCCTGGCCTGCCGAGGGGTGGAATATGTCGCAGCGGCTAAGATGATTGAACGACCGGTTGATAAGCACCTGGCAAGCAATGGCGTCATGTAGAATGCAATAAGTTCCTATCATTTCTAAGTAGATATTGGACCAGTCGTGTTATCGACTGTCGACGATCTACATGCCGTGACAGCTGAATCTGGAGAGGGTATTTGTTGTGAGCCTCTGGTTGACGTCGTAACTGCGAAATTGGCCCTCGCATTTCACAAGTGCTTTTGATAGTGTATTGGCGGATAGTCTCGTTGTTAAGACTTGGGTGGCTAATTGCGGTTCCAGCATGGTGCGGTAGCGACGGGATCCAGACTTTCGGTATTTGCCCTAAAAGAACTCTTCCAACGTCCAAACATTATATCCTGTCAATATGATCCTGCAACGTCGAATATTTTCCTTCACTATGCTGCAACTTCAATCAAAGCTGAATTTATGACCATCATTGAAGCACACAGCCGTCATGCTGAGTATGTCAGCCATTCAGTCTCAACATAGCGACAGCCACCTGGGCAACATGTGCACGCCCTCGGGTGTCACTTCATCCCAAGATGCAGGAAGACCTTACACCCACAGTAAGGTGTGAGTATGTTTCATGATTGCATTCACTACCGTTACGCTAAAGTCATGTTGGAGCTCTCATATTGTGCTACGCCGCACAGCTGAGGGACTAAACGCCCATGGCTGGACATCCCAACTTATCTCACCTTGGCAGATGTACTTCACGGCGGTTGTAGTCTTCTGCTATTTAACATCCTCCCATTTTCTCCATAGCCAGCTTTTTTGTTCGAAAGATCTCTATCATCAAGGTGCCCAAAGCGTAGGGTTTGCCTATTGGATGAAACTGTGAAGGCTCGCCTATTAAGAGGCAATGCGTTCTCGTTTGACGTATTGTTTTTCTGCAATTGTGGCCTTGTCCCTCATATTGCTTCTCATCTGTCATCCTCGAGGACCCAAGACGCAGCAGGAGCTCTTGGCTAGTAGTCGAACCCTAGGGGTAGTCCTACCTTCTACTCATGCCCGGACCGCAAGCTAACGTGTCCAGTTCACTACCATCCTAGCTGTCTGGGGTGGCTCAAGCTGGCGACTGAAGGGCCTCAAGAGGGCTGCAAAGCTCACAGGCTTAGACATCACCATTCCTGTTCAACTCGACTTACCAGTGCTTAATAGCACGTCAAGCGATGGCCAACCGACCAAGGGGCAGAGAATGGCCTGGTTAAGGCATGTTGAAGCGCTGGAGTACTTCGTGGATAGTGCCCCTGAAGGATCGATTGGGTTGATCATTGAAGATGACGTTGATTGGGATACGCGTATACACGAGTCCATCCCTAAAGTTGAAGAGGCCATTCGCGACCTTACGCACGTTGGAAACGACCCCGATCCCAATGGAGCACAGAGACCATACGGCAGTGGCTGGGACCTTCTATGGCTTGGCCATTGTGGCGACAGCTTTCCCTTCTCACCGATGGTACACTTCCATGACGATACAGTCCCACCGCGGAACCGAATTAAGACTTGGAATAAAGACCTCCTAGCTCTGCCCGAGGGAACACGAACAGCGCATTACTCAACCGGTCCGATCTGCACCTTTGCATATGCGGTGACCATCCCCACTGCGCGGAAAATCATCTCCTACGCCATGGACGCGGAAGCGTACGACATTCGACTCAGTATAGCCTGTCGTATTGAACTTCGCTGCATCACCATCAATCCAGAGGTGTTCCATCACCATGAACCACTTGGTGCCGGCCGTTCTAGTGATATTGAGGCAATGAACGAGGGCCAGTTGAAGGAGGTGAATGACTTCTCTGTTGCCTCGACAGCGAACATTCGCAATAGTGCAAGATGTGCTACCAATCCTGCTATACGGGGCCCGTGCCTGCAGGATTAAAGAGAACCAGAAGAGCGTATTGGTCGAACTTGAGAGGGGAGGGTTTCATGCGGCCGTGCCCTTTTTGCAGCTAATTATGAAGGGGATCCAATTACGCTGTCAAGCCACTATTGCATATATGATTCACCTACGACGCAGTCAGATGAGTTACGGCGGGTCTCCAATCAGTCCCACCTGCTGAAGTCTGCTGGAAGGCAAGAATCAAGGCGTCAGAGATCTTGGAATGCAAGACAAGGAGATATTTGGACATTCGCCACCAAGTAACGTGCAGAAATCAGAGTGAATATGACGGGCTATTTGAGGACTAGGAGTCGTTCCTGAAGAGGAAATCAAAGGGGAAATGCTATCATGCTTGCTGGAGGCGTGATATGAACGTTTCATATGGCTATAATTGAAAAAGGGGCCTCAGCCCATAGACTGGCGTTTGGGTATTTGCTCGTGGCGTGACGTCTTAAGGTTGATCTGCCGGTTACTTCTCTGGGATTTCTTGCAGTATTATCCAAAACTCTAATACTTGAGATGTAGAGCAAGGCTCTATTTGAGCGTGACTGAATGTATTTTCAAGGATGGCGAGCATGGTTCATGTTGGATGGTGAAATTGCCCCAGATGCAGCTGCATATCTTATAAGAGATTCGGATATGACGGGGGGATTCAAAGATTGAGTGTGTTGATGTTTACAAACATGCCGAATTGAGCTTCTGGTTAAATGAGTTCTTCCAATTGAGTGATCTGCATCGTTCGAATAGAAATCCTTGGTTGATTCTCATTCTCATATGATGACTGGGTAACAACTCTGCCTAACCTGTCACGATGCATGTCGAGCACTAAGCCCATAATAGCAGTCGAATCAATACTCTCCTTGGCGATCCACTTTCAAGCCTCATCCGCACAGCTCTATGAACATAGAATGATACGCAATAACATTCGTGTAAGATATCAAAGTTCCTCAACAAAGGCTGGAACGAACTTATATATCCTGTCTCTCCGACGTGGCTTTAGCTTGTTTTCGCTGTCTAGCTCATTTTGTTTCGTGGAAGCTTACGTAGAGGGGGTATCGACCTACCACAATCCACCCCGTCGGACAGCTTAATTGAAGGCCATGGCAGAGTTTACTGGAGCAACCGAGCAAAGTATGCGACTTCCTGATGTTTACGCATCTATAGGTGTCTAAAGCCGGTTGGACTGAGCTCTAACAACTTGTCAGGTCACCCTAATCTGAACCTCACTCCCGAAGAGAAGCGTGTTTTCGGCCAGCTCTTCGCTGCTGCCGACACCGATAGCTTAGGTGTTGTTACTGGCGAAGTCGCTGTCAAATTCTTCGAGAAGACCAAGCTTGCGCCGACAACACTAGGAGAGGTACTGTCCTTGGGTATCGACGCTCCAGAGCACATTGTTGACGGGAACAACGCACAGATATGGCAGATTGCGGATACTGAAAACCGGGGCCTACTCACACCTGCGGGGTTTGGACTTGTACTGAGGCTGATCGGGCACGCGCAAGCCGGGCGGGAGCCTTCATTAGAGCTTGCACTCAGACGTACGTCAGCTGAGCGAGAGATGTCATCGTGATGCTGATTCTCAATATTCCTACAGCTGGACCACTACCAAGATTTGATGGTTTCACAACCGGTTCCAACGCCTCATCACCTCATGCGCCCCCTGGGCCGTTGCAACCACAAGCCAGCGGTGGGCCTATTAGGGTACCGCCACTGGCACCCGAGAAGGTCAACGAATACACCTCTATATTCGAAAATGCAGGCTCCCAGAATGGCATACTTCCTGGTAGAGTTCCCTCCAGTAAATGTTCGGCTGCGTAACTTACATAGGTTGCTACTTCAGGAGAGAACGCGAAACAGATCTTCGAACGAGCAAGATTACCAAACGAAGTTCTCGGCCGAATATGGAATCTGGCAGATACCGAGCAACAAGGGTTTTTGGATCTTACTGGTTTCATAATTGCCATGCATTTACTTGCATCATACAAGAATGGCTCGATGCGAGCGCTGCCACAGATTTTACCACCCGGTCTCTACGAGGTAGCCTCGCGGCGGAACGCACCGCAGAGGCAAGTAACGGGTGGTGGGCCACGGACAGTGAGTGGCCCGCCTGTGGCTGGGATGCACCGACAGTTCACCGGTCAGGAAGCGCAGCGTACGTCAAGTCCAATGACGAGACCAGCTTATAGTACGCCACCTTTGTCGGCCCAGTCGACAGGGGTTGACTGGGCTATCACACCACAAGACAAGGCCCAATTCGATAGCATCTTTGCCACAGTGGACAAAGCAAATCGCGGCTTCATTACTGGCGAACAAGCCGTTGGCTTCTTCAGTAACTCTAGATTGCCAGAGGATGCTCTGGCTCAGATTTGGGACCTCGCAGATATCAACTCGGAAGGGCAACTTAACCGGGACGAATTTGCTGTAGCTATGTACTTGATTCGGCAACAGCGTGGCAAACGGGACGGCAGAGGAGTTCTCCCATCAACCCTGCCTCCAAATCTGGTCCCGCCAAGCATGCGACGTCAACCCGTAAACCCTCCTCAGCCTACAGCTCCAGCATTCAACAACGCTGCCAACATCACAGCACCCAGGTCGGCCTCAGCAGACCTATTCGGGCTTGATGCTATATCGCCCCAAGCACCTCAGTCTACTGGAGGATCTACAGCATATGCACCAGGTAGCCCTCAAAGATCACAAGGTTCACCACATCAAAATCAGCCCCCGTCTGTCTTTAAGCAATTCGTGCCTTCCTCTAGCTTTGGGCAGAACATGATAACTTCACAGACAACAGGAGGGTCTGCAAGTGGAGGTCCTCCAAACATGCGTGGCCCACAACAGAAGCCGCAAACCAACGATATGGATGACTTGCTTGGTGATAATGACCCTGAAATCAGCAAAAGCCTAACTCAGGAGACCACCGAACTCGCCAATCTATCAAACCAAGTCGGAACGCTGTCCAAACAGATGCACGAAGTCAAGTCGAAAAGGTCCTCAACTGAGCAGGAACTGTCTCGAGCAAGCTCGCAAAAGCGGGAATTCGAAAGCAGACTTTCACAGCTGCGCTCTTTGTACGAACAAGAAGTCAAGGAGGTTCGAGCTTTAGAAGATCGTCTCTCCGCCTCGCAAGCCGATACCAAAAAGTTGCAGCAGGATCTTGCGACGACTGGGGGCAATTTTCAAGACCTGCAAAATCAGCATCGGCAACTAGCGGAGACCCTGCAATATGACCAGCAAGAGAACATAAGCTTGAAAGAGCGCATTCGCCAAACAAATATCGAGGTCGTAGACCTGAAATCCCGTTTAGAGAAGATAAGGTCCGAGGCTCGGCAGCAGAAAGGTCTGGTCGCTATAAACAAGAAGCAACTCGCTACGAACGAAGCTGAGCGAGACAAGCTCACTGGTGACATTGGCGAAGCATCAAGAGACCTGGCCGATGCCACTCGAGAAGCTGAGGATAGCAAGAAAGCACTGCAGGCCTCAACTCAATCTCACAACCCAGCAACTGTAGTAAGTCCTGCTGCCTCGACGACCAGCCAGAGTATGAATCCATTTTTCAGGCGGACACCAACAGCGGCTTCTGAATCAGCACTGTCCCCATCGCCGTTTGCACGAGACAATAGCGTGCCGGTGGAGCGGAGCTCATTCGACAACGTCTTTGGACCTGCTTACAATTCCTCGTCGCAGGCCTCTGGCATGCCAACAACGTCATTCAGAACAGAGTCTCCAAGTCAAATGCGTGACATGCCACTTGTATCAGC
>QQTW01000909.1_pt1 | contig 19874 bp, 25 predicted proteins | sample 1904831 | NCBI WGS metagenome assembly QQTW01 (sample SAMN09435610, study PRJNA476489) | Subsurface metagenome, whole genome shotgun sequencing project. | reverse complement strand
GTGGCTCATCAAGCTGTAGGAGCAGCATTATTAGGATCTCTGGTAGTTTATACCGTTTTGGGATGGCGCGATCGCGCAAATGCGCCAGAGCTTCGCGTTTTTTCAGCAGAAGCTAATCGTTAATGCGAGATAACTTCTGAGCTTGTATTTTGTTGTTTCAATGATTAAGGATTTAGTAGTGTGAGTACGATCGGCTCTAGTCTCTCTCGCCATCATGAAAATTTTTCTGAGGTTGTTCGCAGTTATTACCAGCTAACAAAGCCGAGGATTATCCCGCTATTGTTAATCACAACCGCTAGTAGTATGTGGATTGCAGGCAATGGACAAGTAGATCCTCTATTGCTGCTAGTAACTTTAATTGGCGGTACGTTGGCGGCGGCGGCGGCTCAAACAATTAACTGCATTTACGATCGCGATATTGATTATGCTATGGAACGTACCCGCCATCGTCCTTTGCCTTCGGGTAAAGTGCAGCCGCGAGATGCGTTGATATTTGCGATTACTTTAGCCATACTTTCTTTTACTTTATTAACTGTCAAAGCCAATTTACTAAGCGCTCTATTAGCGATGTCTGGCATCGTCTTCTATGTGGCGATTTACACTCATTTGCTCAAACGCCATACCAGCCAAAACATTGTCATTGGTGGCGCTGCGGGGGCAATCCCGGCTTTAGTTGGTTGGGCGGCGGTTACAGGGACGTTGAGTTGGGCGGCTTGGGTAATATTTGCGATCGTGTTTCTGTGGACTCCGCCGCATTTTTGGGCATTGGCTTTAATGATTCGCGATGATTATGCCAAAGTGGGCGTACCGATGCTTCCTGTGGTTGCAGGTAATGAAGCGACAACTAAGCAAATTTGGCTTTATACCTTAGTTCTTATTCCGGCTACATTTTTACTCATCTATCCCTTAAATGTTTCTGGGGTAGTTTATGGCGCTTTAGCGGCGTTTTTGGCAACTCTTTTCATCAAAAAAGCCTGGGCGTTGCGCCTCGATCCCGATAATAAAGAATTGGCTAGAAGTCTGTTCTTTTACTCAATTATCTACATGATGGCTCTTTGCGCGGCAATGATTGTAGACTCTTTACCCGTTACTCATTACTTAGTGAATGCTGTAGCTACAGCCTTTTAAGGAGAGATGCGATCGCGCTTTTTTGGGTAGAAGTGCGATCGCTTAATTAAACGGGTTCAGGGATTTGTTATGCAACTGACTACGAGACTTGAGCGGGGCTGAAATCATCTGTCTACCGCTAGTAGCTTGCTTTTTCTGCAGATCGTCGCAAATTGCTTGCAAATCATAGTTAAAAGACTTGGCGTGTTCTTCTCGAATTCTGTAAATTTCCTCAAGAACTTCATCTTTCCACATAATTAATCTTCCATTAGTTCATAGGGTGTACAAATAGTCGGTAACTCGTATCCCGCTTCAATACTAATTTGGGTGAGTTTCTTTTGAATTTGAGCGTTAGCAATATGTTTACAATTCCAAGTTAAAAGATAATCTAACCCGTAAAATGTAGCTACCGCAATATGAAGCGCATCATCAGCAGCTTTAGCAGGAAGATTAGTTTTTGCGAGAAACAATGTTGCCAAACTCTGAACGCTTTGGTTGACTTCCAGCAATGGAAAGTTACGCAAGATATCAAGCCGCTTCCTTGCTATCTCCGCATCTCCTCTAGCCACTTCTTCTAAAACCAATTGGGAGATGTAAAGACCAAATTGTTCTCGGCGAGTATTCCACCATTCCTGGGTAATTTCCAAGCTTGCCATGAGTAGCGAGTTATTACTAGGTCTAGCTGTCAAGTAACCAACTATACTGGTTTCGATGTAAACGGTTTCACTCATTCGAGATATGTTACTAATCGTTCCATTTTAAACCAAACTGTGATATCTCATAGACCGATCGAGAGAATGTAAAAATACTCAAATAAGTCACCAACTTTTTATGCCGTTACCCGATCCTAAATCTAAATTCGTCATGAGAAGTCTCACCTGTAATCTCTTTCCCTACTAAAATAGAAATTGTTTAGAAATGTATCTAGGGAGAAAGGCTGATGGCTCCCGCCGTAAAAATTGAGAATTTACAAAAACGCTACGGCTCTGTAGAAGCCGTTAAAAATGTTTCGTTGCAAATTGAGCCGGGAGAGATATTTGGGCTTTTAGGACCAAATGGCGCGGGAAAAACGACAACTTTGCGCGTTTTGTGTACTCTATCTACCCCGGATGCGGGAAAAGTTGAAGTATCGGGAGTTTCCGTTGTCGATAATCCAAGACTTGCTAGACAGAAACTAGGTTACGTGGCGCAAGAAGTAGCCCTAGACAAGGTACTTACAGGGCGAGAACTGTTGCAATTGCAAGCATCGCTATATCATTTGCCCAATAATGCCGCAAAACAGCGTATTAATGACGTAATCGGCTTATTAAGCTTAGAAGAATGGGCAGATAAACGTACTGGTACTTATTCTGGTGGCATAAAAAAGCGTATAGATTTAGCCGCCGGATTGCTGCACGCTCCCGATGTTTTAGTCTTAGATGAACCTACCGTAGGGCTAGATATTGAGAGCCGTTTTATAGTGTGGGACTTTTTGCGCCAACTCAAAGCCGCCGGAACTACCGTATTAATTACCAGTCATTATTTAGAAGAAATTGATGCTTTAGCTGACAAAGTTGCCATTATCGATCGCGGTGTGGTAATTGCAGCAGGAACGCCTACAGAGTTAAAAAATGAACTAGGAGGCGATCGCATTACTCTCCGCCTGAGAGAGTTTTCTTCAGATCCCGAAGCCCAAAAAGCCAAGACTCTACTGCAAGCTTTACCGTTTGTACAAGAGGTAATTATCAATAGCGCTCAAGGTAATTCTTTGAATTTAGTCGTTACTCCCCAAGCCGACGCACTCAGTAGCATTCAAAAATCGTTAACTGAAGCAGGTTTACCTACTTTTGGCATTGCCCAGTCACGCCCTAGTTTAGATGATGTCTACTTAGCAGCTACGGGGCGCACGTTGATGGATGCGGAGCTTGCGGCGGTAGGTAGTCGAGACTTGAAGGCAGAACGCAAGCAAAATATGAAGTAGATAATAAAAGTTTTTAGCGTAGAGAGATAACTATAAATGAGTAGTACGATTACACCTCCCAAACCTCAAACGATTGCTCAACCAGGAGCATTTTCTCAAGTAGATACCTCAAACCACAATGGTTTTGCCGATTTAGTTCAAGAAACTTTAGCTTTAACTCGCCGCTTGTTTATTCAATTGCAGCGCCGTCCATCAACTTTAGTTGCTGGGATTATTCAGCCTGTCATGTGGCTAGTTTTATTTGGGGCGTTATTTCAAAATGCGCCATCGGGATTATTTGGCAACAGTCATAGTTACGGGCAATTTCTCGGTGCGGGAGTAATTGTGTTTACAGCTTTTGCGGGGGCTTTGAATGCGGGTTTACCCGTCATGTTCGATCGCGAATTTGGCTTTCTCAATCGCCTATTAGTTGCGCCGCTTGCTTCTAGATACTCAATTGTTTTAGCTTCGGCGTTATTTATTGTTAGTCAAAGCTTGTTGCAAGCGGCGGTAATTGTGGGAGCAGCAGCCTTACTAGGAGCGGGTTTGCCGAATCTTGCCGGATTAGGTGCGATCGCTTTAATTGTTTTTTTACTAGCCTTGGGCGTAACGGCGATTAGCTTAGGTTTGGCTTTTGCTTTGCCTGGACACATTGAATTAATTGCGGTTATTTTTGTAACTAACTTGCCTTTATTATTTGCCAGCACCGCTTTAGCGCCCTTATCGTTTATGCCGCAATGGTTGCAGGTAGTTGCAAGTTTAAACCCTCTTAGCTATGCGATCGAGCCGATTCGCTACTTATATCTACATAGCAATTGGTCTATTAGTAGTATAGTAATGCAAGCTCCTTGGGGAGACGTTAGCTTTGGCGGAGCAATGCTAGTTTTGTTAGGCTTTAGTTTTGTATCGTTAATTAGCATTCAACCGCTATTAAAAAAGTCGCTTACTTAAGAAACCTTTAGCCAAAAATAAAAACCTATGAAAGTTACAGCCAAGTCATCGCAGAAGTTCGTCTTGGGCATCATTGCATCAATGAGTCTTTTTTCCTTGCTAGTACCCCAAAACGCTCAAGCGCAATCTACAGATGTCAATCCTTTGCAGGACTTCCAACCCCAACAAGGAGATCCTTTTTCATCTAGAAACGACAATCCTACAGGCAGCTTGTTTGACTTAATTCATCGCGCTCAACTTGGAACTTCTCGTAGCGCTGAGGAATTTAATGCAGACAAAAACCAAAGCCTCAATGATGCGGCGGCGGAGTTTAGAAAAAAGCAGCAACAACGCATCCAAACTCCCACTCCAGCAAATACAGTTACGACTCCAGTTACTACCCCCTTGCCAAGTAGTTTAGATAAATAGGGGTTGCCCGATTGACGAAAGAGGAGACAAGGAGATAAATAGAAGGGTGGATTGCTGTAAAGAGAAAATTATTTCTAAATTCAGCAATGCCGATAAACAAGTTACCCGCCTAGGGTTGAACTCCTAGGCAAGCTATTTTACTTACCCAAAGCTGCTAAAACGTCACTAGCATGAGTAGAAGTACTCACGCTAGAATCTACGTGAGTAATTTTGCCACTGCCATCAATTACATAAGTAACTCGTTTAGCATAACCACCACCATCGACATCGTAAGCTTTAATCAAAGTTTTATCAGTATCCGCTAATAGGGGAAAATTGAGATCGTACTTTTGCGTAAACTGTTGATGGGATACTTCATCATCGGCGCTAACACCAAGGATGACTACATCTCTACCCTGATATTCTGTACTCGCATCGCGGAAACTACAAGCTTGCTTGGTGCAGCCTGGAGTATCGTCTTTAGGGTAGAAATACAAAACTACTGTTTTACCAGCATAATCAGATAGCGAGACAGTATTGCCATTGGTATCTTTGACGGTAAAAGCTGGTGCATCCGTGCCAACTGCTAAAGCCATAGTATGTCCTTAATAAAAGAGTTTTCTAGTCCTCGATATTTATAGCAGTTTTTTAGGCAGCGATCGCAGCTTGGGGGTGTCCTCGCAGCAAATCCATTAATTCATCCCGGTAATCTTGAAATATGGAGTTGCGCTTAATTGTAAAGTTGCGATCGGGTAATTTAATTGACATTTCCTTTTGAACTGTACCGGGACGCGCGGTTAAAGCATAAATTCGATTAGATAAAAATACCGCTTCTTCTACGTCGTGGGTAATCATAAAAATTGTCAGGTTTGTTTTCTCCCAAAGCTCTAACATAAATTGGTGCATAGATTCTTTGGTATGAATGTCTAAAGCTCCAAAAGGCTCATCCATGAGCATTACTTTGGGTTCGGAAGCTAAAGCACGAGCGATCGCGCAGCGTTGTTTCATCCCTCCCGATAACTCTTTAGGTAACGATTTGGCAAACTTTTCTAACCCCACAACACTGAGATAATAGCTGGCTTTTTCCCGGCGCTCTTTTTTGGACAATCCTTGTAACTTCAGTCCAAACTCGGTATTTTTCTGCACGTTCATCCAGGGATAAAGGGTGTAGTGTTGAAATACCATCCCGCGATCGGGGCCTGGGCCAGTTACGCGCGTTCCATCGACTTTAATTTCTCCCGTAGTAGGACGATCTAACCCGGCAATTTGGCGCAGTAAGGTAGACTTGCCCGATCCTGATGCTCCTACAGCGCAGATAAATTCTCCTTGCGCGATCGACATATTAATATTTTTCAAAACTGTCAAAGAGCCTTGCTTTGTCTCAAAGTTTTTATTTAAGTTATTGACTTGTAGATACATGATTTGTCCCTGATTATGTGGTATATGCTCAACAGCCGATTTATCTTTTTTGACTTGCCCAGCTACAAGAAACTTTTAATAAATATTGAAATAGCAAATCAAAGGTTAGTCCAATTACACCAATTACAATTAGCCCAACAAATATTTCGTCAGTTCTTAAAAACCTTCCGGCTATGCTAATTCGCCGCCCCAAGCCTTCGTTAGCGGCAATTAATTCCGATACAATTACTAATTGCCACGCGGCGGCTAAGTTAATCCGACAAGCATCAATAATTCCGGGGATAACGTGGGGAAAAATTACTTGTAGCAAAGTTTGTACTCGACTTCCACCCAAAGTATAAGTAGCTTCAATCAAGTCTTTGGGTACAAATTTGACGGTATCCATGACCATCAAAGAGTTAAAGAAAAATACACCAACGAAGATCAAAGTAATTTTTGGTTCTTCGCCGATTCCTAAATATAAAATTAGTAATGGAATAAAAGCGGGTGCTGGCATATACCGGACTAAGCCAAATAGAGGTTCTAGTAAAGCTCTAATACTGGCAAAACTGCCCATTAATACGCCTACAGGAATCGAGAGAATTACTGCTAATGAAAAGCCTACACCCACCCGCCATAAGCTTGCTACAGTATCTTTTAGTAGCTCTCTTGTTCCCCACAAGCGCCCAAAAGCTTCTATAACTTTTGCTGGCGAGGGCAAAAACTTCGGATCGACATTTCCAAATGTAGTTACTAGCCACCATAGTAGAAGCGGTAAGGCAATGGAAGTAGCAATTAAAGCTGTATTTAATGGTTTGGGGATATCTTCGCCCAGCCGCCAGAAAACTGTAGATTGGAGGCTTTTAGATTTGGTAGTTGAGAGCATTGATTCCGTAGAACTCATGGCTTAATAATTAGTTGAGTTATTTGTTTTGGTTCGCGGCGTAGGCTTTGATAAAGCGATCGTCAAATAGCTTGCTAAGGTCTGGTTTTTGCTTTGCTAAACCGACTTTTGTTAAAAACTCACTCATTTCCTCGGCGGCAAAAGCAAGAGATGTTCTGTCTGTACCGGGAAGAAAGGCTTTGAGGTTTTCTTCGATGCTAAAAATATGAGTTCCTTTAGCGTATTCTTTGTATTCTTCAACACTTACCCCGGCTCTTTTTGCCATAATTGCGATCGCATTATCGGAATTTGCCTTTATGTAATCCAAGGTTGCAAACCACGAATTAACTAACGCCTGTACTTGCTCTGGATGTTCGTTTATTAGTTTGCGCGTAACTACCAAATGATCCGGAATTGCCCCAGGAAAGTCTTTAGAGCTAAACAGTTCTTTGCTACCAGGGCGCTTGAGTGCTTGATTTGTGAAGGGCGCAAATACTCCCACTCCATCAACTTTTCCCCCCACAAAGGCGGCGGCGGCTTGACCTGTTTCTAAGGGTACAAATTGAATATCTTGAGGACTTAAGCCTGCTTTTTCTAGTCCTAACAGCAATAAAAAGTGGTCTACTGTACCTGATTCGGCGGCGATTTTTTTGCCCTTAAGGTCAGCAATAGAATTAATGCCCTCGCGGACAATGATTTTATCGTTGCCTGTAGAGTTATCGTTTACTAGCACTACTACTTGATCTGCACCTCCAGAAACCGAGCTTACCGTATCGTTTAAGGTCTGACTGTTGGCGGTTATTTGTTGCGCCGTCAAGGTACTAATAGATTCTAAGTAGCCATCAAACCATTTCAACTCTACAGAGGCTTTGTTTGCATCAAAAATTTTTTGGTCTTGGGTAACTTGCCAGGGAATCCAACCAGGCCAAGCGCTAAATCCTAAACTAGCAATAGTTGCCCTACCGTTTCCGGGAGATGAAGCCGCTTCAGTAGTTGTTTGAATATAAGTTGCCGGGTTTGTACAACTGACGCTCAAGGTCAAGCTAACTACAAATAAAACAATATATGTAAATAGCGATCGCAGTTTCATTGCCTTTTTATCAGTATTTTTTCCATTACTTAGTCTAATTTAATACCAGATAGCAGATAGTGCCAATAGTTATCTGCTATTCTTGCTACACAATTAGACCAAAGCAGGTTTTGCGACTATTTGACTTCGCACCCAATCTAACCAAGTATCTATTCCTACTCCGGTTTTGGCAGAAATTGTGATAATTTTGACGTGAGGATTCATTTGTCTAACGTTTTCCTCAATGCGGTTGATATCGACTTCTAAGTAGGGGGCTAAATCGATTTTTGTAATCAGCAAGCAATCAGCTTGTTGAAACATAATCGGATACTTAAGGGGCTTATCTTCACCTTCGGTAATGCTTAAAAGCGCAACTTTAGCGTGTTCTCCGACTTCAAATTCGGCGGGACAAACTAAGTTTCCAACGTTCTCTACTAACACCAAATCAAAATCTGTTGGGTTGTGTTGGTGTTCTAGTTGATGGATTCCCCCTGCGACCATTTTTGAATCTAAGTGACAAGAACGTCCAGTATTAATGGCAATAACTGGCACATTATATTTACGCAGACGTTCTGCGTCTAATTGCGTTGTCATATCCCCTTCAATTACAGCAATTTTTATTTCGCTGCTCAAAGCGGCTAAAGTTTGTTCCAATAGCACGGTTTTACCAGCGCCAGGACTGCTCATAATGTTTAAACAAGTAATTTCCCATTCATCAAAGCGATCGCGATTACAATCTGCTCCTGCTTGGTTTGCGTGGAGTAAATTAATTCCTAAGGCTGCGTCAAAGGTTTGGTGCATAATTTTCTACATACTCAACTCGATCGATTTTTAATTCCCTTCCCGACCTAATATCATCCATTGGCGATTTACATTGAGGACAAGCGTACTGAATGCCGATTTCCGGGTAATATTCTGCTTGGCAATTATGGCAAAAAGCTATCAAAGGCGTTTCTCTAATAACTAACTTTGCTCCCTCTAAAAATGTATTTTTAGTTTGCACTTCAAAGGCAAATTGCAAGCTGACAGGCTCAACACAAGTAAACTTACCAACAACTAAATGAATGCAAGATATTTGCGGCGATTCTGGTTGACTTTCTTGCCAATCTCTAACGGTCAAAATTAGCGCCTTAGTCATGTCCGTTTCGTGCATTAATTAGTCCACTCCTTAACTAATTCTGGTTGCGCGTAAGGGTGAATATAATCGGGTTTTTGCTTTCTTGGTAACTGTCCCGATACTACCAAATGCCCCATCGTGTCGCAGATTACCCGTGCGGCCATTAATGCGGTCATATCGCTAACATCATAAGGTGGCGAAACTTCAACCACTTCTAAACCGCAAATAGGCGCGCGTTGAATAATTTTGCCCAGCATATATAAAGCTTCGCGGGGTAACAAACCACCAGGTTCAGGCCAGCCCGTACCCGGTACAAAACCCGCATCAATACAATCAATATCAAAACTGATGTAAACGCAATCTGTACCATCCAAAGCTCTTTCTAAAGCAAAGTCTACAGCGTAATCTAAGCCTTTTTCTGTAATATCTGTAACTGTTAGGATATTACTTGCTTTTTCTCGATAAAACTTCACGCCTTCACGAGGAACTTGCCAGCCACCAATCCCTAGTTGAACTAAGTTTTTTGGAGGAGCATTTTTAATGTTTGTAGCGTGAAACCAAGGACAAGTGTGCATCCTTTCGTCTAAATCTTTTTCCTGGGTATCGACGTGGCGATCGAAGTGAATAATCCCAACTTTTTTATCGCCTAAATGCCGACAAATACCGCGCACGGTAGGATAACCAATAGAATGGTCGCCCCCTAAAATAATGGGGAAGGCGCCGGAACTAAAAATGTGAGCAATTCCTTTAGAAATTTGGTCAAAAGACTTTTCGTTATTGGCGGGAATTGTAAAAATATCGCCTACATCGCACAACGTAATTTGTTCGCGCAAGTCTACGCCTAATTCAAAACTATAAGGCGTATAAAGAGCAGAAATGCGGCGGATACCTTGGGGTCCAAAACGAGTACCAGGGCGATAAGTAGTACCCGAATCGTGAGGTACGCCAACGACAGCAACATCAAATTCGCCAACCCTGCGGACATCTTCAATGTAAGGCGCTTTTAAAAAAGTATTAATTCCCGCATAGTGAGGTAATTCGCCGCGAGAAAAAGTTGGAATAGAGCGATCGCCTATACTTTCTGCCCCTTCTAAGCCAAATTCTAAACCCTTAGATACTTCTTGCTGCCAACCGGTTAAAGGTAGTTTTCTTTCGCTCTCCAAAGCTCTTTCCGCCTCGCTGGGCGACTGCTGGGGATGAGATTCTAAACTTTCTTCTAACGGGCGATCGCGATCGGTCATTTTAATTGCTCCCTGGTATAAAACTGCATTCTGGCAACAAAAAACCCAGGAGTCAATAACAGTTGCGTAACTGTTACCGTTCTCCCGGGCTTTTCCCCCGCCGTGTAACTAATATTTACAAAAAATATTAGTCGCTTCTCTCGGACCTGCCATCTAAGTTTTCTGCAAAATGCGAAAAGTTAAACCGGAACCCTAGAAGCCAATTAAGTTTTTGCTTTAGCCAATAATCTAAAATTATTATTAATTGATAGTAATATCAATATTTACTTGATAGAAAAGTATCTATAAATACAAAATGTCAACTATTGAATCTAAAAGTTATAACTCCCTAACTTACTCGCCGAAAACGATCGCCAGAGCCAAGCAGAGTTTGTTTTGTTCGCCTTTCAAAGCAAAGTTGTTAGCAAAGATGCGTTATGAGAGCGTACCAATTAAGGCAATTTCTGCCTTAACTGGGGTAGAAAATGGTTACACGCGCCGCGCTTTATCCGAATTAGCCGCAGAAAATGCTTTAGGATGGTTAATTCAAGTTGGTATACTCCGCCGTGAAGTAGATGGACAAGGGATTACTGATAGTTTTCGCCTGACACCATTAGGCAACCAGCTAATCGAGCAATATGCAGGTGTTGACTGGCAGCCATCCTTAAAAGAAGTCTTTTATAATGCTCTGAACAAGTATTTGAGATTACCTTTTTAAAAATTGGTGTTATTTAGTAGTTAAAACGAAGCAGGAACAGGGAAGAATAAAATAGACGGCATATTTTAATTTTTATTCTTTAGATCGCGGATATCTGCTTATGAAATCCTTAATGGTAGTGGGAACAACTTCCCACGCGGGAAAATCACTGATAACTACCGCTATATGTCGGATAATGTCTCGTCGTGGGTGGCGGGTAGCACCTTTTAAAGGGCAAAACATGGCTTTAAATGCTTATGTGACTGCAAGTGGTGGGGAAATTGGTCACGCTCAAGCAGTGCAAGCTTGGGCTGCCGGGACGCATCCAACGGTAGAAATGAACCCGATTTTACTTAAACCCCAAGGCGATATGACTTCTCAAGTCATCCTTAAAGGTAAAGCCGTAGGTAAGGTAGGAGCAGCCGATTATTACCAGCAGTATTTTGACATCGGTTGGCAAGCAATTCAGGAATCTTTGCAGCAGTTGAGTACGGAATTTGACTTGATTGTTTGTGAAGGAGCGGGAAGCCCGGCAGAAATCAACCTCAAACACCGCGATTTAACTAATATGCGGGTGGCAAAACACCTTAACGCGCCAACGCTACTTGTTGTAGATATCGAGCGCGGTGGCTCTTTTGCTCATGTAGTAGGAACTTTAGCTTTACTAGAACCAGAAGAACGCGTTTTAATTCGCGGGATAATTATTAATAAATTCCGGGGAATGCGCTCGATTTTACAGCCAGGAATTGAATGGTTAGAAAACTATACGGGTATTCCTGTAATTGGGGTAATTCCCTTTTTAGAACAAGTATTTCCCGCCGAAGACTCGTTAGATTTATTCGAGCGCAAAACCTCTCATTCGCAAGGGGATCTCAATATTAGCGTTCTGCGTTTGCCGCGAATTGCGAATTTTACCGACTTCGATCCGCTAGAATCCGAGCCTACAGTGTCTTTAAAGTATCTTCATCCCAAACAAGAGTTGGGGCATCCTGATGCGGTAATTATTCCTGGAACTAAAACAACTATAGCTGACTTGTTGGTGTTGCAAAAAACTGGCATGGCAGAGGCAATTAAAAATTATGCGACTTCGGGAGGTACAGTACTAGGGATTTGCGGCGGTTATCAAATGATGGGGCAGTACTTAACCGATCCCGATCGCCTAGAAAGCGAATATAGCAAATGCGAGGGGTTGGGATTGTTGCCGATCCGAACGATGATTACCGATTACAAAATTGCCAAACAAAGACAAGTAACTTCAAACTTTCCGCAAACAGGCTTACCCGTATCTGGGTACGAAATTCATCAAGGGCGATCGCGTTTAATTGAACCGGAGGCTATGGCAAGCAATTACAAACCCTTGTTTGACGATTCTCATCTCGGTTTAGTAGATAAAGATCAATTAGTTTGGGGTAGTTATTTGCACGGTTTGTTTGATAATGGAGCGTGGCGGCGGGCTTGGTTAAATCGACTCCGGCAGCAACGAGGGTTGAAGTCTTTACCTACAGGCATTCCCAACTACCGAGAGCAACGCGAAAGTATGTTAGATGCGTTAGCAACGACTATTGAAGGACATTTGAACTTAAATGATATTTTGAAGTAAACACCAATGGTTTTAGTGCATTTTTTACCTGACAATATTACCACCGAGGCAGAAGTTGGCGAATTAATTTTAGATGTTGCCGCGCGCTGTGGGATAACTATTCCAACCGGCTGCTTGATGGGTACTTGTCATGCTTGCGAGGTAGAAATAGATGAGGGGAATGCAATTCGCGCGTGTATTACTGGCGTACCGAGTGGGCGATCGCATTTGACAATTAATCTATACAGCGATCCAACGTGGTAGGGGGCGCAATGCGCCCCTACAATGGCTTGGCAACAATTTACTTATTTGGTTGAGGAGTCATCCGCAAATAAGGCTTAATTTCTTCGTAGCCTTTGGGAAACTTCTCTTTCAACACTTCTGGATCTTTTAATGATGGTACGATTACGCAGTCGCCGCCATCTTCCCAGTTAGCGGGAGTTGCTACGCTATAGTTGTCTGTAAGTTGCAAGGAATCGATTACCCGCAAAATTTCCGCAAAGTTGCGTCCGGTACTAGCCGGGTAGGTAAGAGTCAAGCGTAGTTTTTTCTGAGGGTCGATAATAAATACCGAGCGCACGGTTAAAGTATTGTTAGCGTTGGGGTGAATCATGTCGTACAAGTCGGAAACTTGGCGATCGGGATCGGCTAAAATTGGGAAGTTTAGTTTAGTCCCTTGGGTTTCCTCAATATCTCCTACCCAGCCATTGTGAGATTCAACATCGTCAACGCTTAAAGCTAATGCTTTGACATTGCGCTTATCAAGTTCTGGCTTGAGATAGGCGACTTGTCCAAGTTCTGTCGTACAAACTGGGGTAAAATCCGCCGGGTGAGAAAATAGTACTACCCAGCTATCGCCCGCCCATTCGTAAAAATCAATATCGCCGTGCGTGGAAGCTTGTTTAAAGTTAGGGACGGTATCGCCTAATCTTAACGCCATGAATTGTTACCTCTGCTCAAAAGTTCTGTTGTTTACTTTAGCGATTGTGACATAAAAGCCCGGTTTTCCGGTCGGATTGTAGATGATTTCATAAAATTTTAATAAGCAGGTGCAGCCAGACACGAAATAGTTACACCTAATATCGAACCGACAATCACTTGAAAAGGTGTATGCCCAAGTAATTCCTTTAAACGGTCTTCATTAAATTCGTGGTCTTTGCTAAATAGTTCATCAATCATTTGATTGAGAATCCGCGCTTGCTTCCCCGCCGCTTGACGCACTCCTGCCGCATCGTACATAACAATAACAGCAAAAATAGTTGCGATCGCAAATTCTGGACTTCCCCATCCAGCCGTTTGTCCGACACCTGTAGCTAAAGAAGTAACGAGCGCCGAATGAGCGCTAGGCATTCCCCCCGTAGTGACTAAGACGCGGACGTTAAACTTGCGATTTTTAGCTAAGTCAATAATCAACTTTGAAGCTTGAGCCAAAAGACAAGTTATGACAGCAATGTACAATACGCTGTTATTTAAAATGTCGCCAAAGTCCTGCATGGTGTTTTAAATAAATTTAGTGAGTGCGGCTAGTGATATAGTGAGCGAGTTCTTTTAAGGGTGTGGCTTTGTCTCCAAATGGCTCTAATTGAGCTATAGCAGCAGCTATTAGCTGTTGCGCTTGATTGTGTGATTCTTCTATACCCCACAAGCTAGGATAAGTTACTTTTTGCGCTTGTAAATCTTTTCCGGCGGTTTTGCCTAATTGTTCTTGGGTAGCAGTAATATCCAAAATGTCGTCAATAATTTGAAAAGCTAGACCGATATTTTGCGAGAAGCGAGATAGCCTTTGCAAATCTTCTCCTTGCATCCCTGCCAAAATTCCCCCACAAACAACACTTGCTTCTAGCAATGCGGCGGTTTTGTGGTTGTGAATAAAATTCAAGGTTTCCAAAGAAACATCAGACTTGCCTTCTGATTCTAAATCGACTACCTGACCTCCCACTAACCCCGCCGCACCTACCGCCTTTCCTAGTCGTGCTATTACCTGCAAAACTCTTTCGGCGGGTACGTTTAGAGTATTAACAGCAACAAATTCAAAAGCGTAAGCTAGTAGCCCATCCCCTGCCAAAATTGCAATATCTTCGCCGTAAACTTTGTGATTAGTCAACTTACCCCGGCGATAGTCGTCATTATCCATCGCTGGCAAGTCATCGTGAATCAACGACATGGTATGAATCATCTCTAAAGCGCAAGCTGTAGGCATGGCTGCTTCTAGCGTACCGCCAGCCATTTCACTTGTAGCAAGGCAAAGAATCGGACGCAACCGCTTTCCCCCCGCCAGCAAAGAGTAACGCATTGCCTCATAGATTTTTTCTGGGTAGACAACAGCAATTGCCTGGTCTAAGGCTGCTTCTACAAGGCTTTGATGCTCTTGCAGATAAGCTGATAAATTAAACTGGGTATGTTGTTTTGAAGTCATTTGCAGATTATCCGTTGCTACCATCGGTGGACTCCTCAAGCTGCTGTTACATCCGTAATAATTCTACGGGGCTTTGGGGAATATAATTTAGGAAATTTTTAGGTATTGGCAATAGCTTAGTACAGTATTTTCTAGCAATATTGCTCTAGTCATCGGGCCAATACCGCCGGGAACAGGGGTAAGGTAAGAAGCGACTTGTTGCACGGACGCAAAATCTACATCCCCAACTAAACGGCTTTTACCTGTGGTTGTATCGGTAATGCTATTGATGCCTACATCCACAACTACCGCTCCCGGTTTTACCATTGAACGTGTAATTAAACCCGCGCGACCTACGGCGGGGATGAGGATATCAGCTTGCTTAGTAATAGATTTTAGGTCATCGGACTTAGAATGGGCGATCGTGACGGTTGCATCTGCTTCTAATAGCATCAACGCTAAAGGCTTGCCCACTAAAATACTTCTACCAACAACAACGGCTTTTTTGCCTTTAATTTCGATATTATATTCCTGCAACAAGCGCATTACTCCCTTGGGGGTACAACTGCGTAAACCGGGTTCTCCTCTTAGCAATCGTCCCAAGTTAAGCGGGTGCAGTCCATCAACATCTTTGTGCGGCTCTATTTGGTGTAATAATCCCACCGCATCTAAGGGTTCTGGTAAGGGTAATTGGACTAAAATTCCATCTACCCGTTCATCTTGATTTAAAGCTTGAATTACTTGTTCTAATTCTCGTTGGCTAGTAGTAGCAGGGAAATGCCGACCAAAAGACGCGATTCCAACTTTTTCGCAGTCGCGCTCTTTATTTCGCACGTAGGCAGCGCTGGCGGGGTTATCACCGACCATAATTACCGCTAAACCAGGGGTACGTCCGATTTGTGGTGTTAAAGCTTTAATGCGCTCTAGTAGCTCTATTTGCATTTTTTGGGCTAAAGCTTTGCCATCTAGTAATTTAGCTATTGTATTCATTAAGATTACCCAAAGATTTTTAAAGAAAACTATTTAATGAATTAGCATTTTTTTTAACCGCCGCACAAAGTTTTGGCGTTTATTTTCATTTTTAAGTAGAAGCAGCCATTAAAAATATATTTATCTATACTTTAGTTGTTGTCAGTAAATACTTAACGGTGTAGTTTTAATCAACTGATATATTTTTATATGAAAGTGCAAATAATAAAAAGTTTTTATCTAGCAACTTGCAATTTTTTTATAGTCGGTGGCTTAGTTGGCTGCGGTAGTTTGGGGCAATCTAGCTTTAATGGTGTTAATTTTAGAATTGGCACAAATATAACCAATATTAGCAACGTCAAATCGCCCAACAATCAAGGGACAGTGTATCTGCAAGGACAAGTAACTAATATTGTACCGCTATCAGAACCTTGGCAAGCTTATCAAATGCAAGATTCGAGCGGGACAATTTGGGCGATAACCAGTGTTAAAGGCTTGCAGATGAAAGATAAGCTATTAATTAAAGGTAATCTGCGCTACCAAAGTATTCCGCTAGAAGCTCAAGAATTAGGCGATTTTTATGTAGAGGAACAAGAAAGAATCGAACATACGCCAGCATCGCGGTTATGAGTAAAGGAATTGTCAAAGTTGCGATCGCAATTCTCTACTACAATAACCAATTTTTGATGCAGTTGCGCGACGATATCCCCAATATAGTCTATCCCGGACACTGGGGCTTATTTGGCGGGCATTTAGAACCGGGTGAAACTCCCGAATTTGCTGTAAAAAGAGAACTCTTAGAAGAAATCGGTTATGCGCCACCAAACTTAGTTAAATTTGGCTGTTATCCCGATGAAAAAGCCATTCGCCATGTTTATTATGCGCCGCTAAATGTAGAACTAAACAAGCTAATTTTACTAGAAGGTTGGGACATGGATTTTTTGACTGTTGATGAAATAAAACAAGGTAATCACTATTCTAAAATAGCTAAGGGAGTACATCCATTAGTTTCTACTGCTCAAAAAATTCTATTAGATTTTGTATACTCACAGAAATATTAAGTATAATTTATTTATTTTTAATTATTAATCTATAGTTTTTGCGCCCAATTCAAAAATATTTAGAAACTAGGAGAATTTCTTGGAAGGCAAAAGATTTATCCAGACTTTAAAATTGCAAAACTTTCTTTCCTATGGAAGTAAAGGGGAAGAAATTGAAATGCAGCCTCTAAATGTAATAATTGGTGCTAATTCTTCGGGAAAGTCTAATTTAATTGAGGCGATGGCAATTCTTAAAGCTATCCCTATAGATTTACTTGCGCCGATTCGTCAAGGAGGAGGTACAAGTGATTTTTTATGGAAAGGTGATAGTACAAATCCAATAGCTGAAATTGAAGCTACATTAGATTATGTAGGAGAGACACCTGTACGATATAGAATTAATTTTACTGTAGTCGGGCAAAAGCTTGAAATTGTAGATGAAGTTATAGAAAATAAGTACCCTTTTAGAGGAAACAATGATGTATATTTTTTCTACCGTTATCAAAATGGTCATCCAGTTTTAAATATTAAAAATAATATTGAAGGAGCGAGGAGCGAACGCTCTTTACGCCGAGAAGATATTAATTCAGAACAGTCTATTTTATCCCAGAGAAAAGATCCAGATCAATATCCAGAACTTACTTATTTAAACAATCAATTTTCAAACATTAGTTTATATAGGGAATGGCATATAGGACGTAACTCTCAAGCAAGAATGCCTCAAAAAACTGACTTGCCAGAACATCCACTATTAGAAGATGGTAGTAATTTAGGGCTGGTTTTAAATAATTTACAATATCAAGTAGGTGCAAGAGATGTAATTGAAAAGCTTAAGAAGTTTTATGATGAAGCCGAAGAACTTGCCCCGAAAATATACGGTGGTACAGTACAAATATTTATTCGGGAAACTGGTTTAAATCAACCAATTCCTGCTACTCGCTTATCAGATGGTACGCTAAGATATTTATTTTTAATGGCTTTACTTCTCGACCCAACTCCACCGCCAGTAATATGTATTGAAGAACCAGAAATTGGCTTACATCCAGATATTATTCCTGCCATTGCTGAAATGCTAATTGAGGCATCTAAGCGGACACAAATAATTGTTACAACTCATTCTGATGCTCTCATATCATCCCTTCCGCCAGAGTCGGTATTAGTGTGCGAAAAAGACATAACCGGAACTCATTTGCACCGTCTTAACTCTAATCAACTTAATACTTGGTTGGAAAATTATAGTTTAGGCGATCTTTGGCGTATGGGTGAAATTGGTGGAAATCGATAGTGATGGAAATTCGTATTTATATAGAAGGAGGTGGGGATGGAAAGAACTCTAAAGCTTTGTTACGCCAAGGATTTAATCAATTTTTTAGAGATTTAGTAGAAATTGCCCGAAATAATCAAATTAAGTGGGATGTGGTTCTCTGTGGTTCTCGAAATAATGCTTTTAGAGATTTTAAAAATGCCTTTAAAACCCATCCCAACGCATTTATAGTATTACTTGTAGACTCAGAAGCCCCAGTTAGTAGAACTCCTTGGGAACATCTGAGGGTAAGAGATAACTGGGAATCACCAAACGTTGACGATATTCATTGCCATTTGATGGTTCAATCAATGGAAGCATGGTTTATTGCTGATGTTGAAGCTTTAAAAAAGTATTATGGGCAGAGGTTTAAAGAAAATGCTATTTCCAAAACTCAAAACGTAGAGAAAATCTCCAAAGATTCATTAGAGCCAAGCTTGAAAATAGCTAGTTGTAATACGACTAAAGGTGAATATAGAAAAATTCAACATGCAGCAGAGCTTTTAGAAATGATAGAGGTAGCCAAGGTACGCAAAGCTTCTGCTCACTGCGATCGCTTATTTATTACCCTAACCCAAAAAATGACGGAAATTGTTGAAAATAAACATAATCCTTAACTAAAACCAACGATTCAATGAATTTTTATCCTGCGGCGATCGCCTGGCACAATGGTAAACTTGTCGAACGCGAACAAGCTGCCCCCTCTATCGCCAGTCATTCTCTACATTTGGGCGTTGGCGTATTTGATGGCATTATGGCTTACTGCAATAGCGGTTGTTATTACATTCATCGCTTGGAAGCTCATTTAGACCGTTTGCGTCATGGCTCGTTGCAGATGGGATTAGAATTTGATTGGTCAAATAACGAACTAAAATCGGGGCTTTTAGAATTATTAGAAGCAATACCGCCAAATAATTACTACATCCGCCCCATTGTTTACCGTAGCGGTGCTTATCTAAACTTCAGCGATGATATGCCTGTAGATGTAACTATTTTGGCAGTAACTATCGCCCGTGACGAGGCTACACCCCTTAATTGTCACATTTCAAAATACGAGCGCGTTTCAAGTAAAGCAATTCCGGTAACGTGGAAGCTATGCGGAACTTATGTAAATAGCTACCTCAGTCGTCGTGCTGCTCAAAAAGAGGGTTTTCACGATGCGATAATGCTCGATGCGGAAGGTAAAATCGCTGAAGCCTCTGCTGCTAATATTTTTTTCCTGCAAGCCAATACCGTTGTTACCCCTGCACTCAATGCTAATATTTTTCCTGGGATTACCCGCGCTACGTTGCTTGATATTGCTAAATCCATAAATATTGAAGTAATCGAACGCGATATTACCCCTAGGGAACTAGCAAATTTTGATGGCGCTTTTTTAGCTGCAACGATGATGGAATTAAAGCCAATTGCAAGTATTGATAGCCATACATACGATACCTGCAACCATTCACTATTTAGGCAGTTTTTACACCAATTTCGCCAAATTACCCACCAAAAATAAACTTTTTGCTGATAGGTCTAAAACAAAAGCGCCGCAGCAATTAAGTCCATACGATACATTCAATATTGAGCAATCTGCAACGCCAGCTATGAACGTTTCGCCCGAACCCTCAACGCCAAACTTTAATCAAGGCAAGCCTACTATGCGTAACGCCGATTATCGGGAGTTAGAGAGAAAAAAACTCAGCCCGATGATGCAGCATTACGTTGAAATTAAAGAGCAGTATCCTCACGCGCTGCTATTGTACCGAGTTGGCGATTTTTACGAAGTATTTTTTTCAAGATGCTTGCACGGTTTCCGAACAATTAGAATTAGTTTT
>QQTW01000908.1_pt1 | contig 19875 bp, 18 predicted proteins | sample 1904831 | NCBI WGS metagenome assembly QQTW01 (sample SAMN09435610, study PRJNA476489) | Subsurface metagenome, whole genome shotgun sequencing project. | reverse complement strand
GGAGATGGAGGAGATGGAGGAGATGGAGGAGATGGAGGAGATGGAGGAGATGGAGGAGATGGAGGAGATGGAGGAGATGAAGGAGTAGAGGAGCTGGAGGAATAGAGGAGCTGGAGAAGTCGGAGATGAAGGAGTAGAGGAGCTGGAGGAATAGAGGAGCTGGAGAAGTCGGAGAAGTGGAGGTGTTGGAGAAGATTAAGAGCTGAGATGCTCAAGCGGGAAACGGCGAGTCTGAAGAGGAAAGATGATATTGATGAGACTGAAGTCGAGCTGGTGTGTGATCCAAAGTGATAATGATTGAGTAGCAGCTTAGTGATTACGAAGATTGTCAATTTCCGAATCAAGAACTGTGAGTGACTGAGAGTGGAGAAGGAAGAGAGCAGTTGGAAGGGAGGTTATTAAATATCAAAGTGAAGTTCGCTGGCAGAGAAGTTACCGTGGTAGTTGCAAAGAGTCATAATCAACTCGGAGAGGTCCCCAGCCACTCAGGCCCATGTTACCGTTGGCAAAACCACCGAATCTCCTCTGACTCTCAGACGGGACCAAACAACAGTCTGAATTAATACGGATGGGATCTCGCTCAGACACGACCCAATGCAAGAGCAGAATGGCCGGAACAAGACCCAGAGTCCCAGTGAAATGCCCTCCGCACGCCTTGCAAAACGCCGAGTCTCGGGTCCACAAACTAAGAGACCTGTAGAGAAACATATCTTTCGACGCAAAAGCAAAAAGAGCAGAGTCTGTCAGGAAGAGATCTAACAGAAGCGAACCACGGTACCAACGCGCACCCCAACTCGTCACACTGCCCCTCTCAAACCCCCCCTTTCCCCATCTGTCCATCTACTAGCAACACTTCCCGCCTAACCCGCCGCCGACGCCGCCGCTCTGGTCGCCTATCGCGACGCCCTGCGAGGGTGAGGGGTCGTTGCGGGCGGTGTCCATGATGCGCTTCTTGATGTCGGCCGCGAGGCTGTAGAAGGCCTTGTCGACGTTGATGTTGCTCTTGGCGGAGACTTCGAGGAAGGGGATGCCGAGCTCGTCGGCGAGGGCCTGGCCTCGCTCCGTCGAGACAGCCCGCTTCTCTTCCCAGTCGCACTTGTTGCCGATCAGGATCTTGTTCACGCCTTCGGTCGCGTGCTGCTCGACGTTCGAGAACCATGTTCGTATGTCTGTTGAGGGAGGAAGAGGTTAGGGTTGGGTTGAGTCATAAGTGGGCTGTGTCAAATCCACCGGACGACTGATATTTTGCTCTCGTGAACGTCTCACTCACTGTTAAACGAACGCTCGTCCGTGACGTCGTAGACCAACAGTATGCCCATGGCGCCTCGGTAGTAAGCCGTAGTGATGGTCCGGAACCTCTCCTGGCCGGCCGTGTCCCATATCTGCAACTTCACCCTCTTCCCGTCAAGCTCGATCGTCCGGATCTTGAAGTCGATGCCTATGGTTGTGATGAACGAGGGCGTGAACGAGTCCTCGCTGAAGCGGAGCAGACAGCATGATTTCCCGACCCCGGAGTCGCCTATGAGTAGAAGCTTGATCTGCGTATGCGTATTAGCAGCACGGACAAGGACAAACTGTTGGGTCAAGTTGTAACACCCACCAGATAGTCGTAGTTCCGCGTGCCAGCCATGATGCCGTCCTGTGGTTGAGGCTCTTGGGTATTGCCGAGCTCCTGCGTCACAGCTCCAGTCCCGATGCGGATGTCGATGAGCGGCTGCACGAGTTACAGGACAGTGTTGGATGCGACTGCAGAAAGCACCCTTGCTGTGCTTCGGTATGGAAAGGGGATCCGAGGCGGTTTTCTATGAGATCGTGCCAAGTTGAAGAGGTGCCTGGACCGGGGTTGATGTTGAGGCGTTTAGGCGAACGTCGAGTTTCCGCCCCCGCATATCCAGACTTGGAGAGTGACACCTCAGGCCGGATAATTAGCGGGATTAGCTCCGGCTGTTGTAGATGCTTCCAAGGTTACAATTATAACGGCAACACGTCTCATGGTTGATATAGGCTCATTTACTCGTGAACCGCACAGTTCCACGGGTATTTATGCGCAGGAGCAAACATTCCAAGTCTGTCGCTTCTACTAAGGAAAAATAACAGTATGCACATGCTCTGCTGTCCAAAAGCGCCATGCTGATGCCGAACGATGCAATGGTATCTCCGTTCCGCGATGCCAAAGTACATGGGTAATCATAGCCACTTCGAATAAGCCCAGCGGACCCGATCAACCACCTTGAGCTGTCGCTGGACGCCGGTCCGCACGTCTATCAGCTCTTCAATGTCCTCCAGGAACTCGCGATAGACGCGTTGCGGGAAGACTGCTTCGGCGCTCTGCCGCAGCATGTGCACCTCGCACAGGAGAAGCCCGTGATCCCGGTAGTAGAGCTCGCCGAATTCCGTCGGGGTTGCCGAGGTGAGGATTCGATCGGTGTTTCTGTGACACGCATCAACATTGATACAGTATCTTCTGGAAGAGGGAAAGAAGCTACTCACCGAAGAACACGAAGCACCTGGCCCTGCCTCTGACCCAGCTTCAGGCCTTTTCGGTTGTCGAAGAAACCACCCAGCCAGCGCCACACGGCGATGCAGACGATAACGCCAGGAGTAAGTCCGATGAAGCTGGCGCCATTAGCATCCCATTCAAGTTCGAGACGGAATTTTCTCACCCAAAAACCAGCTCCTGGCTCTTGAGGATAGAGTCTATTCCACCAATGGCGACCTCCACATCGACTTTCGTCTTCTGAATTTGTATAAGCAGGGCCCGAACCAGGTTCCCTCTTATCGTGCCCATGAACGGTCTCTTGAGATCCTGCTCGTATGCTCTTAGCACAGGGGTCAAGTCTCCCTCCCTAATCCGTGTCCTTAACGTCGCTATCTCAGCTTCGGTCATGGATCCATCTCCTCCATCTCCTCCATCTCCTCCATCTCCTCCATCTCCTCCATCTCCTCCATCTCCTCCATCTCCTCCATCTCCACAATCTCCTCCATCTCCTCCATCTCCACAATCTCCACAATCTCCACAATCTCCACAATCTCCACAATCTCCTCATCTCCTCATCTCCTCATCACCTCAACTCGGCATTCTCTTGGTACCTCTGGACTCGACCACCCCGTCTCAGCAACATGGCAACCTTCGAATCCCTTCCCAACGAACTCCTCCTCATCGTCCTCACCCACATGGCGCCTCGAGACGTCCTCCTCAACATGAGGCCCGTGAGCCGGCAGCTGCGCGCCGTGGTCGACCACCACGATAAACACATCGGCTCACGCATCATCAGCATGCGCTACCCAGCCATGCCACACGTCAGCCCTCTCCCGCTCCGCACCAGCACCGCTCAGGATCTCTCGCCCATGCACGTGGTGCTCCAGGAGGAACTCGACGCGGAACGCGCCGCATTCGGCGACCCGGCGACACTCCAGACCACCTGCAAGTCCTGCCGCATGTACGACGTCTGCGGCTGCCCCACCCCGCCGGGCTATTGCAACTGCGCCGGCTGCTACGCCGCGTTCGCATTCATCAAGCTCCACCTGCTGGGCCGGGTGCTCGGGGCCGACGAGTGGTTCCCCACGGTCGTGGGCGACGAGAGCATGGCCCTCGACGCGGTCGACCGCATCGTCCGCGGCAGCGTCGCCTACGCTTGTTACCTGTCGGCAATCCACCAGCACCGGCTCTACCAGCGGTTCGAGCTGGCCCCGCCGGGGAAGAACGCGTCCGGAGCAGGGGCAGAGCAGCTGCCGATCGTGCTGCGGCCGCGGAGAGGCTGCGGCCGATCGCTGGCAGCCCCTGTGGAGCGCTGGTTCACCATGCTGACCAAGGACAACACCCTTGCCAACGGGCTGCGGCACGACAGCAGCCCCTGGGAGAACCCGTACGTCGTCAAGGCCGAGTACTCCATGCTGCGGTATCTGCTGCTGGAGGACGTCAGCCTCCGGAACAAGTCGTGCTACACGACCAAGCACCACGCGGCCCTCCTCCCGGTTCCGGTCGAGCTTTGCACTAGGGGGAAGACGTTTGACCTCGACATGCGGCTGAGGGATATGCTGGTGCCTTCAATGCAGCTGGCTGAGTTGGAGACGGGATTGTCGCTGTGGTTCTGATGGGACATGAGCTCGGGGAACTGGTGGCTTTGGACTGGTTGGGGTGGTGGTTCGGGTTTGGGTTTGGGTTCTGTTTCTTGGGCAATGGCTTCTTGGGAGGGAACAGTTCGTCTTTGCTTTGCTGGGACTTCATGTTCTTATTCACAGTTGATTTGGTCTCGGTGGGTTTGATTGTGATTGTGAGGCAGTCATAGGTTTTGACGAGGGACACTACTGCTACAAGTTCTCTCAAGGCTGTTCTTTCTTGAGCCGGGAGGTCACCTGTGTCATTACTGCCTATTCGGTATGCTTAAATCCGAAACAAAATAATTTTATCCTGTTGTGGCTCTCAACCCTTGTCTTCCAGTGCTGTACCTACCAGTTGTGGAAGAGTATGTGATACATCGCCCGGCCAGAGAAAGTCTGCCTCATACAGTTCCTCGTCGGCGCTTATGTTCAACTCAACGACCAGCGCCCCTTTGTCGACGGCTCTTATTATATACTCGGACGCCGGCGTAACGCGAGCCGCCGTGCCAATCACGAGCATGACGTCTACCCGTTCGGCCGACTCCATCCAGGCATCGACACGACCTAGCACATCGGAAGGGAGCTTCTCTCCAAACCATACTACGCCAGGCCGTAGCAGGCTTCCACATTGCGGGCACCGAGGGAGCTCTTCAGGGGCAATTGAAGGCAATGGAAGGCGGGAATCGGACAGGTCCCAGGATGGCATATTCAGACAAGGTACGAGAGGATGGACTTGAGAGTTTGAACAAGTGTAAGTGCAATCTGTGTTGAAGCAGCGTGCTGTGAAAAGAGATCCATGTAGTGCAGCTAGATTTGGCTCTGGATGTCCCGCTCTCTCGGAAAGGCCTGCCATATACTGTCAACATAGGAGCAACGATGCCACGAATATCATACCATCTATATTCTGAGTAATCGCAAGAAAGTTCTTCTTCGACCTAGCTAGCTGCGCAAGCGCAAGATGGCCAGCATTTGGGTACGCTGCCAAAGCCATCTTCCGTCGACTCTCGTAGAAAAGCCACACAAGACCGGGATCTTTGATGAACGTTGATCTCTCCGCCAATGAAGCTGCCTCATGCCCTCTCCACCGTGCAGCGCCTTCGCCGCGGAACGTCGGCAAGCCAGATGGCTTCGACAGTCCTGCTCCTACAAGAGCCAGCACGGTCTGCGACGACCGGAGAAGGTCCGGTAGTTCTGCTACCGATGAGCAGGTGCTGGCATCGTCCTCTTCGATAACGTCCATGCTTGGGTTGAGGACGGGTGGAGGAGATTGAGCAAGATGTGCCACAGTCAGAATATCTAAACGACATGCATCTGAAGTGGGTTAGATCACGATGGACCCTCTTTTCTTTCTCCACCTTCAAAACTTAACAGGAGAGAGTGGTCCTCCTTTGATAAGAGATTTCGACAGTGTGTCTAGCGCTTTGTAGACTTGGCTCCTCGGACATAAACATTGAGTATATATATTAGTAAAGCCTCGATCTGTTTTTCAGAGGACGTAGTAGTGTTACTTGACGTATTATGAGCACAATCTAAATTGTGAAGGGGGAACATGGCAAGAAACTCACATGTGGGCACCAAGTTCAGGGCTGCATATCAGAAGAAGACCAAGTCCAATGCCATAAACTAGCAACTACCAACGACCTTTATCTGTTGGATTTGCATCAGACGGCTCTTCGGGCGTCCGACGAGAGCGAGATATCCCGATATTTCGCCGAGCCGCTGCAGAGTCTTTCCAAACTCAGGGGTAATCTGTATGGGAGACTGGAATCCCCGCAGCTGTATATTCAATAGCTGCGAAGGATATTGGCCAGTATTAAAAGCTTTATTAACAGCTACTTCGATCATTTCCTCGCGGGGGAGCCATCGTATAGATGCTAGCGTTGTTGCTATTTTGAACTGGAGGCCTAATTTCAGCAGATGGTAGGCTTAGATGGGATGGAAATTAGAGGGGTGGCTCTGCAGAATCACTACTTGACTCATGTTGAATGCTCCGCCCACAAGAACCTTGCGAGTTAGGGGTTGCATACGTGCGTACTTCAGTCCTTCCGCTATAGCGCCATAAAGTTGAAACAAGGTCTGTTTTTTTCTTTTGGTGCTGTGACATCTAGATCACTAAATATAGTGTATTAACCTTCCCGTCACAGCAGACTCTGAAGGACTCAATGGAAGATGACGTTATTGGTTTATTCCTCTTTCGAGGTGGAGTTGATGATATCTCATAACGTTAAACACATACTCCACCCCAAGAGCTCTATCATCTAAGTCATACCCTATCACAATGTTAGACCACTCCAAGCAGTTAGCAAAAGTTTAACGCTAATGACACAGAGTTCTCCATCCTACCGCCATAACAGGATTCGAAGGATGCTATAGACGACGAAGCCGTTTCTTTTCTCTTCTTCGCAGGGTATAATAAACGACGGACCTGATGCTGCTGTGATAGGAGTCGAAGGATTCGCTAGACAACGAGGCTGTGCTTCTCCGTTACGAGCTGCATTACTCGGGGTGCAAAAAACGACATGTCTGACGCCGATGACATGGGGGGAGAGAGAGAACTTCAGGAGCTTGGATGACGTCGACGCTATCGAAGTGGAATATATAAGGACCACTCTGCTCTCTCCAATTTTGTCCTCATCATCATCATCATCATCTTCTTCTTCTTCAGCATCATCAGCATCATCAGCATCATCTACATCATCTACATCATCTACACCACCTACGTCAACATCGGTATCATCAGCACCTGCATAATCAGCATCAGCATCACCATCCTCGGCACCGACAGCATCAGCGCCAGCATCATCATCAGCACCAGGAGCATCGCCACCATAAACTGCAGCTGAACAACAAAGACCTCAAGATTGAAAGCAGTCAAAATGTTTCAAATCCAGCTTCTCGTTGCTGCTCTTCTGGCCACGGCCAATGCCTCGCCTGTCACTACGTAAGTCGCCTGTCCTGTGTCCTTCTCAAGAGAAGTAGACTCATAGAGTGGCGCAGCGAGAAACCCTACAAGACTGGCTTGCACAGCGTCGCTACTCTCGAAAGGTGCTTGAATGCCGTCAATTGCGAGCTGCACGACACCGAGCTCGGCAGCCAGATCGGCTTCGTCAAGGGTATGGAGCCTGGCACCGAGGCGTTCCGCAAACTCGTCAAACGCCAGGACCAGGGCAAGCCTAAGACGACGGTTACGTTCTCCGATGCCAAGATCGAATTCGGGAACACCAAACCCAATGACGTCTATGTGTTCGCCAGGTCAGCTTGCCAGGCAACCACGTGCCTGAACGAGGCGACCGTGACAGTCCGAACGGTGGAGGGCATAGACCCTGTGGAAAGGGTGCTCACCCTGAAGCCCAGTGGACAGTTCTCTGGCGAGATTGACCGCGACGAATTCAACTCCGCAATTGCGATTGCAGCAGGCAACGGATACACCACGGAAACTCGGGACTATATTAGTCGAATAATAGGCAACAGTGCTGTCGCTCAGGGCTTCACAGAGGGAAAACGGGACATCTACACTCAGAGCAAGAAAATCAACGTCAACCGCTTCGTCGACAGTAAAAATGGAGCACTTTTGGGATTCATGGACGTTGAGGTTGTTGCCAATGAGGAGGGTTCTGGCGCTTGCGAAGTCATCAACAAAATTCTCTCGGCGATTGCTGGCGCGATCAGCGGTGTCGGTGGGGGCATCTTCGCCGGAGCAGAGGTCCTTTGCACACTCTGAACAACTCGGATGTTAGAAATTATGAGGAATTTAGATCTTCACCAAAGTCTCATCTGTATCTTTACTAGGCAAATAGAGTTATCAAAATGTCGCAGGACATCCGCGCGTCGAGATTGGAGGAGACCTCCTTGAATGGTTTTAGGCACGGAGTCCACACTTGCGACCATTGAGTAACGGAGATGATAAACAATCTGCACCTTTTACAATACTTTTGCAGTATCTAAAAGACGACTTGCTTGATGCATCAATTAATTAATCATAACTTTCTAGACAGAAAGGAGCTCAAGTATATCGCCGGGCGTATACATGAAGCGGAGTGCAATACTTAAGGATGGCTATGTTCACACGAGAATGAATCTTAAATATATAATAAAGAAGTATCAACGTCAAGCTGGACAACGTTCTAGCAAACTTTGAAGAGGGCGACAGACGCTTCTCGAGGGCAGCTGTTCCTAGGTTTCACATTTTACTAAAAGCCGGTATATGAGCATTAACCGAAAAATAAAAATCAAGAGATGATAATACAAACCCTACCTCTGGACTAGGTATCTCTAGACTAGGCACCTCTGGACCAGGCAGCTCTAACCTCTGTGACCAAAATGCAGATTCAATGTCGCTTGGTGCCTTACGGATACCTTGAAGGCGATGAGGCACGGTGTACTTGATACAGAGGAACGTCGCCAACGCAGTGAGGAGAAAGGTGTTTGGGTAGACATCCGGTTGTTGCTACTGAGGTCAGTGGTGTTTGCGGGTACCAAGGAGAGAAGCTCGGCCGGAAGGAATTTTGTTAGGGTTTGACACTCCTCCGTCTGCGCTTCGTCTGCTTCGTGTCGGCCGCGCTCGATCTCCAACTGACGCTTCATCTCCTCTAGTTGACAGCGAAGGTCTGTCGGAGGCTGTCGGGTCTGTCTCCATGGTGCGAGAGTTTTAGCCGTCTATTGGTAGGTTTCGTTTCGAGCGGGCCTGATGAATGTCTGCAACATCTCAGCAGCACTGAAGCCTGCTCTTCCACCGGTATTCCGACTCGAACACAGGAGGGTCATGTCTCGGTGCACCGCCTTGATGTCGTCGTAGTCTCGTATGAAGAAAAGCACCTTGTCTATATCATCATCTGATACCGTCGTCAAGTTACCGGCTGGAAGACCACACGTCAGGTAACACTGGTTTGGGTGCTGTAACAATATCTGCCTGAGGGTTCTGTATGTCGATCCTTTTCGCCAGGTTGAAGTTCGCAATATAGCCAGATTGAATAAAATTGAACTGCTTGTCAATACCAACAGCTTTTCCAACTGAGTGATGAAGTGAAAGTAGCAAACCGAGAACTCACCAGCTACCAACTTACCTCTATCAATAGATACGGAATATCGAGATTAGAATCCAGTAGGCGAATGCGCTCTGGGAAGCTGGGGCAGCTAACAGACAAGGGTGCCGCTTGGGTAACGGAAGAGTCTCGGCCCGGTGGTTTTCTCGGCCGCGAGGAGCCTCCGAAATCTTCGTTCAACTGATTGAAGACGTCCAGCAAGTGACGCTTAGTGATATGGAAGATAAGATGGGCGTTAAAATACCAAAACACCTTGCCAAAGGCTGACGAATAAACGGATTTTGTAATCACCTAGCATGCGTGCTGCCAGTAACCGTTCGATTTCATGCGTTCCAGGACAGCGGATCCACTCGAGAAATTGAACTAAGATCGAGTGAGTTTGAGGTCAACCCCTCCTTGGGGCGTGGTATTCTAAGCAAGCTCTGCCAACACATTAGAATCCTGTGTCGATACGACTATGGAGTCCCTCAGCTAAACCGGGTTACTCCATTGCGTCCACACCAAATGGGTCTTGCTTGGGATGGCAGACCGTGCCTTCTGGCGGCAAGGTACCGTCAGTGAAGTAAGCCCGCACATACTGCTCGGAGCAAACCCCCTTGGGGTCGATGTTGGCGAGCGTGTGGCCACTAGCTCGAATCGTCAAGAGCCTGCTGTTGAAGGCGATGGCCATGTTGATGCCACTATATCGACGTCGGTCAGTCCTTCCTCAGTCAAGCCGCAGGCCAGACAATAACTCACTTTCGGACCGGCGTAATCGCATCGGCGGTCCCACCGACCCAAAGCATGGGGTGAAAGGTCTGGATGTTCTCAAAGGGTACTGAGTGCAGAAAGTTAGTCTAAAATATGCCCTATCTCTTCGCAACCAAGACGGTAACCAACGTTGAGGTCTTTCTTTGGCGCGGACAGAATATACTAGTCGGAGGCGTCAGTGCGGTCGCTTGAATAATTAGGTGCTTATCCGTCGTTTACCTTTGCAGAAATGCTCCACGATTGCCATGTTTCTAGCCATCTCGCCGACGCTAGCGTACTCCTTGTACATCTTCTCAATATCTTTTAACGTGTGTACACAGCCCCGGTCGCCAGCGTCAGAGCACTCGATCACGCGCAATGCTTCCGGCCCGTTGGAAAGACCAGAGTTGGGGTCTACCAGGGGTGCCTCAGCTATGTCAACTCCACCGAGGGCTTCTACCGCCAGAGCAACAGCCTCGCCAGCAGTGAAGTTGAGGACCTCGCCAAAGACACGTGAGAGAATAGGCCACGCCCTATTCGGGGCCAGCAGCGAGTTGAAGATGGCACGGCGCCAAAAGGGGTAATCGATACTGCCAAGCTGTGGAACAGGGAGGGGCTGCTCAAGTATCTTCTGGTCTGCTTCTTGCCAGCGCTCCCTGATGGCTTCGGGCCCTCCCTCGTACCAAAACCCACATTTCTCTGGGCCTGCTGCATCGCAACTTCTGATGAAGTCCTCGAACGCGGCATCTGCGTCGCCAACGATGGGCTCAGGCCTTGGGTCAGCCGAGAACCAGTTGTTGGAGTCGACGGCCGCTAGGATGTGTCAGTGCACTGCCCTTGCAAGCAGATACCTCAAGCGGTCGTGTTGAAGCTTACAGTCGGCAAGCACACGCTCGCATTTTTCCTGTGCACCCAGTCAGGTGAAGAACCATAATCTTGCTAAGAGCCTGCTTACGGGATGCATCTGACACATGACGGCAGCGAGCACCGTTCCATACGATATGCCACTGAAAAGCGTCAATGACATAGAAAACGTGAGTGTAGCCTTGTGACAAACATGAACCATAGCTTGTCCTGTCCATACTTCTCGAGGAAGTAAAAGTGGTCGCGGGCAGTGGCCACGGTGCCGACGTGAGCGAGCATGTCTGCCGAAGTCTGCGTGCATTCGGCCGCAAATGCCGTCACGAACGAATTGATTCGGCCGGCTGAGCGCTCAGAGTAGCCTGGATAATCTGAAAGATTCTCCTCTTCGCGGCGGAGTCGAGTCTCCTGGTCGCGGTAACAGGCCACAGCGGGCAAGGTGCTTCCCACCGCGCGCGGCGAGATGGCACCAATTGCGTTTCCCTCGCCGATAAGTGCTAGTAGAGTGGCAGCATTCTCCAAGACATATTCAATGCTGTCTTCGCCAGGACCGCCAGGGTTGGTCAAGACGACTCGCTGCCCCAGGCGGTCCTCTGGCGCTGTGACGTTTGCCGATACCTTTACAATTGCCAAGGTAACCTGAGCATCTCCAGGCTGGTTATGGTCGAGCGGGGCCTGCAAAGAGTCAATGAATGATCGTCCGAGCTTGAACCATACATATCAAAGTTTGGCCGTATAGTGACATGCTTGGTGAAGATACGCACATATAGTCTAGCACATTCGACAACCGCTGCTTTTGCCGCTTCCGACTCAGGATAACAGCTCACCCAGTGCAAGTCATCGGACGGAGGAATAGAAGCGAAGGGGTTTTGAGGCGGCTCTTCGCTTTGCTGCCGCCGCCCAAGGCTGGCCACAGAGGCTGAGGCGGCGGGGAAAAGGTAGAGAAATAAAGCTGCAGCTCTTCTAACGGCAACCATGCTGGCGCGCGCGATGCTGAGATGTGTGATAAAATAGTCTGGCCTTGGACACAACTTGCAGGATCGATGTCAATATCTTGAAGACAGCATTTTCCAAATGTAACACGCGATGGGAGGCTAAGCAGGGATATATGTACACCAATATCCTCATCGAAGCCAGACCCAACGGCATCATGGTAATAGATACTGAAGAAGCATCCATGGATGTGCCGTAACACACTCGCCGCGCGTCGTAAGCTTGGCTTCAGCTTAGTTGGGATGGGTTGATCGACTAATATAAGCCGTGGCAGGTTGAAGCGTGGTTAACTGCGATTCGGAGTTCAGTTGCGGTTCGGAGCTCAACTGCGATTCGGAGTTCAATTGCGATTCGGACTTCACGTTGCTGAAGTTGGATAGACGTCGTATACGGTATTACTCTGTACCAACCTAGCATCGGTAACATTCGAAGATAATTGGTGATCAAATCGGCCGATCAAATTCAGGCATCATGTCATTGCCGTCTGTGTTGCATCCCGCGATGCGTCTTCTTAAGGCCATCCATATATCACATCCTGCGACGCGTCATCAGAGGGCCTCCAAGCTCGGATAACCCTGAATAGCTCACAACTCACATCGCTTTATTATCCTCATGACACAAGGCATCCTCAGTAGAAGTCCCATAAGTTCGACGCGATGGCTTACCTTGCTGGCAGTGGTGGCGGCCTTGGCGAACTGCACTTAGACGTTGTGGTCTTGGCAGGCAAGTGAGCTGCCACGGCTGCCCAGTGCCCACGCGCTTCAATGATAACATCAGCCAACGACGGCCCGGATTATGTCGCCTCAACGTCGATACCTAGGTATCAATGAAAAGTCTCAACCGTGTTTGATTCTAGTTTTTAGCATCAACTGCGAGAGGCTGAACGAGAACCGGCGTGGGGAGACGATGCTCCTCATCGAGAGCCATCAATCAGGTGGCATCTACGACTAGAGGAGTCTGCTCCTTGTTCGCTCGCCTGTGGACGTGCTCGCAGTATGCCCCTCAAATTTCGGAAGATTGGGGGAGCCTGTTTTGCCAATTATTGCTTCCCAGAGAACGACTGCCACCAACGCGAGCAACATCCCTGGATCAGAGCGCAGTCTCCAGGAAGAGCGGACGGTGAAACCGACAATCTGTGCACTACCTGCAGCCAGCTGAACCTCGATTTTCTGTTCCGTCACGCGCTTGACGAACTGCAAGTTTCCGACAATGGGTCGACGGGCTTCCTTGTGGATGGAATACGGTTAGGATACCTGGAGCAGATCAAGCAAAACCGGGCATGCCCACTCTGCAGCTTGATATGCCTCTGCAAAAAACAGAACGACGAGGTTTTGTCTAATAACCCCTTCACGAGTGATAAAGTCTCGTCTTCGTCTGAGGACAACGCTCAACTAGAATGCTACCTGGACAACTATATATGCACCCCCGATCTCACTCGAGTCAATACAATCAAGGAAATAAATGGAAAGAATCCATCACATATCGAGCTCAGAATACGTACGCAAGAGCCGTATGAAGCAAGTCCTGGTGTACTGCTTAGACAAACTAGTGGAGATGTGAGAATCCAACGCATACAACCAAGCCCCGCGATGACATATCTATCAAGTGGAGATTATTCATTATCGGCATCTTTCTCTGGTCTCGGTAATGCTATCCCTCGTGGTTCTGTGAATCCGAATCAGCTTGCAACATGGGTCAAAACCTGCCTCGAAAGAGATAAAATGACCCGAAACAATGCACTCTCCGTTGTGCAACCAGCAACCGCTTCGTTTAATATCAGACTTGTTGATGTCAAACGCCATTGTCTTGTGCAGCCCACCAATGTACCGGATTTCGTTGCTCTCAGTTATGTTTGGGGGAAGGTGACTCCACTGGTCTTGACCCAAGAGAAATTAGCAACCTTTCAACAAGAAGGCTGGCTGTCGCCAGCAAATCACCAGATTCCAGGAACCATTCGAGATGCTATCACGTTGTGTGGCCTGATGGGCGAGTCGTTCCTTTGGGTCGATAGTCTTTGCATTGTTCAAGACTCAAACGATAAATTCATCCAGATTCAGCACATGGATGCGATATACAATCAGGCCAAATTCACAATCATAGCGACAGCCGGATCCGACGCCAATGCAGGGCTGCCCGGCGTGACTGACGGATCGAGGAAAACTTACCAGCATCTGACTCGCATTCAAGGACACAGCATTGCGAATGTCCTTCCTCATGATTCAGACGTTCTTCGCACTGCAATCTGGTCCTACCGGGGCTGGACACTTCAGGAAGATCTGTTGTCTCCTCGCAAGTTCTTCTTCACCGATTATCAAGTGTACTACAAATGCTCCCACGGTGGCTGTCGCGAAGACTGTGCGATAGACGTTCACCACCTCGAAGAGCACCATCGGAGCCACAGCGATCATATCATCGGAGAAGCCGAGACGACCAATCTTCGGGAGTATCAAACCGTGGTGACCCAGTACACCAACCGCGATCTCTCTTACCAGGCAGACGCGCTGGCCGCCTTTGAAGGCATCGGAAGTTACCTTTGCAAGAGTCTCTTCAGAGAGAGTCGGATGATAGCTGGTACACCAACCTGCATACTTGACCTTGCTCTTTTGTGGGTGCCCAAATCACCGCTTCAGCGCAGGATGGATCAAGCCCAGGGGACATACCCGTTTCCCAGTTGGTCGTGGGTGGGCTGGCTTGGGGCTGTTGATTATCAGAGAGAAGAATCGGAAAGTGTTATATCTCGCGTCAAGTGGCTGAACGGAGAAGACCTCACGAAACAGTTGCCTCAAGAATTGACGGGCGCGCCGCCTTCGTCCTGGGACGGATGGGTCGATTGGGAGCGTCACACCAAAGAATTTTTGGCCAGCATCTATTACACCCACAAGGCCGACTCGTCCAAACGCCGATATTGTCATCCTGTTGTTCAAGCGGCTGATGCCTCCGGTTCGCCCTTTGATCCCGCCACCGGCTACCTTCATTTTCTCGCTGATGTGGTCGAGATGGCTGTCACTGACGATCTATACTCAGTTGAGGGGGATGACATTCCTCTAGTATACTACCTAGCAGTGCGCGATGCGCAAGGCCATCAAGCTGGTCTTGTCTATGTCGATGCAGAGACGTACGGCAAACTCGACCTACTCAATCAGCGTTCTTACACCTTCATCAAGCTCTCGCAAACTACGCTCAGGACAGACTTTACGGAGGCGGCGTGGGACGAGCAAGCACGGTCATTTGGTGGTGTTCCAGGTACACCGGCAGTCAATCCCGAAGTTGATACTGAGGGAGCGGAGGAGTATTTCGACATAAAGTATTATGACCCAGCATTATGTTTCTGTATATATAACGTGGTTATGGTGGAGGTTCACGAGGATGTCAGTTCTCGGATTGGGTTGGGAGTGGTACACATTCATGCTTTTGACAACGCCAACCCGCAGAAGAGGAAGGTTACTTTTGGCTAGGTGGTTTTCGTGAACCTACATCTTAGAGTTAGTGGCTATTGTTCCTTTGCGGTGATATGGGAACCGAAATGGGACCTACATGACTCCAGCCCGTCGTCAACGACGACTTTTTGCCCCGTGACTAACTGGATAAAGGAACTTTCACCTGATCCCGTCACGCCCATGACCCCGATGTAGACATCTTCCAAGCTATTACAGTCTCTACCATAATGAGGGACAGGTGATGATACACAACTTACTCTTCGTCGGCATCTAACTCTCTGGCAGGTTTTCTACGGACGACCACTGAATTCTCAGATCACACGACCTCCACAGTTATGGGCGGATTAGCTTCCGGCAAGCGGATGCTAACTTCCTGCGCTTGTTCTCGGTCGCCATCGCTGCCATTGATACCTTCTCGTCGGAATACCCTACTACTTGCAGACCCATCTGTTTGATAAAAGCTCAATCAGACGAAACTGATTGAGTCGGCTCTTTTGGTTCAATACCATCTCCTGTATCTGTCAACTTATCCGCCTGCTCAACATCTGCGAATCAACGATCTTTCTAGCCTCCCTGGCGGTCCGCCCCCCGCTCGGGTCGCGGAACGGTCAGATCGCTCCTCCTCTCGCGACTCGACCGATCCCTGGCGCCGTTCGGCATGCGCTCAGATCCCGCTCCGGCTCCCTCTCGGCGCGGCCCGTCCCTAGCCGGATCTCTTTTCCGAGTGAGCCGTCGCGTGGAAAAGCGCAAAGGCGCGGCGGCAGAGGGCTCGTCGCCTGCCATCTCCGCGCGATTGACGACATGATCGCCGGCCGGAGGCTCGACCGGTCTCGACCGGCGGCGCGGACGTTCAATCATCGCGGCACTGGTGGGGTCAGTTTGGCCTGAAACGATACGCTTAGCTTTGGCTTCGGCCTGAGAGGCCGCGATCCGGGCATTGGGCGGGGTCGGTAGGTTTCTTGAGCATCTCTCCAGACCTGCCCCCCCACGGACGCATTACTTCGTAGAGACTTGCGCAAAATGCCCATGTTTTCAGCCGCCAAAGCGGGGGTGTTCCACGCCGCATCGAGGACGTGGTGCGCCAAGCTCCGAAGATTTAAGTTGAAAGAAAAGCTGCTTATGTAGTATTAACCATGTTTCCCAATTTGACTGAGATTCGGAGCTCCTCAAATCAAGGAATTATCGCGCGAGTAGGGAGTAGATTTTCATCATCTCGGTTGATATCGCGGACGTCTGCCTTCAAGCGATGGTCTAGCGGCAAATGCGAATCTTTGAATTTCCGAAATTTCGGTCGAGTATTTCGGGTTCAAACGCTTTTCAATAACTCCATGAGAAATATCAGCATCGTGCTCATCATTACCATGGCTCAACTAGGTGGTTCAATGGCTCTTGCCACAGGCTATGGAAAGGGAGTCAGGTTTGCTCACCCGGCGCCTTCCCCACCAGATACAGGCTCATTTTATATACCCACATCTCCACACCAATCTATCGGTAAATAAAGTATCATGTCTTACCATGGAATTTCACGATCGCTGCTGGCTCAGAACCGTACCGTCAGGCCCAGTGGCTTTCCATGGACCAGAAGCTTTTTTCATCGTGGCCACTACTGTATATATTCTGTTCCCTAAGACCATCCTCATTTTCTTTTTCCTTGCGTTCCACCGCTGCACTACCTACTTCCTTCATACGACCTCTGAAGATTGTCAGCTCAGAGACGCCGTCAAGCAAAAACGTTTATCTTGCTCACAAGACCTACCAGTTCAAGACTAGACTTTCTCACCCCTTGCAAGCATGAGAGTACACGCTCCGGCTGGAAGCCATGATGGGAGCCAAAGACGACCAGTTTGCGGCGACGACCCAGACCATGAGATTCTCAAACGGACAGATACCTTACAAGCCGACATACAGAAACTAAACGAGGAAATAGCCACGATCAGCTCGAGACTCGACAGACTCGAGCTTCAAAATAGCGTGTCCAGTCGTTCTAGGTTGTCGCAAGATTCTCTGGTAGCTCGACATCGATTCCTCGACAAGTTCACCAGAGAGTTTTTGTACCGTCCACCTGCGCCTCAATCGAGAATGCAGATTCAAGCGTGTTCTCCCGCGCTTCAAGCGGATGCGGTGGCAGACGCCACTCTCTACGAGAGGAGCCTTCGGTCTGACCAGAGCCTGATGGTCAAGCTCTACGGTTTAACCTATGATCAGGTTCTCGCTCTAGGCAAGTACATTGGTATGTTTATTGGTTCATTCGCTAATACCGTGTAGACCGCCACGGCGACTTTGACAGCATTGCAGTCCTGAACGCGAGAGGAAGCATGGTGGCACACCCGACCAAGGTCATTCCGCAGGCACTTGAAGAAGCTTGGGATGCATTCATAACTGTCCTCAAACGGCATGTCGGTTGTCTTCCCGGAGAGAATCCTGATTCGGAACTTGGCGGAGCTCACAATGCATTCTGGAAGGAATATTGTAACCAGAGGGATCTGGCGTTGTTGAAAACTCCTGTGTCCTTTCGCATATAGCATTGTATCATGTCCGTTCGAAATTCGATGAACCGAGGGTACGGAAGCAGCGCTGAGTCGGAGCACCGTGCGAGAAATGAATATTCAATCCTGGTTGCGGAAAGCTGCCTCTGTGCTCCGTGATACGCACGGTTGTTGTGTGCTAGACCCGGACCGATAGAGAAATAGTTATAAGGGTCCAAAACCCTCAAGCCCCGGACCCTTCTTTAGTCACTGGTCAGCTATGGTTTTATGAATTTATCACCATTTTGTTCCAAAGACATCCGTCATATGATTGGTATTTCATCGTCCTTTTACAAGGTCTGGAATTATGTATCGTGGGACCATCACAGTCTTTGCCGTTCTTTTCGTTCAATCCATTTTTTGCGCTGATCCGAAGGTCAAATTCCAGTTCGAGTGGTCAGACGATCCAAACGAGCCCTACTGTGAATACTCGCGCGGAAAAGTCGACGGTTGGGGCACTGTATTCATACAACTACCTGATTCCAAGGGCTGGCGACACGCCTGCACAGACAGATTTGCGAAAGCGTTTCAGGATTATTGTACCGCACGCGGAACGACCATACTCTTCTTCCAAGGGGAACGTGATCCTCAGACCAATGTCTGCGAGATGATAATATGGACGAAAGACCACCGTTGTGTACCAGGTGCTTTGCAGTGCCTGGCAGAGGGTGCTACGGCTCCGACGGAGTGTAAAGGTATGTGACTTGCCAATGCTTCTTCCTGCTGAGTCCTTGTAGCTGATCCGGTAAGGGCGGACTGATGAATTGATGCACCTTACTACGATCGACCCCTTCAAGCAAAGGGATCCGGAGTCCCTCAACCGATGATTCTGTGCGTGAGCAGCGGGAGCTTGGACCTGGGAGTGGCGGTGGCCACCGCCTATATTCCACGGCGGAGCTGAGAGCTTTTGTTTCCCCTGTGTGCCAGGACAGAGATTTCGGATATGAAACTAGGGCCCCGCCGCAACAGCACGATAGAAGCAGCACCAGCATGAAGTAATTCCGTGACCGCCAGCATTAGATACGGCATCAAGAGAAATCCCACGGTATGAATTGTGAGCCTCCGGAGATGGCTTACGGCGGGATAATGTGTCTGGCGTAGTTCCTCTAGTCAGGTTCTTGGTGGACTTCGGGGCGGTTGCCCAATTCTGGCGTTACGCGGCATCACTTCTCGAAGCATGTTCTGCGTCATTTCAACGGAGTCGACGCCGCTTCCGAACTTTGAAAGTAATCAGAGATTCCGAATAGTCATCTGTTCAAATGTTAAGATGTGGTTGAGTTTAGGTTTCGGTAGTGATGATAGAGCCAATCAGAGGCTAGCGAGAAACGACTATCGATAGGAGGCTAGCTTCATGGAGAAATTCCGATGTTGCACATGTGATATTTCGTCGCTGTTTGACCAGCTTTCTCCTCAGAACAATTCAGCTCCAGTTAAGATGCATTTCAGCAGCGCAGTTATCACCTATCATTTGCTCAGTATGAAGAATATTGATGCGCATCATTACTGAATTCTCAGCCCTATTTGCTCAGGTAGCGTACTGTGTGAAGCTTCCATAGATCTGCATGAAACTCTTGCGCTCTAGCTGTAACGTCCGGAATCAAGCAGCGGTTATCGGTCATCTACGAGTGGTGTTCCACGGCGCATGGAGGTTGACGCTGGCTCTCAAGGCCGAGCTGTCTCTGACAAGACAAATCTATACACAGCAAGAAATTCCAACAAAGCTCAAGATGTCATCGTCTGCTCCGGCTCCGGGAGAAATTACCGATGTGCCCGAAGCCGGCCGAGAAGTTCGACACGGAGGCGTACATTATTTGACAGTGAAAGAGGGCCTAGCGTACATTTTGACGCCGAAAGGAGCGCCGACGTCGACGGACCCCAAGACCCCTCGCAAGGACGGCGCGCCGGTGCAGTCGGTCTTTTATAATCCGATACAGCAGTTCAATCGGGATCTGACGGTGCTTGCGATCCAAGCTTTTGGGGAAGAGTATGTGAGTGCAAAAAAGAGGAAGAGGGGGAGGGCCAGGGAAGCAGCGAAGCAAAAGGAAAAGAAGGGAAAGAAACGGAAACGTGGTGGAGGAGGAGATGCAGTGGTAGAAAGCGGAGAGGTAGCTGCAGAGTGTGACTCGACGAGCAAGAAGGCAAAAGCTGAGGATGAACATTCCATGAAGGAACAAGATGATGCACCCC